>Ga0302320_10018363_pt1 | contig 14106 bp, 15 predicted proteins | sample Bog_T0_3_FD_202130 | JGI IMG/M metagenome (GOLD analysis project Ga0302320, IMG submission 202130) | Peat permafrost microbial communities from Stordalen Mire near Abisko, Sweden - Bog_T0_3 | ecosystem: Environmental > Terrestrial > Soil > Wetlands > Peat | place: Sweden: Abisko, Stordalen Mire... | reverse complement strand
CGCCCTTTGGTCGGGGCTTGCGCCCCTCCCGTCGGGCGGCCCCTGGCAGGCAGAGCCCCACCTGCGCCATTTATGCGCGGATTCTCGCAGCCACCAACACGGGGACGGTGCGCTCCGCGTCGGGCATGCAGCCGCGGTAACGGGGATGCTCCCGGCAGAACCTCGAGAAGGCGGCCCAGTCCATCTCCCGGATGCGCCTGAACTCTGCCCTCTGCTCGTCGGACGGCCCGCCAAAGCCGGAGTTCTGGCGGCAGTGCTGGTCCAGGACGACTTCACGGCGGTCCTCGTCCACGACCACGATGCCGTTGTTCTCGGTTCCGATGATCCCGGAATCATACGCGGCAGCGATGAGCACCCTGAACCTGCGGGGAATGCCGCCATGCTCGCGGAAGGACTTCCCTGCCAGACAGCCATCGGCGTGCCAGTAGGGGCCAAACCTGTGGACAAGCGCCGACTCTGGCATGGGCTCTGGCATGGGCCTGTCTCCGGGTGGACTGCAGGATTCAGGATAGGCCGGCGCCATGCAAGGGGGATGCCCGCTGGCTGCCGGTCACAGCGCCGGGCTGGATCACTCTCCCGGCCAAAGCAGGCGGCGGACGGGGGAGCCGGGATCAGGTGGCAGACCTGCAGGCAAGACTGCCGCCCACCCACACGGTCACGGCGCCGTCAGCCGTCAGCCGTCAGGCGCCGTGACCGTGTGGGATGGGATTGCCGCCGCCTTGCCTGCAGCGCCGGCCTTCATTTCTGCTGCCTGCGGGAGGGCTGGCGGCTCAGGCCGCTCAGGCCGCGTCGCGGAACGCCGGTGCCCCGGACGCCGTCTCGCGGCACATCCGGCTGGGGGATGATGCGACATGGACTTTGACGATCCTGTCCGTCTCGATGATCACGTAGGTGAATTCCCGGATGGTGAGGCCGGTCCCAGTCCGTCCGACATCTTCGGTCTTGAGGAGTTTCAGGTTCATTTTGGCTTGTCTCAGTCGATGTGCCGGGCGCTGCCGGCGGGATTGCGATCATTATCCTGCTGGCAGGATGTGCCTGAATTGAGGAAGAAAAGCGGCTTTGGCCTGCACGGCCCGCATGCGAGGCATGCGGGCCGTGCGTCGGCGCTGGCCTGTCCGGAGTGATCTGTCCAAATGCGGAAATCCTTGGTGACAGGTCCGTGTGGCGGAGGAACTCCGGCGTGTCAACACTGGGGTTGACGGTTTCGCGGGGTCTGTGTAGGTTGCGGCCTGTCCCGATAAGGATTTTTGCCATGGGCATGCGCGAGACGTTCACTGAGCAGATGAAGGCATCCATGAAGGCGGGCGATGCTGCGCGCACGTCCACCCTGCGGATGATCATCGCCCGGCTGAAGGATGCCGATATCGCCGCGCGCCCGAAGGCCGAGCAGATTCCGGACAGCGACATCGCCGGACTGCTCCGCGGCATGGTCAAGTCGCGCCGCGAGTCGGTGGAGCTCTACCGCCGGGGCAACCGCGGGGAGCTTGCGGACAAGGAGGAGGCCGAGATCGCGGTCATCGATGGATTCCTGCCGCGGCAGATGGACGATGCCGCGATGCGGCTGGCCGTGGACGGCGCCGTGGCCGAGACTGGGGCCGCCACAGTGAAAGATATGGGCAAGGTCATGGCCATCCTGAAGGCCAGGCATGCGGCCGCCATGGACATGTCCATGGCGGGCCCGATGGTGAAGGCGCGCCTGTCGGCCTGACCGCTTCCCGGCCCGCGGGCCGGTCTTCATCCAGGGCGGCTCACACCGCCCTGCGCCTCCTCACGAAGCCGACAGCGGCAAGGCCGACCCCGAGCAGCGACACCGCCGACGGCTCCGGCACGCTTACGGGCTGGCTGGTCAACTGGAACCCCAAAGTCTCAACCAGGGGTGTCCATGTTGAACCGACAATGTTGATTGAATACGCGGATGATCCGGCCGGTGCCGTTGAAGTCGTTTCAGTGCCCCACGTGCCGGCGGGCTCGGTGGCCGTCTCCGTGATGGAGAACCAGTAGGTTGTCGCCGCCGCCAGTGTCAGCGGCGCGAACGTGGCACTGTAGGCATATTCGTCAAAGGACGGACCGATGCCAATCTGTTTGCCTGTGGCCGTCTGGTTCGCAGTCCCGGCATCGAACGTCTTGATGAGCGTTCCGGGACCGGAGCCGCTGTCCGCATAGAAGCTGATTTGGAAGTCGGGAGAACTGCCACACGCCGTTGCCGGGTAGCAGCCGCCCCACCAGTTCGCGCCTCCCACAACATTCGAGCCGGCGGCGAGGCTGAAGTCCATCGCAACCGCGGCAGGGGCCTGCGAATAGATGGTGCCGCCCTGATCCGGCGCGCCGCCGTCATAGATGACCGCCGCAGACGCCGGCAGCGAAGCGGTGAGCAGAAGCGCAACCAGCGCGGCCTTTCCCGGGAACGTCCTGTCCAATGGCATCGTAGGCATCTCAATCGACTCCTGTGAATGAACGCCACAGGATAGATGCAAGCTGCGTACCTATTTGGCTTGCTCAACGGAATCAGCGCGTTGCAGAGGCGGCGTATGAAGCGGTGCCGCAACGGTGTAAAAAATCCCGACAGTGTGCCTACTCCAGGACCAGCACATTGCGGTGGTTGTCGACGGACCAGGATTTGAAGCGGCTGAGGAAACTCTGTCCCAGGAGCAAAGGGCTGCCTTTGCCACTGATGGATGCGGTTACGTTCTGCAACTCAACGTTTCCGACTTTCAGCAGCCTTATGTGGAACATTGTGGACGCAACCGTCGAACCGTCGGCAATCTGGAAGTTCTGCTTCCCGATGACGTCTGCATCCGTGATTGTGCCGAGCCCCCTCAAGGTGGCAGCCACGTCGGAGGGGATCGTGACCGTGGAGGCCCCGCTGTCCAGGATGAAATCCAGCTGCATTGCGTTGTTGATCGTCGCCGGGAGCAGAAAAACGCCTGCATTCAGTTTCCGCACCGGTATTTCAATGGTGTGGGTCAGCCCAGCGGTGGCCGTGCCGACGAACTGGTCGTCACGCCACTCCCCCTCCTGGCGTTTGCCGCTGCTGGCCACGGTGAACTGGCCATGGCCTGCCTGCCTGCCATCCCGGAACTCGCCTTCGTAGCGGTCGCCATTGGCCCAGATCCTGACGCCCCGGCCGCTGAACTGGCCGCCGGCGAATCCACCTTCGTAGCGGTCGCCATTGGCGCGCATGAGCACTCCCTGGCCGCTGAACCTATCGTTGGCGAATCCGCCTTCGTAGCGGTCGCCGTTGGCCCGCGTGTAGATGCCCCGTCCGCCGAACCTGCTGTCCACGAATCCGCCCTCATAGCGGTCGCCGCCGGGCAGGGTCAGCACGCCCTGGCCGTTCAGCTTGCCGTCGCGCAGTTCGCCTTCATCCCGGCTGGCAGGCTTGCCGTCCTGGAACCACTGGAGCACGCCATGGCCCTGGGCAGTCCCGTCGCGGCAGGTGCCGGACCACGTGAAGGTCTCGTTGGGCGCAGGGGACGGATCCCACACCCGGCAGCCGGTTGCCGCATCGGTGATCCAGTCCGGCTGGGCAGCCTGGGCGGCGGCGAGCGGCAGGATGGCGGCGAGGAGAGTGAAGACGCGCATGTTCATCCACTCCCCGTCCCGCATCCGCATGGCCACGTCATTCCGCCGGAAGCCGGAAAGACTTCTCCGCCGCCGTACGCCTGGCATGCCAAGCTTGACGCCACGGTCAAAGGATTTCTGTTTGCAACTCTGGCATGCGGCCATCCGGCGGGCAAGCCGGATCGTTCGTCACGGCAGCTTCAGGGCCGGGGTGTCCGCCCGGTAAGTGGCCGCGGCCCTTGCCAGCAGCGCCTGCTGGAACGCGAGACCGGCACCCGCCGCTTCCGCCGCCGGATCTGCCAGTTGCTTGAGCAGCCAGGCGGTGTCGCCCGGATGCCGGCAGTCCAGTGCCGCCAGCACCTCGTCATGGCGGCCTTCCCGCCAGTCGAGGGCGAGCCGGCGTATCGTGGACTGGTACGTTTTCCGGTCGCGCGTGCTGGAAGGATCAAGGCCGGTGCTGCGCATCGCGTGCTCGGCCATCGCTGCCAGCAGGCCGGTTGTCTGCATGCGGGACTGGCTTTCGGCCAGCCAGCCGCCCTCGCGGCGGCTGGCTGTCCCGGCTTCAGTGACCGCCATGGCAACAGTGCCGGGCGGAATGGCAAGCGCAGCGTCCAGCGCCTGGCTGTGGCGGCCGTCCGCCACCAGCCGTTCCAGTGCAGCGGCCTGCGCCGCCATCGCCGCAGGAATTCCCGGCTGTGCGTTCATGATGCTGTCAGGCCATGCTTTTGATTCCGGCAGCCCACGCCCCGGCGCGGACTGCCGAACGCTCAGGCCGGCGCAAGCGCTTGCGGGCTGACAATCAGGCGGGCGGCGGATTCGGCTGCCGCGAGATCCTGCGCCGGCGTGCTGTCCTGTTCCACGCCATTCACGTAGACGTAAAACTCCTGGCGGTCGGCGCCGGCGAAATCCTCGATCGAGACCACCGGAGCCCCCCTGGTTGCAGGGCTGTTGCGGTCACGCCATGCCCCGACCAGCGCACGCATGAAGTCGTGCGTGACACCGATATCGGGGCCGCGCGTCCGGTAAGCCTGGCCGTTGAACAGCACGACTGCCGCCCCGCCGTCCCGGGTCCACACCGGTATGGGCTCAAGGCCATCGGCGCTGCCCGCCATGGCGGCTTCGATGCTGGGGTGCGGTGGCTGACGGGACATCGGAAGGCTCTCCTGCGCTGTGGGCCTTTCCAATCATTGCCACCAGGAATCGCAAGCGACACCTTTCGTGCAACCGCAGGATTCCGCAAGCTGAATTTCTTTCAGGATCCCTGGCGCGGCAGGCAGCGGACGCAGTCGCCGGTCAGCGGTTCAGGACCGCACCTTGCCGATGGCGTCCTCAATGGCCGCGAGGCCGGCGTAGGCGTCGGATTCCCTCGCTTCGAACGTGCCCTGCCCGATGATGTGCACCGTGGCCACCAGGCCGTTCGCCGTTTCGGCCAGGAACGCCATCACCGGGTGGCCAAGCGCCGCGGTGGCATGCGCGCTTGCGATGGCGGCGAGCATGCGGCGGTGATCCGGACGCCGTTCCGGCACGCCGGTGCCGACAAACTCCGTGCGCAGCGCGCGGACGGCGAGCGCCGTGGCCTCGCTGACCGCCGAGCCTGCCTTCCACCGCCGCACGGTGCTGCCGTCGACGCCAAGGCGCATCGCGAGTTTCGTCTGCCAGCCCCACCTGCCCCAGATGAGCGTGCCGATTTCCTCGAGCTCGTCAGGGGACATGGGCTGGACTGCTGGCCTTTCGTTCCCCATGGCACCTCTCCGGCAGGGAAGGGCGGCCGCCTGGCCGCCCTTCCCTTTCAGCCACCCACAAAGTCGGAAATGATGGCGGGCGCGCTGGCATCGAAGCCGACGACGTTCATCTGCCGCGGGTCGGCCGGATCCGCGACGGAGTAGCTGGTCGCGGTCAGCGCGCATGCCACCAGCCTGGCATCGATGCCTGTCCGGCTGCGGTACATCCCCAGCGCCTCGGAGACGTGCACATCGCCGGACCAGGTCTCGTTGTCCGTGTAGATCACGAAAGCATCGGCCTCGATCCCGTGCTCCATGGCATACAGCACCGGCAGCGCGCAGTCGGTGCTGCCCATGGGCAGGCGGGCCATTTCAGCGCACACGTCGTCCAGGCGGCGGCGGGACGAAAGCGCGAGCGGCGTGACGCCGCCGCTGCCATGGCGGCTGGACCGCCCAGCCCGCCTGCGCGGCGGCGTCCAGTAGCCGCCGCCGCCGCTGGTGAAGCCAACGGCGTGGCAGCTACCCTCGGCCGCGTTTGTCACCATCGCCATGGCCGCGGCGGCCACGCGCGCCGACACCGGTCCCGGAACGGGCTCGCCTGACCGCCAGCCGCCCACCAGGAAACTGGTGTCCATCGAGCCGGAGATGTCGATGCCGAGCATCAGGCGCTTGCCGGATGGCCGCACCGCACGGAACGCGGCGTAGAAGCCAGCGTCGAGCGCGTCCAGAACATCCTGTGCAGGCGTCCACGTCACGTGGTCTCCGAGGATGCCCCTGCCCTGCGCATACGCCTTCAAGGCCACCAGCATGTTGAACGGGTGCACCCGCGCCTTTGCGAGCGCCGACTCGTTCGCCAGCCGCCCGGCGACGTGGCGCGCCGCTTCCGACCCCTGCGTGACGAGGCCTACTGCCGTCATCTTGTTCAGGTTGCGGATCATGGCGAGCAGCTGCATGTCGGCCAGCAGCGCGTCCCAGACGGCCCGGTCATTGAGGAACTCCGACGGCACCGCCTCGAACGGCAGCGAGTGCGAGCGGACCACCCGCGCGGCTTCGGCGGCTGACGCGGCGGAAGCCGCCAGGTGGTAACCGTCGATCACCCTGAAATGGCGGCGCGCGACGTCGGTCACCTCGGGGCCCGGACGGACCGCATGGCGGCGCGGCGTGGCGCGCGGGCCGGATGCCGCCCGGAATCGCGACTCCCCGCCCGCCACCAGGTCCTCGTGGGCGGCAATCTCCGACGCCGTCAGGCCGCGGTGCGCGATCCAGTCAACCAGAGCGCGGCGGGCCTCGCCTTCCGGACGGACAGGGTGCGCCAGGCGCAGGATGTCACGCAGCGTCCAGCTGTCACGCAGCTTCCGGCCGTCACGCTGCTTCCAGCCGCCGCGCGAGCGGTACTTGACCGCCTGAAGCGCGAGATCCTCGTCGCCGAAGGAATCCAGCCAGCGCCGCACGGCCTTCATCGGCCCCTGCCCCCAGCCGCGCAGCGACTCAAGGAAGCCGATGAACTGAAGCAGGTGGGCGCCGGTCCGCGCGACGTGCGGCAGCGCGCCGAATGCCGCCCGGCGGACTGACTCCGCCTTCGGGTCGGCCGAGCGCGTCAGCCTCGAGGCCAGGGGGGCGTCAGCCCCGCACGCCGCGGAGGGCTGCACGCCATACGATGCGGCCAGCGCCAGCGCGTACAGCGCCGGGTCGTTCTTGGGCGCGAGGCCTTCCGCCGACACCGCCGTGATGGCGCGCACCGTGCGCAGCCCGTCCGCCTCGAGGCAGTCCAGGATCCCCCCGACATTGCCGAGAGTCATCGTGCGCCCGTCCGCGTAAAACGTCGGCTGGTCCGAACCCAGGATCAGGAACCTGCGCAGACGGTCCCAGATGCTGGCGGTGAACACGGCGCCGCCGGCGAAATTGGTGGCCATGTCGGCCTCGCGGCCCGGAAGCGGCATGGCCTGCGGGGTGCGTGAGCCGCCCTTGGCGCGCGCGCGGAAGCTGTCGTCGTACGGCATGGCCAAATCCTTCCGGGTGGTGGCAGGACTGCCGCCCACATCCTGTTCTCCTGGCAAGCCACAGTGCCCGGATCCGTGCCGCTGGTCAAGGGAATTTAGTGCATTATGCGCTAATTTCTCCGCCCTCCAGACGGAATGGGGGCGCAGCACGCTGGCTGCGCCCCCATTCCCCGGGAAGTGCCGGACGTGTGAAGTGGCCAAGGGGGCACCATTGAACGATAACCCTCGGCCTTCCGGTCCGGCTAAACCGGAAGCGCCGGACGTGTGAAGTGACCGAGGGGATCATTGCCCGATAACCCTCGGCCGTCCGGTCCAGCACCCCGAACATGACATGCCGCCATGGCCACGTCAAGAGAAATTAGTGCACAGTGAGCGGATTTATGGAGTGCCAGGCCCGCTTGCATGCCGGCATGCCATACTCCGGGAACGGTCTGCACGGGGGGATGACATGGGCTGCGCCGGGAACGCCGACAGTTTGGAAGGGACGCTCGCGGTTGCCACGACCGCGCTCCGCGACCTCTACATGGGTTACAGACAAAAGGAAATCCTGGCGCTGGACGGCCAGATGGGCATTCACCGGCTCCTCCGCGGGCTTGTCACCTGTCTCCGCGGGATGGGCGTGGACGACGATCATGGATGGGACTGCGACGCCGCAGATGGCATTCCGGTGGCCGGAGGCGGGGCTCCGGTCGGACAGGATGCCGGGCTGCTGGCGGTTGCCACAACCGCACTCCGCGACCTGTACATGGATTATCCGCACAAGGAAATATGCTCCATTGACGGCAGCCTGGGGCTTGGCGAGCTGGTCCGCGGCCTCACCGCCGAGCTTCGCGGGCGCGGCATCGACGACGAAGGCGGGTGGCAGTGCGATGTCACCGAGGGCATTCCGGTCGCTGGCCGCCGGGCTCCCCGCTGACCGATGACGGAGCGTGGCATGGCTCTCCTCTACCACGGAACGGACGCCGAGTTTGACGGCTTCAGCGACGCGGCGCCGGGGACGCGGGAGGGAAGCGCGAACAACTCGGCTCTGGGCATATGGTTCTTCGCCGACCGCCGGCATGCCGAAAATTTTGGCGCCCGCACGCTGGAGGCAGACGTCGAACTGGGCCGCTCCTGGCGGCTGCCGCTCAGCGAGTTCGTGCGGCTGGACCGCGAGGCGGAGACGCTGGACATGGATGCCGCGGGAAGCGCCCTGGCGTTCTGGCGGGCCAAGCGGGCGGAACTGGCCGGACTTGGCTACGACAGCGTCGCGATTGTGGAGCGGAACGGCGAGACCTGCATCCACGTCGTCCTGCGGGCGTCGTCCATAACGGCGGTACGCGACCTGCCGCGCGGCCCTTCCTGCGGCATGTGATGCCAGCAGCACTGCGATTTCCGGCGTGACTTCCAGGCGCCGGCGCTGTAGGGCTTTGTCAACACAGCGGACCGGAACCCCATGCCCTGCCAGCACCGCCAGCCCATCAGGATGTCGTTCCTTGGCCTGGTCTACGCGGCAGGGATCGCGATCCTGCCAATAGGGGCCATGATTTGCGCCGGCGCGGTGATTGACCTGGCCGCGGGCGGCGCCGCCCCGGCCGGCGGCCGGTGGACGGCGTTCCTTGAACGGGTGCTCTGGGCGTGCTCTGCCATGGTTCTCCTGCTCCCGCTGCTTGCCCCCGCCGTCACGCACCGGGCCGGTGCCACGGTCACGCGGCATGCGGTCGCCCAGGTCAACCATGCGCTGCTGCTCGGTGTGAGCCTGCTGGTGATGGCCGGGGCACAGTCCATCGCGTCTGGCCGCCATCCCGGGATGTGGATATCAGGGCCTGCGATGGTGTTCACCGTCGTTTGCCTCGCGGCGTGGTTCGTGGCCATCCCGCTCGCCAGCGCCAGCGGCATGGTCCGCCTCGTGCACAGGCTCCCCCCCCTGCCCTAGCCTGACGCCATCGGGGCGTCGAAGGGCGCCCGGAAGTGGCCTATATGGGGAAACGAGCGCGCATGCGGTGCAATTGGCATTGTGCCAAGCCCTTGCGGTTGTCTTGGCGGACATGCGGTCGGCCACGCGTGCGGAGCGGCAGCGTGCCTCCGAAAGAAAACACCAAGCAGGACGGGCAATTCTCCTTGCCGCAAGCCAGTCATCACAGCGCTGGTTGCAAGCGTATGTTGCCTGGATGTGCCCGTGCGCAAAAGGAAACGGAGCGCCCGGTTCGTTTTGACTGGTTGACGGCCTTCCCCGCTGCCGATATACCCAAGTCCGTTTTCATCCCGGGTGCAGCCATGCCTGACTTGCCGCTTAACGCCATTGGCAAAATCGAGCCCGTGCCCGCTGCGCGGCAGGATACTGGCGGCAGTGACGGCGGTGGGAGCCCGGCCGAACAGCCATTGCATGCCCGGCTGCGCGCGATGGCCGCTGCGGGCCGCTATCACGGGATTGAGCTTGATCCGAACGAGTTCCGCTGTCAGCCGGGCGCCGCGCCGTCCGCCGCGGCGCTGTCGGAGTGGGCGCAGAATGCCGGGATGTGGGCGCGCGCGGTGCGGCTGGACTGGAAACATCTGCTGCGGCTGCGCGAGTCGTCCCCGGTTGTCCTGCTGTTCGATGACGGCGGCGCCGCGCTGCTGACCGGCGTGAATGCAGAGAAGAAAGTCGTGTTCCTGCAGGATCCGTCCGCAGCATCCGCGCCGGCGGTTGCGGTGGACCAGCTGCGCCTGGCCCAGTCCTGGTCCGGAGAGGCGGTGCTGCTGCGCGCGAGCCGGGGCTTCCGCGAGACGGACGCGCCCTTCTCGTTCCGCTGGCTGTCCGGGCTGGTCCTGAATGAGGGCCGCTCGCTCCGCGACATCGCGCTCGCGTCGCTCACCCTGAGTTTCCTGACCATCTTCCCGCCGCTGCTGGTGATGACGGTGGTCGACAAGGTGCTGACGCACCACAGCTATTCCACGCTTGCGCTGCTCGCCACCATCCTGGGCATCGCGCTGGTCTACGAGACATTCCTCGGCTATGCGCGCCGGCTGGTCGTGGCTGTTGTGGGCGCCCGGATCGATGCCAAGCTGCAGCTGCACGTGTTCAATCGCCTGCTGCGCCTGCCGCTCGACTATTTCGAGCGCCACCCGGCCGGCGAGACGATGTACAACGTCAGCCAGGTCTACAAGGTCCGCGACTTCATGACGGGGAAGCTGCTGACGGCGTTCCTCGACATGATGACGCTGTTCGTGCTGCTGCCGTTCCTGTTCTGGCTGAACGCCCCGCTGACGTGGATCGTGGTGGCCTGCGCCTGCCTGATCGGCCTCGTCATCATGGTCTACCTGCGCCCGATTGCCGGGATCTTCAGCCATGTGGTCAAGGCCGAGACCGACAAGAACGCCGCGCTCGGCGAGACCATCTTCGGCGTCAAGACGGTGAAGTCGCTGGCGCTTGAGCCGCAGCGCAGGGCGCTGTGGGACGAGCGCGTCGCCGAGGCCGGGAAGTGGCGGCTTGCGCTGAGCCGGGTCTCCAACTGGCCGCAGACGATCGTGACGCCGCTCGAGCGCTTCATGTCCACCGGGATTATCATGGTGGGCGCCTACATGGCGCTGAACGACCCCACCGGCTACGGCGTCGGCGGGCTGTTCGCCTTCATGATGCTGTCGATGCGCGTCGCCCAGCCGCTGGTCGGCCTGGCCAAGCTGATTGATGACTACCAGGACGTCGCCTCATCCGTCCACATGGCGGCGTCCGTGCTCAACCGCCCGCTTGAGGCGGACGCCGCATCCGGCGGCATGCGCCCCAGGTTCTCCGGCGCGGTCGCCTTCGACGGCGTCACCTTCACCTATCCCGGGACCAAGATGCCGGCGCTGGACCGCATCAGTTTCTCCGTCCCGGCCGGCACCATGCTCGGGCTGGTCGGGCGCTCCGGCTCCGGCAAGTCCACCGTCACCCGGCTGCTGCAGGGCATCAACCGCGATTACAGCGGGTTCATCAAGATCGACGGGTGCGACCTGCGCGAAATCAACCTGCGGCACCTGCGGCAGGGCTTCGGCGTCGTTCTGCAGGAGAATTTCCTGTTCCGCGGCTCGGTCCGCGAGAACATCCTGGCCGGACGCCCGGGGCTTACGCTGGAAGACGCGGTGCGGGCGGCGCGGCTGGCCGGCGCCGAGGAGTTCATCGAGCGCATGCCGAACGGCTACGAGACCCAGATTGAGGAGGGCTCTCCCAACCTGTCCGGAGGCCAGCGGCAGCGGCTTGCCATCGCCCGCGCGCTGATCACGGACCCGAAGCTGCTGATCCTGGACGAGGCGACCAGCGCGCTCGACCCGGAAAGCGAGGCGCTGGTCAACGCCAACCTGCAGCGCATCGCGCTCGGCCGCACCATGCTCATCGTCTCCCACCGCCTGTCTTCGCTGACCGAATGCGACCAGATCCTCGTGCTCGACGGCGGAAAGGTGATGGATATCGCGCCGCACCAGGTGCTAGTTGAGCGCTGCCAGGTGTACCGCCAGCTCTGGCTGCAGCAGAATCGGCACCTCAATCAGCAGGGTCACCGCCATGCAGTTCTTGCCCCGACGCTCGCGCAAGGCGCCTGACGGCGCCGGCGCGCTCGTCACGCTGGACCGCGGCCTCCATCCCGCGGTGCTCGAGTTCCAGTCGCCGTCGACGGCGATCACCGCCGCGCCCATGCCCCGCTCCGCCCGCGGCACGGGCTGGGTGGTGGCCAGCATGTTCGGCGTTGCCATACTGGCGCTGGGGCTGATCAGGATCGACCAGGTGGTGACCGCGCAGGGCCGCGTGGTGTCGGTGTCGCCAACCATCGTGGTCCAGCCGCTCGAGGCCGCCATCGTCCGTTCGATTGAAGTGCGCGCGGGCGAGTCGGTGCGCGCGGGGCAGGTGCTGGCGCGGCTCGACCCGACCTTTGCGGCGGCCGATCTCGGCAGTCTTGACGAGCAGGTGTCGGCCCTGAAAGCGCAGGCAGCGCGCATGCAGGCAGAGGTGGACGGGCGTCCGTTCGTCTACGACGGCCTGGAGCCCAACATGACCATGCAGGCCGCCATCTTCGGCCAGCGCCAGGCCGAGTACGGCCTAAAGCTTGAAGGTTACGAGCAGAAGATCCAGGGGCTGCTCGCCACCATCGCCCGCTCGAACGCCGATGCCGATGCCTACGGCAAGCGCCTTGCCGTGGCCCAGAACCTCGAGCAGATGCGGCATGAGCTGGACCAGATGGGGATCGGCAGCAAGCTCAACACGCTGACCGCGATGGACAACCGCGCCGAGATGCAGCGGAATGTCGCCAACGCCCAGGAGACCGCGCGCAGCGGGCAGCGGGATCTTTCCGCGATGGCCGCCGAGCGTGACGGATACATCCAAAGCTGGCACGCCGACCTTGCCGAGAAACTGGCCGACGTCACGAGCAAGCTGGCGGACGCCCAGGGGAAGCTCGAAAAGGCGCAGCTGCGGCGCCAGATGGTCGAGCTGCGCGCCGACCGCGACGCCACCGTGCAGAGCGTCGCCCGGGTCTCGGAGGGCTCGGTGCTGTCGCCCGGGCAGCAGTTCATCACGATGGTTCCCGCATCCGCGCCGCTGGAAGTCGAGGCGAACATCCCGGGCCGCGAAGACGGCTATGTCCATGTCGGCGACAAGGTGACGGTCAAGTTCGACACCTTCCCCTACTCCCGCTACGGCGTCGCCCACGGCACCGTGCGGATTATGAGCCCGGACAGCTTCACGCCCCAGGAAGAGCAGAGGAATCCGACAGGCGCCATGCCTGCCGCCCCCAACAGCGCCGATCCGTATTACCGCGCCCGCGTGTCCATCGGCGATGTCGCGGTGCATGGCACGCCTGGCCCCTTCCGCATGATCCCTGGCATGCCCGTGACGGCCGACATCATCGTCGGGAAGCGGACCGTGCTCGGCTACGCGCTGCAGCGCATCGTCGGGGTTGCCAGGGAAGGCATGCGCGAGCCCTGATCCGCGCGTCGCCCGCGGCGCTCACGGCGGCGCGGGCACTTCCGGGCAGTCCTGTCCGGAGAGAACCGCGCAGCCGTCGGTGCCAAGAATGAACCTGGCCAGGATGGCCGCGAGCCTGCCAGCGTCCAACCTGCGCGGTCCCTTCAGCGCGCACCCCCATACCGTCAGTACCCGCCAGCCATCGGCCATCAGGGCCGCTGACGTCGCCGCGTCGCGCTCCCTGTTCCGGCGAATCTTCTCCTGCCAGAAAGCCCTGTTGCTGTCGGGCCACCGGAATGACGCGCATTCGTGGCCGTGGAAGAAGCAGCCATTCACGAGGATGATGGCTTTCCGGCGCGGCAGGACGATATCCGGCGTGCCCGGAAGATCCCTCCGGTGCAGGCGATAGCGGAAACCCATGGCGTGGAGCATCCGCCGGACCGCCATCTCCGGCTTCGTGTCGCGGCTCCGTATATGGGACATCACGAGGCTGCGTTGGGCAGGTGTCAGCCGATCTGTCATGCCGTCAGACTGCATCCGGAACCGCCCGATGCGGCGACATTACCACCGTCGGGAGCCGATGGCATGCGCCTTCGCCGCAGGGGAGGGAGCGCCGGCACATGGCCGGCACCTTGGGGTTGGTCTGTGCCGGGCCTGCGTCGGCTTGCAGGTGCGGGGAACGCGTGCCCAACCGAATGCGACGTTCCGGAACCAGGCCGCTCCGCTTCCGTGAAAGTGGACAAACCTGATCGCGCCGGGCGGTGCCGCTCGATGCGGTGCCGCTCTCCCGAACCTGACCAAATCGGATCAACAGCTTGCACGGGCCGGACGTAACCGCCACTCGAGGCCGATTGTAACCGCCACCTGAGGCCGATTGTAACCGCCACCTGAGGCCGGGGGAAACCGCCACCTGAGGCCGACCAATTCGCCA
>Ga0302320_10018362_pt1 | contig 14106 bp, 13 predicted proteins | sample Bog_T0_3_FD_202130 | JGI IMG/M metagenome (GOLD analysis project Ga0302320, IMG submission 202130) | Peat permafrost microbial communities from Stordalen Mire near Abisko, Sweden - Bog_T0_3 | ecosystem: Environmental > Terrestrial > Soil > Wetlands > Peat | place: Sweden: Abisko, Stordalen Mire... | reverse complement strand
ATGGTGAAGTTCAGGTCGGCGATGCCGGTCATGAACTGCACGTCGGTGTTAGCCAGATGCCAGGCTAATTCCCAGGCGCTGCGCGCTTTGGGATCGGGACGGTAATCCGACTTGTCGTCGGGAATGGAGGCGATCACTCGTTTGGTGATTTCGACTTCGCGGCCGAGGCCGTCCAGCATAAGCTGACGGTAGCCGAGCGCGAACTCCGGCGTGAGAGCTGGTTGATCGGGCATAAGTCCTCCTTCTAAGGCAGGAGGATTATACGCCCACCGGCTGCTTGGAGTTGACTGGGACGGGAGTGAGCCAGCCGTGGCGGTCGTTCTTTTCCCCGCGCACGATGGCGTAGAACTCCTTCTGAATCGCCTTCGTGATCTGGCCTACTCCGCCCTTGCCCACTTTGATTTTGTCGACCGAGCGTATGGGAGTGATCTCAGCTGCCGTGCCGGTGAAGAAAGCCTCATCGGCGATGTAGAGCATCTCGCGCGGAATCATTTGTTCGACGATCGTAATATTCAGGTCGCGAGCGATCTGCAACACGGAATCGCGCGTGATGCCCGGCAATACGGAATTGCCCAGCGGCGCAGTGATCAGTTTGTCGCGATGGACGAGAAACACGTTCTCCCCAGAGCCTTCGCTGACGAACCCGTTGACGTCGAGCGCAATGCCCTCCGCGTAGCCGTTGACGATGGCTTCCATCTTGATGAGCTGCGAGTTCATATAATTCGCGCCCGCCTTGGCCATGGCCGGCAGGGTGTTCGGGGCGAGGCGCGTCCAGGAAGAAACGCAGGCATCGCAACCATCGTTCTCGCCGCCCAAATATTTTCCCCACGGATAATTGATGATGTAGACCTCGGTTGGCGAATTGAAGGGATTGACGCCTGCCTCGCCATAGCCGCGCAGAACGATGGGCCGCACATAGCAGGGCCATACGCCGTTGCTGCCCACGGTTTCGAGCATGGCGTTCACCAGTTGGTCGCGGGTGTAATCGATGTCGATGCGGTAGACTTTGGCGGAATCGAGCAGCCGCTGGATGTGCTCCTGGGCGCGGAAAATGGCGGGTCCGGAAGGGGGCGCGTAGCAGCGGATCCCCTCAAATACCGAGGAGCCGTAGTGGACCACGTGCGACATCACGTGAATCGTAGCGTCATCCCAGGGGATGAGCTTGCCGTTGTGCCAGATGGATTCCGACTTCTCGATTGCCATGCGCTACTCCTTGGTCTGCTTTTATTATAACTGAGGAGGTTCGGCATCCTGAGGCTACCAAACGGTCTCCAGCACCTTGGACTTTCGGATGCGCTGGTCGGCGGTTACCAGGGGCATGCCTTCGACCATGGCGGTGGCGGCGATCAGGCGGTCGGAGGGATCTTTGGGAAATTCCGGGGGTAGGCGCACGGCGAGAGCGGCAATTTCCGGAGTTGCTGGACGCAGGATGACTCTCGCCACCGCTTCATGGATAAACGATTCGACACTGCCGGTAACCATGATTCGCCGATGGTGCGCGAGCCAGGCAATCTCCCACAGCGTGATAGTGGCGACTGCCATGCCAGCGTGGTTTTGCCGGGCTTGGTGAATGGCTTCGCTGGCTCGCTTCGAGAGGCGACTGGGATCGCCGACCATCCAGAGCAGGGCATGGGTATCGAGCACGATCATTTAGCCAGCCTTATTGGGCCTTCCTACTTGAGTTCCCAATCGTCGATGGGGCTTATGATGTCGCCAACGATCTTCACTTTACCGGACATGTAGCCGAAGATATCGTCGGGCTGCTTTTCGGCGGGGATCAGTTTCACGACGGGTTTGCCGTGCTTGGTGATCACGATGGGCTCGCCGGTCTTGGAAACACGATCCATGATCGCGAGGCACTTCGCTTTGAACTCGCCAGCGGGCATCTGTTTCATAATATGGTCATAATATTATGACTATGGGCGGAAGGCAAGTGCGACTCATCCCGAGCGGCGGCGGGCGGGGTTGCGGACGGGGAGCGCGGCGTGGACGCGGGCGGGCGGTTTGGGGCGGGTGGGGTCAGGCGCGGCGGCAGCGACGATTGCTGCGGGGAGAGAAGGAGCGACGGGGACCGGCTTTGGCCGCGGGATGCGGGCGAGAGCGCCGGCCTGGTGGATTGCGGGGGAAGGCGGTTGGGGTCCGGCTGGGGCGGCGGGATAGTCGGGGACCTCGCGGACCATTTCGCTTTCCGCCATCTGGAAGCGGACGCGGGAGGCATTTCTGGCGGCGATGTGAAGGGCGCGCAGGATGAGTTGGGCGCGGCGAAGGTCGATGGTGTTGCGGACGAGGGCGTTGATGACCTCCATGAGCGAGGCCTGGATGGCTTCCTCGTTCTCGATGAGGGCGATGGGGTGAAGGCGTGACTTGGGGGGAGTGCGCACGCCGCGGATCATGCGCTGATGGAAGTAGCAGAAGACTTCGCCGCGAAGAGCGGGCGAGCCGCAAGGGGTTCCGTTGACTTTGATGTGGGTGCAGATGCGAATTTTCTGGTTGAGCGACACTGGGGTTCGGCCTTTCGGGTCTGGATTGAAAAAATTCTCAGATCGAGTTGGTAAGTTATTGATTGGGCGCGGGTTGGAGTTCGTGAGTTGGAGATAGCCTGCGTAAAATCTTGATAGCCAAGGGTTTGAACGGAAAATATTGAGAAGATAGGATTTAGCTTCGGCCTGTTCGGCGGGAGATAGGGTCTCGAGGTATTGCTTAAAGCTGTTTTGGAGAGTGAGCATACTGATATTAGTTTATGGGGGGTGGCAAGGTTAGGCGTCACAGGAGGGTTGTGGAAAAGACTGATGCGGGAAAAAGAAGCGGGAGCTCTGGAGGTTTTGAGCCGGCGTTGCAAGGGGTGGGTCCGGGGCGCTGGGGCCTCGGGGGTGTGTAACCGCTCCCACATCGCCGTTGCGCTCATTGACCGTGTCGTACTCGATGGCGCTTCCTGCCGGCGGACAGCAGATTCCTCCTGTCTCGCTGCGCTCGCGCGTCGGAATGACAAGGGGTTTTTGCACAGCTGTGCGTGACGGGTGTCGCTGCGTCTCGTGGGGCCAACTCTTAGAGTTTTGTTATCCGAACGGCGGGGTTTGCCCGGAGGGATCTGCTGTTTTTTGGAGCGGCGATGGCGCGTGAGCGGACTTACTACGTTTACATCATGGCGAGTAAGAGTCGAGTGATCTATGTCGGGGTGACGGGATTTCTTATGGCGCGGGTGCTTCGGCATCGCGCGGGCGAGGGTGGGAAGTTCACGGGAAGGTATCAGGTGCATCGGCTGGTTTACTTTGCGTCGTTTCGGAATGTGGGGGATGCGATCGCGCGGGAGACGGAGATTAAGGGGTGGCGGCGGGAGAAGAAAGTGGCCTTGATTGAAGAAGGGAATCCGACTTGGGAGGATTTGGCGGACGGGTGGGGCGAGCCGGCCGTGATGCGGGTGAGAGAAGCAGATTCCTCAGCGGCAAAGGGCGCCGGTTCGGAGTGACAAGGAGGGGCCGCCGCAGTTGGTGTGGAGGAGGACAGCAGATTCCTCCTGTCTCGCTCCGCTCGCGCGTCGGAATGACAAGGAGTTTTTTGTCGGGTGCGTGCGATGGCGGATGGCGCTAGGGGCAGACAGCAGATTCCTCCTGTCTCGCTGCGCTCGGGCGTCGGAATGACAACGGTTTGGGTAGGCGCTGGCAGCGGCCCGATACGGCTGGGCCGCCGAGAATGTGGCGGGTGTTCCCACGCGATGGGACTTCTGGCAGCGCAAATCCCCATTTCTCGCAAAGGACGCGAGAAATGGGCCACTTTTCCTGCTGACCCGTTTGTTCCACGGATAAGGCACGTGCGTTGTCGTGATATCGCGATAACACTCATCATCGCCTTGCGCCGCCAGTCGAGCGCGAAGCCGGTTTTCACCGATTGACTCCGGGTTTGGCTTCACTCGTCCAATTGCTTCGATAAGCGGGCTGGGTGTTTAGGGTCGGTAAATTCGAGAAGTTCGATGGGCGCGCCGTTCTCGACGATGAATGCGACACGGACACCGTCGGACGGGCTGTTCGGGGGAATCAGGATTTCGCGGCCAGCTAGCTCAGAGGAGAGGTCGGTAACTTCAAACGCGACGTGCGGCACTCGCCGGACAAGATCGGGAACCGCCGCATCCGCTTCGAAGCGCATCCATTCCACGCCGAATTCGCTTCTCTGGTGACTGACGACAAAGAGTTTCAGGTGTTTCAAATGGGTCTCCCCAGGCTTCGATTCGGTTGTGGGAATCCCGATGTGGTGATACCGGCGCATTGTTTTCTCTCCGGGTCAACTGGCGCAAAATTCTACTCTATTCGTTACCGCGACGGAATCGCGCCCGAGTCTTCCGAAAACACAATCGAACGGGCGAGATGAGTGGCACTTCACCGAACCGCTGAGATCAATTGGACGGGGTAGACGGCAATTCCGAGGTCAAGGTCAGTTGGCAATCTATCGCCATTCCACTCATTGACCTCAGCCGGCAAGGCATTTTTTGGAGTCTAAACGGCTGGTAGCGCCACTTGGCATTAAATTCCGGTTGCCCGTCAGCTTGGGAATAATGACTGAGCGCTCGTCATTGCGGCGATTGTTTTGCGGGCCTGGTGGGCGCGACGCGAGTCTCTTTTCCGCTCACGATCACTTTCATGGAACTCTCGCTTTCGCCCGACTCGTCGGTGTATTCGAAGGAGTCGGAGGAAACGAACTTCATGATGTAGCGGGTGTGATACGGCTTCCCGCCAAAGACGCTGTCTCCAAGCCAGGTCCATACGTCGCCGTTCACCGTGCCAGTCTTGTTTTCTACTCCTCCTGAACTGTCGACGGCGTGGTATTGGTATGCCTTGGAAGTCGGATCGTAGTAAGTGAAGGAAGTCTCCGAGTATTTGGTTGCGGGGCTTTTGCTTCCGAGGCTATGGAGTTCCGTTTCGCAGATGACGGCGAAGCCGCGTGCCGTCCACTTGCAATCGTCAGTGCCACTGTATTTCATCGCTGGCGAGTTCGGCCCCATGGCGCCGGCTTTCAGTTCGTCTTCGATGGTGAACTTGCCGACGATTGCGGCCAGCTTCTTGACTTCCGGGCCGGGGGTGGTTTGAGACTGAGCGCGCGCCACGATCAGGCTCGAAGCGCACGCCAACACAAATGAGACCAACTTTTTGGGGGCCCTCATGAGGATTCTCCTTTCAGAGATGGCAGGGATGCTAGCACAAAATCGGGATTAGGAAATGCGATCGTTGCACTCATTCGCCGGAGGGCTACTCGACGACGCTTCCTACCGACGGACAGCAGATTCCTCCTGTCGCGCTGCGCTCGGGCGTCGGAATGACAAGGGTTTGGAGTGGGCGACAGCAGCGGCCCGATCCGGCTGGGCCGCCGGACGGCCGAGGGCGGCTGTCTCCACGTGAATCGTTCGGTCGGCCGGCTCTCCGCTGGGTTTCAGAGGAATCGGAAGCGCGCATTCCAGTCTGGTTGGGATCGATGGGGATCACGGGCGAGTCGATATGGCCGGGCCTGGAGCCAGGCTGGCCTTGACGGTCACTCCGGGGAGTTCGTCGCCACGGAAGAATTTGGCTTTTTCCTTGAGATTTGCGGCTTTCATTTCCGGCATGGCTTCGTAGGGTTTGGAGTAGTCGTTGGCGGCGTTCCAGAATAAGAAGCCGATGCCGCCTTTGGCTTTGGCGGTGGCGACCTGGACCTTGATGTATTCGGGGGAATAGGTTTTGGTGCGCCAGTGGAAGGCTTGCAGCCAGGGGCGGATTACCACGCCGCTACCTTTTGTAATTAGCTCGAAGCGTTCCATGGATTCGCCGATGAAGTGTTCGGGGGCGTCGCCGGGGTGTTCGATGTTATCCATGCCGAAGAAGTGCGAGGGGTAGATCATGGGGCTGAGGACGTCGCAGTATTTGGCCATGCCGACGATGTCTTGTCCAGTGTGGGAGAGATCGACCTGGCGTTGCCAGGCCATGACGCCGAAGACGTCGAGGGAGAGCAGGACGCCGGTGGGGTGGAGTTCGGCGTAGGCTTTTTGGAGGAAGGCGGTGATAACGTCGGAGCGTTGGAGGGGGTGAGGGGTGCAGGTGGTGGTTTTGGGGGTGGGGGATTTTCGTGCGGGCGGTTGCGCGGTTCCGCCTTGCTTCGCATCGGCGGGACGGCCGAGGCGGCCGTCTCCACATGATTCTTTCTCGTTCTGAAATACGAAGGCGGCGTCTTTTTGATCGCCTTCGGCGGGGAAGCGGACGTAGTCGAATTGGATTTCGTCGGCGCCGGATTGGGCTACTGACTTGGCTAGGGCGATGTTGTAATCCTGAACGACGGGGTTCGAGGAATCGGTCCAGACGAGTTTGCCGTTTTCGCGCCAAGGCTGGCCGGTTGTCTTTGAGTGCACGGCGAGTTCGGGGTGGGCGACGACCAGGCGCTCGTCGCGGAAGATGGCGATGCGGGCGATGGCGTGCATATTTTCGGAGTGGAGGAAGTGGACGAATTTGGGCAGGTCGTGGATGTAGACCTGATGCTTGCCGAGCAGGGGATGCTCGAAGGGAATGGTGACGGCGCCGTCGGAATCCTTGATATCGAAGACTACGGCGTTGCCGCCGACCTCGCGCCAGTGGCGGATGATGCGGAGTCCGTGGTCGCTGGCGGCCATGATGCCGGTGAGGTAGATGGCGCGGACTTCGAAGTCGCGGGGGACGGGGATGGTTTTTTCGGTGATGGGTGCGGAGAGAATTCCGGGGATTGTGATGGGCTCGCCGGGTTTGAGGATGTTGGCGGAGCGGTTGCCGTTGACGGTGCGGATGGCGTCGGCGAGTTGGCTTGAAGTGAGATAACTTGTGTTCTTTAGATATTGGCGGGCGAGGGCGGGGATGGTGTCGCCGCGCTTCGCGGTGTAGATCTGGGTGCTGGCGTGAGTGGAAAGACTTGGAGAAGAAATGTCGGCGGGCTTGATGGTGGCGGGGATGGTGGCGTTGATGGGCTCCAGGTGTGCGGGCGGATCGGGCGCCGCGGTGGCAGTTTGCGGGGATTGCGCGGCTTGCGCGTAGGAGAAATGCGAGTTCAGGCGCACTGCGGCTACGCCGAATAGGATGCATGAGACAGCGGAGATGGTTAGGATCGAAGAGCGACGCACGCAAGCCTCCGTGAACGGTCTTTGCCGGATGCTATCTGCTTGGCTGCATACTGAATAGTTACTAGCGGTCATCTCCCTTCCGCTGGATCTACAAAGTCAAAATCTTTAACACAGAGGGGCACAGGGCGGACAGAGGTTCACGGAGGAAATCTTCGAGGGCTACGCCGGAAGTGTGCCTTCCTTCATGCGCAAACTATTTCTCCTGAGGGACTTTAACTTTGCTTGGGGGTCTGTTCTAATCTCGTGCTTAAGGCTGTAAGTCGTGCGGATACAGAGCGTTTGTTTTCCTTCCAGTTACTGAAGGACGTGGCCAACCGCTTGCTATTCATAAGCTACCCGGGGACGTGCAAGTGACGGGCGGCGAGTTTGGAAAGTGACGAATTTTGTCACTTCGAACGAACCGATCGGAGCCCGGAGAACTTAAAACGCTGGCTAAGGCCGAGGGCAAGGGCCTGGAAAAGGACAAACGTCCGGTGAAAGCTGGACAGTCAATTATGAGAACCAACCTCGCAACCGTGCTCGATCCGAACCGCCGCAGCAGCGATGCTGGAGAATTTGAATCCGCCCTGCGCCGCAAGATCGTGGGTCAGGACCAGGCTGTGGAAAAAGTCGCCGAGATTTACCAGATGTTTCTGGCGGGGCTGAATGCGCCGGGGCGTCCGGTGGGCAACCTGCTTTTTCTGGGGCCGACGGGGTCGGGAAAAACCCGGGTGGTGGAAGCGATGGCCGAGTCACTGTTTGGGGATTCGCGGGCTTGCATCAAGATTGATTGCGCGGAGTTTCAGCACTCGCACGAGATTGCGAAGCTGATTGGTTCGCCTCCGGGATATCTGGGACATCGGGAGACGCATCCGCTGCTGACGCAGGAAGCGTTGAACCAGTGGTTCACGGAGAAGTTGAAGCTCTCGATTCTGCTGTTTGACGAGATTGAGAAGGCTTCGGATTCGTTGTGGCAGTTGCTGCTGGGGATTCTGGACAAGGCGACGCTGACGCTGGGGGATAACCGGCGGGTGGATCTGTCGCAGTGCATTATTATTCTGACCTCGAACCTGGGGGCCAGCGAGATGACGGATCTGGTGGATGGGGGATTTGGATTTGCGCCGAAGGCGGTGGAGGTCGACAACAGTTTTGACGACAAGATCCAGCGCACGGCGGTGGAAGCGGCGCGGCGCAAGTTCACGCCGGAGTTCATGAACCGGATCGACAAGACGGTGGTGTTCAAGACGCTGCGGGATGAGCATCTGGCGCAGATTCTGGAGATTGAGTTGGGCATGGTGCAGCAGCGGGTTCTGATGGCGGCGGGGGCGAACCAGTTTGTGTTTAATTGCACGCAGGGAGTGAAGCAGTTCCTGCTGAAAGAGGGGACTGATCCGCGGTACGGGGCGCGGCATTTGAAGCGGGCGATCGAACGGCATCTGGTTTTTCCGCTGGCGAATCTGGTGGCTACGGCGCAGGTGAAGCTGGGAGATTTTGTGCGCGTCGATATGGCTTCGGAGAAGCAGATGATTTTCGTGAAGGAAGCGGAAAATACCATGGCTCCCGTGCTGCTGGAGCGTTATGGAGCTGCCGCGGCCAACATGCCTGCGATGCGCGCGGCGCGCACGGCGGTGAATAATCGCCGGGACTTGGGTGCTAGCCCGGTGGCGGAGAGCAAATAAGTTTTGGTAGGTGAAGCTCGCTAGACCGCATCTCGCGAGTCCTCGAAAGCGCCGGAGAATATCCGGCGCTTTTTTTTTGTGCGTTCGGATTAAGAGCTTTTAACCGCGAAGGGCGCAAAGGAAGGGCCGCAAAGGGCGCGAAAGTTGGTTCCGGTGGCCGAACGCAGGGAAATTGAGAAGGCGTTTCGGCTGGCGTTGGAACGGGAAGAAATTTCCGAGAAAGCATCAAAGTTCTGTGGCGCAGGGGAATTAGATTGTGCGGCTTCTTATGCGGAGTGGAAAGGATCGTTTTGCGGCGAGGCTGGCGCGTCTTCGGGGCTGGGAATGTCTAGATTGACGACGATGGGGTCCTGGCCGCTGCGGACGATTACGGCTTCGACCGGTTCGTCTTTGCGGGCGTTGAGTTCTTGATGGGGAACGTAGGGAGGGACGTAGACGAAATCTCCGGGGCCGGCTTCGTCGACGAACTCGAGGTGATTCCCCCAGCGGAAGCGGGCGCGGCCGCGGACGACGTAGATGACGGTTTCGAGTTCTCCGTGATGATGAGGACCGGTCTTGGCGTTGGGGTGGACGACGACGGTTCCGGCCCAGAGTTTTTGGGCGCCGACGCGGGCGTGCGAAATGGCTTCGGCGCGGGTCATGCCGGGGGTTTGAGGGGTGTTGGCGTCGAGTTCGCCCGCGCGGATGATGCGGAGGCCGTTGGATTTCCAGTCGGGAGGAGTGGTTCGGTCTGGATTGTTGGGGTGAGGATCGTCCATTGCTGCGTCTCCGGTGCGGGCTGAAGCCCGAGTTGGGAATTATAAAATGGGGTACGCGGGGCGCCGCGGAAAGCTAAACAATCAGGGCGGGCTGCAGCCCCCGGTCGATGCTCCGCACTCGCAAACCATCACTTTCATCGAGCTGGTGTAGCCACAATGCTGGTTAGTTTGGCAGTCACCGCCGCTTGAGACTCTCCTGCTTCAACGATGGACTCGATCCTCCTGCCTGCTTCGGAGGGCCACCGATCTGGTCGATGGCCGACTGAAGGTAACGACGGACAAATGGCCGCTCCAGTTCACTCTCGTTGCGGATGGAAATGTGCCGGATCGCCTTGCCTTTGCCCACTAGAACTCCATTCGGGTCGGGCAGGAGCGCACCGCGGTTAAAGCCGAGGTTCACGTGGGTGCTGTAGGTCACGATGTGGCAGAAGCCATCCTTCATCGGTTTGCCAGTGAACGAATAACCGATCGCAAGCGCATATCCCTTGGAGATGGACTCAATGGCCTCGGGCGCCTCTTCCAGGACCAGGTCGCGCAGCGCCAAGGTTAAATTGGAGACGTGAGGATCGTACGGGGCGAGGTAGCTCAGCAGTTGTCGAGCCGGGGGCCTTGTCATTGCCAGAGAGTCTACCAAGGAATGAGAGACTTGGGAGGCTAGCGCTTTAAGACGGCAGGTAGTCACACACCAGCACCGTCAGATCGTCGTCCTGCGAAGCCGACCACTGCTGCACCGCGGAGATGATCCGATCCGAGGCCACGGAAGGCGGCAGCTGGGCGCTTTCCAGCAGCACTCGGCGAAGTCCTTCTTCCCCAAAGAAATCTCCCCTGGCGTTGGTAGCCTCGATAAGCCCATCGGTATAGAGGACGAGGCGGTCCCCCGGCTCCAACCCGTGTTCCGCGTTGCGGTAAGCCGCATGATCAAACGCCGCGAGCATCAGCCCATTCTCCGCGATCCCCGTCACTATCCCATCGCGCAGCAACAGCATGGGCGGATGCCCGGCCGCCGAATACGTGAATCTGGCCGCAGCCGCATCCAGGTGAACATAAGCGGCGGTAACGAATTGCTGCTGCGTATTTCCATACAAAGCCGCATTCATTCCCAACAACAATCCCGCGGGATTTGCGGCTTGGGCGCGTTGCGACGTGCCAGCCAGCTTGACCATCGAAGCGATCAGCGCCGCCGGAACGCCGTGTCCCGAAACATCGGCAATCAGAATTCCCGCTTGCGTCCCATCCGCCACAATAAAGTCATAAAAATCTCCCGCCACCGAAGTCATTGGAACGTACCGCGCGGCCAAACGAAAATTGGCCGAGCTGGGAAACTCACCGGGGAGAATCGACAACTGCATCCGCTTCGCGACTTCCAGTTCCTTCTGAATTTCGTTGAGCTCTTGATCGCGCCGCAAAGTCTGCCGAGCCGCCACATATCCGAGCGCCCCCAGAAAGGCCAGAAACCCGATTGGCTCAATATTCGGCAGACGAAGGCCCAAGACGCCGCGGATGTTTTCCCATACCGCGAAAGCCGCGAAAATCAAAAGCCCCCGGCTGAGTATCAAAAAATCCAGGTCAGGAAACGTCCTCCTGAGCCCGCGGGAAATTAGAACGATCAGAGTGATAATGAGCAAAACGCCGGTGATGCGGTAAAAAATGTCGCGAGGACCGATTGCCAGAGTAGCGATGGCAAACAAGCCCATCCCCCAGCTCAGCACATAGGTCAAGGTCCGGATTCGCCGGTGCAAGAAGCCCGCGGCATCCAGAAACAGAAATACCGGAAGGGGTATGACGAAATCGATTGCCGACCTGACCCGCGGAAACCAAAAAGATCCGCGCATGGTGAGGTAAAGCAAGTCGCTCTTCATCCACATGCGCAGCCCGTATAAACCGGCGAGGAAGGCAAGATAAATCAACAGCCGGTCAAACTTGCCGCGAATCACGGAAAACGCCGCCGCCACCAATCCCACGGCTATAATCACAGCCCCGAAAAAAAGACTGGGAGCATCGTGACGAAAAGCCTGCAGGACCTGGTCCGCCGTCAGTTCAGAGGAAGGCAAATGCATAAGGTGGGATGCTAAATCATTTTCTGCTCGCGCTGTGCCGGTGGGGGACAGCTGCCCTCGGCGGTCCATCGGGCGAAGGTCGATTTTTCTCTCATAAGAATTCGTCGGGCTGAACCGCAGGCTGCCAACGCCTGGTGACACAACATCAAGCGATTCGTCTAAAATGGCAGCCGCATCTTGCGATCACTGATCTCACTCCACAGGGGCTTCATGCTTAGAAGAGCGTTCGTTGTAGCAGCATGTTTCTTGTTCGCTTACACTCACCTCTCATTCCCACAAACCGCTCCCCTTCACGGCATCGACGCCGCCGACCTCGACCGCAAAGCCGATCCCTGCACCGATTTCTACCAGTTCGCCAACGGCACCTGGCGCGCCAACAATCCCATCCCCGCATCCATGACCCGCTGGAGCAAACGTTGGGCCGCCGGCGAATCCTCCAAAGATAAGCTGAAGGAAATTCTGGAAACCGCCGCCGCAGACAAGGATGCACCGAAGGGCAGCACCACCGAACTCATCGGCGACTACTACGGCGCGTGCATGGACGAATCGCGCATCAACGCCCGCGGCATCGCCCCGCTCCAGCCCTGGTTCGCGCGCATCGATGCCGCGAGCTCCACCGCCGACCTGCAGCGCATCATCGCCGACCTGCAGGACATTCTGGTCGGCGATCCCTTCGGCTTCGGCAGCCAGCAGGATCCCCACAAACCAGAACTTGTGCTTGCCGACATCGGCGCCAGCGGCCTCGGCCTGCCCGACCGCGACTATTACCTGAAGCCCGAAGCGCGCTTCAAAGAAGCCCGCGAAAAATATGTCGCCCACATTATTGCCATGTTCAAGCTCGCCGGCTGGGACGAAAAAGCTGCATCGACCGCCGCTCAAACCATCATGGCCATGGAAACCAAACTCGCCGAGGCCTCACTTGACAACGTGACTCTCCGCGACCCCGCCGCCACCGATCACAACACCACCTTCGCCCAGCTTCAGGCCATGGCTCCGCACATCGACTGGGTGGAATATTTCAAGCACAAACAACTTCCGCAGGATGTCGACCTGAACGTCGATCAGCCGAAGTTCATGCAAGAGCTCGACCGGCAAATGCATGAAGACCCCGTCGCCGATTGGAAAGTTTATTTGAAGTGGCATCTGCTGGACTCAACCGCCAGCTCGCTTTCCGCCCCATTCGTCGAAGAAGATTTCGCCTTCAATGGAAAATATCTCAGCGGCACCACAGAGATGAAGCCGCGCTGGAAACGCTGCGTCGAATCCACCGATCGTTATCTCGGCGAGGCCCTGGGTCAAAAGTACGTTGAAAAATATTTCCCGCCTGAAGCCAAGGCCCGGATGCAGGAGATGGTGCAGAATCTGCTGGCCGCCATGCGCGACGACATTCTCAGCCGCCCCTGGATGAGCGACGAGACCAAAGAAAAAGCCATGGCGAAAATCGCCACCTTCAATCCCAAGATCGGCTACCCGGACCGGTGGAAAGATTACAGCCAGGTCGAGATTGGCCGCGACGCCTTCTTCGAAGACACCATCGCCGGCAGAAAATTCGTCGAGCAAGACGACCGCCTCACCATCGGCAAGCCCGTCGACCGCGCCCGCTGGGGCATGACCCCGCCCACTTCCGACGCGTATTACAATCCCCTGCTCAATGAAATCGTTTTTCCCGCCGGCATCCTACAGCCCCCAGCCTTCGACATGAAAGCCGTCGATGCTGTGAACTACGGAGCCATCGGCGTGGTTATCGGCCACGAAATTTCTCACGGCTTCGACGATCAGGGCGCGCAGTTCGACTACCTCGGCCGCCTGCGCAACTGGTGGACCGATTCCGATCTGAAACAGTTTCAGGCGCGCGCCGCCTGCGTCGCCGATCAGTTCGATAACTATTTCATCGAGCCCGGCCTGCACCACAACGGCAAACTGGTACTCGGCGAAAGCATCGGCGACCTGGGCGGCGCAAAGGTCGCATTTCTCGCCTATGAAAAATCTCTCGAGGGCAAGCCCCGTCCCGCGGACATCGACGGCTTCACCCCCGAGCAGCAGTTCTACCTCGCTTGGGGACAATTTCGCGGAGACGAGATTCGCATCGAAGCCCAGCGCCTGATGGTGCAGGGCGATCCCCATCCCATCGCGAAGTATCGCGTCATCGGTCCGCTTTCCAATCTGCCCGACTTTCAAAAAGCCTGGAGTTGCACATCAACCGCCGCCATGGTGCGCCCCGAAGGAAAAAGATGTGACGTGTGGTGAGTCGTTGGAATGAGCCGGGCAGCAGGAATGGCGATTGAAACAACGAGGAAGAGCGGCGCTTCAAGCGCCATTCAAAGTCGTGATCTTTTATGCGGCCTTGAAGGCCTGCTCCACTGCCTGCTGTTGCGGGATGCGGCGTTAGCGCGCCGCTGTTCCAGGGTAATTTAGCCGCCGGCTTTGAGTTCGGTGAGGACTTGTTTGGCGATTTCTTTCAGGGTTTCGAAGACGCCGGTGCCCTGGAAGGCGACGGCCTCGATGACGGCTTCGTTTTTCTTGCGGAG
>Ga0302320_10018361_pt1 | contig 14107 bp, 14 predicted proteins | sample Bog_T0_3_FD_202130 | JGI IMG/M metagenome (GOLD analysis project Ga0302320, IMG submission 202130) | Peat permafrost microbial communities from Stordalen Mire near Abisko, Sweden - Bog_T0_3 | ecosystem: Environmental > Terrestrial > Soil > Wetlands > Peat | place: Sweden: Abisko, Stordalen Mire... | reverse complement strand
AAGGTGGACGGCGCCGATGTGGTGCCGGACGTCCACAAGGTGCTCGATGCGATGGGCGATTTCGCCACGCGCATCCGTAACGGCAGCTTTACCGGCCATACCGGCAAGCGCATTCGCAACATCATCAATATCGGCATCGGCGGCTCGTTCCTCGGCCCCGAAATGGCCTATCGCGCGCTACGCGCCTATAGCGACCGCGGGCTAACCTGCCGCTTCGTCGCCAACGTCGATGGCGCGGATTTTTATGAGGCGACGCAGGATCTCGACGCCGCCGAAACGCTGTTCATCATATCGTCCAAGACGTTCACCACGCTCGAGACGATGACGAACGCTGAGACCGCCAGGAACTGGGTGCAGGAAAAGCTCGGCAAGGATGTTGACGTCGCCAAGCATTTTGCCGCGGTCTCCACAAATATTCCTGGCGTAACCAAGTTCGGCATCGATCCAGCCAACACGTTCGGCTTCTGGGATTGGGTCGGCGGCCGCTATTCGATGGATAGCGCCATCGGCCTGTCCACCATGATCGCCATCGGCCCGGACAATTTCCGCGCGCTGCTGGATGGCTTCCACGAAATGGACGAACATTTCCGCACCGCACCGCCGGCCCAGAACCTGCCGCTGCTGCTCGGCCTGCTGACCGTCTGGTACAACAATTTCTTCGGCGCGCAGACCATCGGCATCATGCCCTACGCCGCGCCGCTGGGCCGCTTCCCCGCCTATCTCCAGCAACTGCAAATGGAGAGCAACGGCAAGCATGTCGATCTCGACCGCAACATCGTGCACTACGAAACCGGCCCGATCGTCTGGGGCGAGCCGGGTACGGACGGCCAGCATTCATTCTACCAACTGCTGCACCAGGGCACGAAGCTCGTCCCCTGCGATTTGATCGGCTTCATCGATCCGCTGTCACCGCTGGCGCATCAGCACGATCTGCTAACTGCCAATTTGTTTGCGCAGGCCGAGGCGTTGGCCTTCGGCAAGACCGAGGATGAACTAAGGGCCGAGAACTCGCCCGAGCACCAGACGCCGTTCCGCGTCATGCAAGGCAATCGCCCCACCAACGTCATCCTGGCGCAAAAACTCGATCCGAAAACCCTGGGCCGCCTGGTGGCCCTCTACGAACACAGCGTGTTCACGCAGGGTGCCATCTGGGCGATCGACAGTTTCGATCAGTGGGGCGTCGAGCTCGGCAAGGCGCTGGCGGTGCGGATTATCCCCGAACTCGACCACGGCAAGGAGCCGAAGCTGACGCATGATTCTTCAACCAATGCGCTGATCAGCAAATACCGCAGCGGAAAACTGTAAGTAAGCAAGAGCTTCTTTTTGAAAAAAGAAGCAAAAACTTTTACGCGGCTGTCGCGGACTACTCCGCGACAGCCGTGCCAAAGTGCTTTGGTTCTTTTTTTCAAAAAAGAACTACTGCAAGATAATCTCCACCCGCCGGTTCTGCGGCTCGCGCACACCCTTGGCGGTCGGCACTAGCGGGTTGCTCTCACCATAACCATGAATGGTGATTTCGTTCTGCGCCACGCCATCACGCACCAGCTCGGATTCCACGCTCTCGGCGCGGCGCACTGAAAGCTTCTGATTGTAAGCGGGCGTGCCCGAAAGATCGGTATAGCCGTTGACTTCCAGACGCGTGGTTTGCACGTGCGTGCTGGCCTGTGCCGCCTCAGCGATGATCTGGCGCGCGCGGGCTGATAGATCGGCGCGGTCCCAATCGAAGAACACCAGGTAAGTGCGCGCGGCCTGCACGGCGGGCGCCGGAGCAGGGGCCGGAGGTGCAGGCGGAGGTGGCGGCGCTGGCTGCCATAGCGCGTAACGGACACCCAGCATGATGCTGTGATCCTGCGGGTTGGACAAGCCAACGTAACCACGGTTCACGCCGTACTGCTGGTAATGCGCGCCGCTATAGTAGCCCTTGGTGATTTCCTGCTGGTAGCGATATTCCACTGTCGCAGCGAGACCGGGCAGGATCATATCGAGCGGATAGGCCGCGCCGACGATGCCCTGGAACGCAAAGCCGCTCTTCGTGCCGCCAACTTTGTCGAACGTATTGTCGGCATTGGTGGTGGTGAGCGGCGATAGATGTGTCCACAGATAGCCCGCGCCGCCACCGACATACGGCGTGATGCCGCCTAGATCGATGCCCCAGGCCGGCAGGTCGAAGTCGTAATAAACATTGCCATAGCCGCCGTAGCTTTCGCTGTGGCCGCCGGAGCTGCCGGGCACCGGCGAGCCGGCGCGTTTGTCCACGTCGCTATAAAGATAGGCGCCCTGGACTTCGAGGCGGATGCCATTGCCCAGACCATAGCCGACCGCCGCTGCGCCATCGAAGCCATTGCCATAACGAAACCGTGTGCCATCGTCGCCGTGGCCGTTGGTGGTGTAGCCGCCGCTGGGAATACCGGAGATCGCCGGATCGGTGTGCAGGTACTGGTCCTGCAAAATATTGTAGCCAGCGCCGAGGCTGACATAGGGGCCGGTGACGGTTTCCGCGGTGGCGCGAGGCGCCGCCAACGGCGAGGCGACGAGCAGCGTTGTCGCCAGCAGGGTAAGCTTCCGCATTTTTGGTCTGTCCTTCCTAGGGGCGCGGTCCGGCGCCGCGTTAGCCGGCCGCATCAAGCGACCGGTTAATGCGGGCTTGGCGGTAGGGTTGCCGAACGCCCTGGTGGGCAAGCGGTGTTGTGGCCGAAAAGCCGCACTAAGCTGCCAGCACGCCGGCAATTTTCAGCCCGCGCCACGCCCGGAAGGTATCGCCGGGTGCGCGGTTTTATTGGGCAATACCAGTTTCTTAGCAGCCAACTGACCGGTGTGTGTGCGGTGACGCACGGGCCACCGCCGGACGTGGCGTTCCACGCGCTTACGGTAAGTTGACCGGGATAACGTCCCCCCGCGCCAGCTTGCACACCGAAACGCCAAGCGGCGCCGGGCTTAAAATCTCGCTTTTGCGGCGGCGCGGCGATACACTCGGCCACCAGGGGTGCTCGGTGTGCGTTTGGCGTGTAATGCACGAACCGGCGCCAAAATCCGGGTTACCAACGCCAGGGAGCCGTGAAGATGCGTACCGCAACCTTAATCTTCCTCTGCTGCCTTGCGGCCGCCTGTGCGCTGCAATCGAACGACGAAAATCAGCAGGGTAAGCTTGCCGTGCTCGACGCGTATTTGATCGCCCACGGCATGGCGGAGAGCTATCGCGAAAGCCCGAATGCCGATCCAGCGGTCACCGAAGAGCTCGCGCGCCTGGACGCGCGTGCCGCGGCGATCCGTGATGTCGCCCAGTCGCGCGGGGCCGACACGGCTGATAGCGAACGCGCGGTCGCGGCCCTTAGCGACTACGCGGCCAGCCAGACCGCCGTTCCGCGCTGAACCCATCATGACCGGTCTTTCCGTCCGCGGCCTCACGCTGGCCGAGGGCACGCCGGCGCGCCTGGTGGCCGAGGATATTTCCTTCAGCGCGCCGCGCGGCGCGGTTACCGCCGTGCTGGGCGGCCCGGGCGCCGGCAAAACGCTGCTGCTGGCCGGCATCGCAGGCCTGCGCAAGCCAATGCGCGGTACCGTGCTGGTGAACGGTGTGGACATCACGACCGCGAAGCCGGCACGGCGCGGGATTTTCCTGTTGCCGCCGGGCACCGATCTTGGCGGCGAGCGCACGGTGGCGGCCGCTTTGCGCCGCATCGCCGGGCGGGCCATGGCCGGCCAGATTCCGGAGTTGCTCGATATATTCGGCCTTTCACCCGTGGCCGGCGCGCGCCTGGCAACATTGACGCATGGCCAGGGCTTCGCCGTGCTGGCCGCCGCAAGGCTGCTGGGGCCCGGCGACGTTCTATTGTTGGATGAAGCCGGCACAGGGCTCGATGGCGATGCCCGGGCGGCGCTGCTCGGCTGGCTGTGGCGCCAGGCGCAGGATGGCCGCACGGTCGTGCTGGCCACGCGCACGGCCGATCTGGCGCTGACCGCCGACAATCTAGTGCTGTTGCGGCGCGGGCAGGTGTTGCAAGCGGGCGCGCCGGCTTCGGTTTATGCCGAGCCGCGCGACCCCGGCGCCGCGCGATTAACGGGACCGGTCAACGTCCTGGCAGGCGTCGTCCGGCAGAAAGTATCCGGCGGCTTTATCTGGGTGGCGGGCGGCCGCAAGTTCACCCAACGGGGCGCCGGCCCAGCGCTGGGGGGCGCGGTGGCGCTTTATCTGCGGCCGGAACAGATTTCCCTGGTGGCGGCCGATGCCGAAGGCAATGTGCTGCCGGCAACGGTAACCCGGCTGATTTATCTCGGCGGCCGCACGCAAGCATGTGTCGATACGGCGCTGGGTCCGTTGGAGATCCACATGGCCGGCCCCACACCGTTCCGCACGGGACAGAGCGTGGCGGTTGGCTGGGATATCGGCGCGGCGTGGCGGCCCTGGGCCAACGATGATTCAGGGCAGGCGGTCGCCCCTGCGGCAGCGCCGCTTGCAACCAGGGCGCGAGTTCAACGGCTTCCCACCAGCGTGTGACAGTTGCGCGACACCGGCGGTTCTCGCTAGAGCATTGTTGGCGGATCGTGTTTTTGTCCGCGTCCCGGCGCCCGGAAGCGCCGCGGCGGGCGATTGGAACGGTATCGCAGCCGGGAACGCGGCGTCAGCGGGGGAACATTATTGGACATTATCGGCCTTATCATTTCCGCCATCGCGCGCATCGTCACCGTCTTTACGACGGTGGGTGTTGCGGCGATGAATGTTGCCGAGGAAGGCCTTCGCGTGCCGCTGCAACATATCGGTGTGGTTGGGGCCGCGCAGACCATCGCGGTGACGATGGTGCCGGTGCTGTCGTTAATCGCCGCCGTCTATCTGTTGCGCGGCTTCCTGCGCGGGATTGTTGTGGTGCTGTTCGTTCTATTTACCGTCCACGCTGTTTGGCCGCTGATCACCGGCCACACGCACGCAATTTGACAGCAAAAATTTTTTGGTTCTTTTTAAAAAAAAGAACCGCTTGCTTTCTCATAACCGTGCCTTTGCGGCGGTATATTCCGTCCGCCACCGAGCCACCAATTCCGCCGTCGGCACCACAGCATCGATACTGCCCACGCCCTGGCCCGCGCCCCAGATATCACGCCAGGCCTTGCTGGCGCTGCTGGCGAAATTCATCTGTGTCGGATCCGATTCCGGCAACGAATCGGGATCCATGCCCTGCGCGGTAATCGAGGCGCGCAGATAATTGCCGTGCACGCCGGTGAACAAATTCGAATACACGATGTCGGCGGCAGCGCTGTCGACGATGGCCTGTTTATAGGCGGCCACCGCGTTGGCTTCCTCAGTGGCGATGAAAGCGGAGCCGATATAGGCCACGTCGGCGCCCGCGGCGCGCGCCGCCAGGATGCCGGCGCCCGTTGAAATGGCGCCCGACAGCGCCAGCGGCCCATCGAAGAAGCGGCGTATTTCGGCCACCAGCGCGAACGGCGATGTGGTGCCCGCGTGGCCGCCGGCGCCGGCGGCCACCGCCACCAGGCCATCGGCGCCTTTATCCAGCGCCTTCCTGGCGAACGTCACGTTAATGATGTCGTGTAGCACGATGCCGCCATAGGAATGAATGGCATCGTTCACATCCTGCCGCGCGCCCAGTGACGTAATCACCAGCGGCACCTTGTATTTAACGCAAAGCTCCAGATCGTGCTGCAGCCGGTCGTTCGTGCGGTGCACGATCTGATTCACCGCGAACGGCGCGCTGGGCGCATCTTGATGCGCCGCGTCGTAGGCGGCCAGTTCGGTGGTGATGCGGTCCAGCCATTCATCGAGCTTTGCCGCGGGGCGGGCGTTCAGCGCCGGAAAGCTGCCCACCACACCGGCGCTGCATTGCGCGATGACGAGGTCGGGGTTCGAAACGATAAACAACGGCGCGCCAATCACTGGCAGGCGCAGGCGGTTGGCGATCGAGGCGGGGAGGCTCATGGGTGTTCCTGAAGAAAGAAAGCAAGGTCTTCTTTTCTGAAGAAAAGAAGCAAAAGACTTTTATCAGTTGGCGTCAGCGGTACGACCGGCACGCGTCTGAAGTGGCAAAAGTTTTTTGGTTCTTTTTTTCAAAAAAGAACTCTTATGCTACCTTCGCGCGCGCCGCGAAGAAATTGGCAATGATAGAAGCCAGCTCAGGCGTCTGTAGCTGGGCAGAAAAAGCCGCGCCTTCCTCGGCCATCCGCCCCGCCACATCGGTGACCGGCGATTTCATCAGCTTTTTGGTTGCCAGAATGGCGCTACGCGGTTTTTCCAGCAGCCGTGCCGCCAGCTTCTCGGCTTCGTCCAATACGGTGCCGTCCGCCACAACCTGATTGATCAGGCCATACTCGCAGGCCCGCGCCGCCGGTACGGCCTCACCCAGCATCAGCAGCGATGCGGCGCGTTGATGCCCCACCAGGCGCGGCACCAGCAGGGAGCTGGCGGCTTCTGGCACCAGTGCCAGGTCAGTGAACGGCATGCGCAGTTCGGCGCTGTGCTCGGCCAGCACGAAATCGCAATGCAGCAGCATCGTGGTGCCCACGCCAATCGCGCGGCCCTGAACCGCGGCGATCAGGATGCGCGTGCTGCTGGCGATGGCGCGCAGGAAGCGGAACACCGGGGCGTCCTCACCCTCTGGCCGGTTGGCCACGAAATCGGCCAAATCGTTGCCGGCGGTAAATCCCGGCCCGGCGCCGGAGAAGATCACAACAACCGTGCCATCGGTTTCGGCCGCTTCCAGCGCGTCGGCTAGGGCCGCATACATCTCCACGGTAATGGCGTTGCGCTTGGCGGGGCGGTTGAACCGCAGTTGGGTGATCGCCCCCTGGCGTTTCACGGTGATGTCCGATGTGCTCACGGCGCAATCCTCCAGGTTTCTTCAATCGATTAATCAAGTTGTTGTCGCATACGTCAACGCTGGGCTGCGCACGCCAGTGCATTGCTCCGGTCGCTTGACACCGCGCCCCTCCTGCGGCCGGTGTGGCGCGCGATCGCAAAGGCGACAGAAGTGACTGATATGACCGAGTTTGTCCTGACACTCGCCTGCCCCAACCGGCCGGGCATCGTCGCCGGCGTGGCCAACCATCTGTTCGACCTCGGCGGCGACATCCGCGACGCGCAGCAATTCGACGATGCCGTGTCAGGCCGTTTCTTCATGCGCGTGGTCTTCGGCGCACCCGGCGCCACCACCGAAACCGCGTTCAAGCCGCTGGCCGAAAAATTCGGGCTCACCTGGCGCATGCATCGCCGCGCCGAGAAAAAACGCGTGCTGCTGCTCGTTTCGCGCTTCGACCACTGCCTGGTGGACCTGATCTACCGCTGGCGCCTCGGCGAACTGGCCATGGACCCGGTCGGCATTGTCAGCAACCACCCGCGCGAAACCTTCGAGCACTGGGACCTGGACGGCATCCCGTTCCACTACCTGCCAGTAACGCCGGCCACCAAAATGGAGCAGGAAACCGCGCTGTGGCACCTGATCCGCGACACCGGCGCCGATCTGGTGGTGCTGGCGCGCTACATGCAGGTGCTATCAGATGCGATCGTCGGCAAACTTGCCGGCCGCTGCATCAACATCCACCACTCGTTTCTGCCGGGGTTCAAGGGCGCCAAGCCGTACCACCAGGCGCATGCCCGCGGCGTGAAGCTGATCGGCGCCACGGCGCACTACGTCACGGCCGAGCTCGACGAAGGGCCCATCATCGAACAGGACGTGGAACGCATCAGCCACGCCGACCGGCCGGACGATTTGGTGCGCAAGGGGCGGGACATCGAGCGGCGCGTTTTGGCTCGGGCGGTGCGGTATCATCTGGATGATCGGGTTATTCTTAACGGGAAAAAAACTGTGGTTTTTCAGGATTAAGGAAGCGGTTCTTTTTTGAAAAAAAGAACCAAAAAACTTTTGCACTTCAGGTTTGTCGGGCAGGGGGGTTTTTTCGGCGAGCGGCGGGCCAAATTGACCGGCGAATGAAGGAGTTGGGCGGCGATATGCTGGGGTCTGCTGAAGTTGGCCACTCGGAGGCCCTATTGCGGGAAGCCGCAACGACGCTCGCAGCCGGGGGGCTGGTTGTGGTGGTGGACGAAGCGGCGCTAAACGGCGCCGGCCGCGGCTTCTTCCTGCACGCGGCCGCATTGGCCACCACGGAGACGGTGAACACCGCCATCCTGCACGGCCGCGGCATCACCTGCTTCTCCGTCACGCCGGAGCAAGCCATGCGCCTGGGCCTGATGATGGCCGGCGAATACCGGCCCGATCACCAGGGCCCGCTGTTCCTGCGCTCCGTCGAAGCCGCCGAATGCGACGGCACCGGCATTTCGGCCGAGGATCGCGCCCTGACCCTGCGCGCCGCCGGCAGCCCCACCGCCGGCATCGCCAGCCTGAAATCGCCAGGCCACGTCGTGCCCGCCATGACACGCGGCCAAACCCAGCCCACCCGTGCCGTGGCGGACATCGCGCTCGATACGCTGCGCCACCTGACCGAACACGAAGTGGCCGCCTGGACCGATATTTTGGACGATGACGGCGAAGTGGCGACCGCCATCTGGTGCCAGGATCTGGCCGACCGGTTGGGGATTGTTCAATTGCGGGCCGCGGATGTTGCCTCGCCCGCGTAGCCGGTACGCAATACGGGGTTATAAACACCCATTGTCGTTACCGGTCCCAAATCACCGTATTGTATACGGGCTACGATCGTCGCCTTAAATGGCGGCGTCGCCACCCGCCACGACGTAGCCCGTATGCAATACGGGTCCTTCGCTCAAACCCCGCGCCTTGGCTGCCCCTGCGCCGCCGCCAGCAACGCCCCCATGCGCTCATGCATTAACGTTACCGCTTTCAGCGGCCGCACCATCACCTTGAACCGCGTAATCAGCCCCGCCTCATCCCACCAGATCATATCGACGCCGTTGATCGTAATGCCGTCAATGACGCCTTCGAATTCCAGGATCGCCGAGCCCGGCGCCGACCATTCGCCAACATAGCGGAACGCGCCATTGTTCAGCAGCGCGAGTGCCGTGCGCAGATAGAGGCCGGTCTTTTCGCGGCCCACTTGCGCTGAATGCACGATGGGCGAGAGAAACATCGCGTCCGGGTGCAACAGCGCATCGAGCGCCGCCGGATCGTTACGCTCAACGAGCCCATGCCATGCGGCCATGGTGTCGATCATGCGGGCCCTTGCTGCCTGGGAGATGGGGTCTGGGGCCTTACGGCCCCAGCGGGTCCAGGGCAGAGCCCCGGCCCGGATTTTTTAGGCGGCCGCCTTTTCCTTCAGCAGCGTCTCCAACTCACCCGACTGGAACATCTCCGTCACGATATCGCACCCGCCAATGAATTCGCCGCCCACGTAAAGCTGCGGAATCGTCGGCCACTGCGAGAATGCCTTGATCCCATCGCGAAGTGCTGCATCTTCCAGCACGTTCGCGCTGGCGTATTTCACGCCCAGATGGTTCAGTATCTGCACCACGCGGCTGGAAAATCCGCACTGCGGAAACTGCGGGTTGCCCTTCATGTAGAGCATCACGGGGTTGTCGGTAACTTCCCGCTGAATGCGGGCTTCGGTCGAGGCGTCGGTCATGCTGTCTCCTGATCGGGCACGGCGGTTTGCAGGGCAAGCGCGTGAAGCTCGCCGCCCATGCGCCCGCCGAGCGCCTGAAATACGAGCTGGTGTTGTTTGACGCGGGGAATGCCGCGGAACGCTTGGCTGGTGACGGTGGCGGCGAAATGGTCGCCGTCGCCCGCCAAATCCTCGATGGTCACGTGGGCATCGGGCAAAGCGGCCCGGATCAACGCTTCGATATCGCTGGCGGCCATAGGCATGGCGGTTTCCTTATGCGTCCATCCAGGCGGGGAAAAAGCGATCATGCGCCGCCTTCAGCCGCTCGATCGATATGGTGGCCCCATCGGGGAGTGTCAAACAAGAGCCTTCGACGCGGCCTAGCCGATGCGCGGGCACACCGGCGGCCTGCGCGGCGGCGATCAGGGCCAGCGCATCGGCCGTGGCGGCAATGTAGCGGGCCTGATCCTCGCCAAACCAGAAGGCGTGCGGCGCGACACCGGCGGGCAGCGGCGCCAACGTAATGCCATGCCGGCTGGCCATCGCCATTTCCGCCAGCGCCACTAGCAGCCCGCCATCGGAGATATCGTGGCAGGCCGTTATTTGACGGCCGAGGATCGCGCCGCGCACGAAATCGCCATTGCGGCGTTCGGACGCGAGGTCCACCGGGGGAGGGGCACCGTCCTCGCGCCCCAGGATTTCGCGCAGCCAGAGTGAGCAACCGAGATGGCCGGGCGCACCACCAATCAGCACAAGGTCGCTACCGGACGCCGGCGCCAGGCCAATCGCGGCATTTGCGTCGGCAATCACGCCCAGCCCGCCAATCGCCGGCGTGGGCAGGATGCCGGTGCCCTGCGTTTCGTTGTAAAGGCTGACATTGCCGCTCACGACCGGGAAATCCAACGCCCGGCAGGCCGCGCCCATGCCGCGAATGGCGGCCACGAATTGGCCCATGATTTCCGGCTTTTCCGGATTGCCGAAATTCAGATTGTCGGTCACCGCCAACGGCAGGGCGCCGGTGGCAGTAATGTTGCGCCAGGCTTCGGCCACGGCCTGCGCGCCGCCCTGTTCGGCGTCCGCGGCGCAGTAGCGCGGCGTACAATCGGTGGTCAGCGCCAGCGCCATGGCTGTGCCGTCCACCTTCACGATCGCCGCATCGGCGCCGCCGGGCCGCTGCACGGTTTGGCCGCCGACGGTGCTGTCATACTGGTCCCAGATCCAGGCGCGCGAGCACAAATCGGGGCTGGCGATCAGCTGCAGCAGCGCGGCCTCGATACCCGCAGGATCGGCGACATCGCCGAGCGGCGCCGGCTTGGGCGGTTCGGTGTAGGGCCGCCGGTACAGCGGCGCCTGGTCGGCCAGCGGCGCCAGCTCGATATCGGCCTCCACCAGGCCCTTGTGGCTCACCACGATGCGCCCCGTGTCGGTCAGATGGCCAATGACCGCGAAATCGAGCTCCCATTTTTCAAATATGGCGCGCGCCACCTCCTGCCGGTCCGGCCGCAGCACCATCAGCATGCGCTCCTGGCTTTCCGACAGCATCATTTCGTACGCCGTCATGCCGGCCTCGCGCTGCGGCACGGCGTCCAGATCCAACTCGATGCCCACCTCGCCCTTGCCGGCCATTTCCACCGAGGAACTTGTCAGCCCCGCCGCGCCCATGTCCTGAATCGCCACGATCGCGTCCGTCGCCATCAGCTCCAGGCACGCCTCGATCAGCAGCTTTTCGGTGAACGGGTCGCCCACCTGCACCGTGGGGCGCTTATGCTCGGCATCCTCGCCGAACTCGGCGCTGGCCATGGTCGCGCCATGAATGCCATCGCGCCCGGTTTTCGAGCCGACGTACACGACAGGGTTGCCGATGCCGGCCGCGGCACTGAGAAAAATCCCGTCGGTGCGGGCAATGCCCACTGTCATGGCATTGACCAGCGGGTTACCATCGTACGCCGCGTGGAAATTCACCTCGCCGCCCACTGTCGGCACGCCCACGCAATTGCCGTAGCCGCCAATGCCGCGCACCACGCCATCCACCACCCGTTTCGTCACTGGGTTTTCCGGCCGGCCGAAGCGCAGCGCGTTCAAATTGGCCACCGGCCGCGCACCCATGGTAAACACGTCGCGCAAAATGCCGCCCACGCCCGTGGCCGCGCCCTGGTAGGGCTCGATGAAGCTTGGGTGGTTGTGGCTTTCCATTTTGAAAATGGCCGCCAGCCCGTCGCCGATATCGACCACGCCGGCATTCTCGCCCGGGCCATGAATCACCCACGGCGCCTTGGTCGGCAATTCGCGCAGCCAGACGCGGCTGGATTTGTAGGAGCAATGCTCCGACCACATGACAGAGAAGATGCCGAGCTCCGTCAGCGTGGGCTCGCGGCCCATGATGGCCAGGACGCGGTCGTATTCCTCGGTGTTGAGCCCATACTGGCGGGCGAGCTCTGCGGACACTGCGGTCATGGGCGATCCTAAAAAGTAAGGCCAGGGCTCTGCCCTGGACCCGCTGGGGCCGGGGGCCCCAGACCCCGTTCTGTTTGGTTGAGGAGGGAGCCGACTGGCAGCCGACGCCCGGCGTAGTACCGACGGCCCCTCCCCAAGCAAACAAACAGGTTCTAAGGACTTGTCCTAAGCGGGGTCCAGGGGCGTCACGCGGAGAGCGTGCTCCGCACGACGCCCCTGGCCTTGCCTTCCTTGAGGGGCCCCCCAGTGTCGCGTCCACGTAGCATCGCCCTGATCAGCATAGCTCTTGGCCTCGTTGCGCTAGGCATTGCGCTAGGGTCCGAGCACTTCCTGGGCCTGATCCCCTGCGCGCTCTGCTACGTCGAGCGCTGGCCCTACCGAATTGCCATCGCCGTCGGCGTCGTGGCGTTGGTGCTGCCGAAGCAACTGGCGCGGCTGGCCTGCTGGCTGCTCGTCCTGATTTTCTTGGCCGGCGCCGTTGCGGCCTTCGTGCATGTGGGAGTCGAGCAGCATTGGTGGGTCAGTCCCATGCCCGAATGCACCGCGCCGAACCTGTCCGGCCTGTCGCCCGCCGAACGCTTCGCGCGCATGCCGCTGCGCCCGGCCAAGGCCTGCGAGGACGCCGATTACCTGATCCCCGCCATTCCGATCTCCATGACGCAGGCCAACCTTATTTATGCCCTGGCATCGGCCGCGTTGGTGGCCATGTTGTTGTTCCGCGCGCCCTCGCGCTCCAGGAGATACCGGTGACACTGCCAGGTGACCCAACCCACGCCGCCAAAATCGAGCGCTTCATTCGCGTGGATCATGCCGGCGAATATGGCGCCAAGCGTATCTATGCCGGCCAACTGGCGGTGCTCGGCAAAGGTCCCAAGGGCGACATCCTGCGCCACATGCAGGCGCAGGAGCAGGTGCACCTGGATAAATTCGCCGCCCTGATCGCCGAACGCCGCGTGCGCCCCACGGCGCTTTTGCCGTTCTGGCACGTCGCCGGCTTCGCCCTGGGCGCCGCTACCGCCGCGATGGGCGAACGCGCCGCCATGGCCTGCACGGTGGCGGTGGAAGAAGCGATTGACGAGCATTACCGCGCCCAATCCGCCGCTTTGGGCGATGACGAAGCGCCGCTGCGCGAGACGATCGAGACCTTCCGCGCCGAGGAACTCGAACACCGGGACATCGGCCTGGCAAACGACGCCGAGCGCGCGCCGGGGTATCGCGTGCTCAGCGCGTTGATCAAGGCGGGGTGCCGCGTGGCGATCAAGGTCAGCGAGCGCGTGTAACAGGGCAAGGGAAGCGGTTCTTTTTTGAAAAAAAGAACCAAAAAACTTTTGTACTGCTGTCGCGGAGTAGTCGGGCGACAGCCGCGCAAAAGTCTTGCGTCGTTTTTTATAAAGAAGCGCTTGCCTTAACCGGGGGGTTTATTTCCCCGTCGGCTTATTGCAATCTAAGGTAGTGGACACCGCCGCCGATACACGCATAGCCCTATCGGGCGCGCACCGGCCCGCCATGGCCCTTTACCGCCCGTTTGGCGCCTTTCGCTTTGGGCTGGCCTTGATGGTGATGCTGCAGCATTTTCAGCATCTTCTGGCGCCTTCCGAAACAGCAATCTTCGGCTGCATGGGCTTCGGCATCATGGCGGTGGCGGTGTTTTTCGCGGTCAGTGGATTTGTCGTGGCCGAGGCCAACGCAGTGTTCTACCGGGGCCGGCCGCTGGCGTTCATGGCCAATCGCCTGCTGCGCCTGGCGCCGCCCTATTATGCCGCGCTGGCGCTCTCAATGATGGTACAGTTGGTGTTGTGGCGATCAGGCCGGCTTGCCCTGTGGGACTATCCAGCGGCGGGCGCGCCGCTGACCTGGTATCGCGTGGTTGGCGGCCTGTTTGGTCTGTTGCCAGCCTTGCGCGCGCTGATGCCGGCGGATGCTTTTGAGTTTATTCCGTTTGCCTGGACGCTGCGCCTGGAAATGGCGTTTTACCTTGCCGTCGCCCTGGCACTTTTGGCTGCGGCCAGGCTTGGTTGCCGGTGGGTCATTCCAGCCGCCGCCGCGGTAGCCTACCTGGCCAGCGTGGCCGTGCTGGTCAGCGGCCGGCACGGGATCTTAACCACGGCGCCGATGTTCCTGACCGGCTTGGGAATTT
>Ga0302320_10018358_pt1 | contig 14109 bp, 11 predicted proteins | sample Bog_T0_3_FD_202130 | JGI IMG/M metagenome (GOLD analysis project Ga0302320, IMG submission 202130) | Peat permafrost microbial communities from Stordalen Mire near Abisko, Sweden - Bog_T0_3 | ecosystem: Environmental > Terrestrial > Soil > Wetlands > Peat | place: Sweden: Abisko, Stordalen Mire... | reverse complement strand
CGGTGGTTTCCCACCCTTGCGAAAGATGCCTCGCCAGGATGGGGCACGGGGTATTTGCGGTGGGTCGAGGGTGGCCGATTGGGAGCTGTGGTTGGTTGAGCGTGGGAGAACTAAGGTTCGAGGTATCCCCGGCCACCTGCGGTGGGGCCAACTGCCACCGGCGGTGGGGCCAACTGCCTTCGGCCACCTGCCCCTTTCAAAGCTGCTCCCGATCACGATTCCGAATCCAAATGCGATTGGGCTGGGGCTGAGGGTAGCTTTTGACAACATGAGATTGAAAACAAATATAATACCTGTGCCTTCAATCTCAGCGCTGAACGCACTGTTAACTGCAAAGCCGGAGTTTTCTCGCCTAAATCCCGAACCAGAAGGAGTTCCATGGATCGCCGTGACTTTTTGAAAACCGCGGGAACTCTGGTTGCCTGCGCTACCGTGGCTTCCGGAGTACCGAGTTCCAGCCTGGCCGAGGAAGCGGGTAAGACAGGGCAGGGTCGCATGGTGCTGCCGCTTAACCGCAATTGGCGCTTCAGCCCGACGGCCACGCCCGCAGCGCACGAGCGCGAATTTGACGACAGCGGTTTCACGCGAGTAGCCGTGCCCCACACAAATCTGCGCGTGCCGTGGCACAGCTTCGACGAGAAGTCGTATGAATTTGTCTCGATCTATCGCCGGCATTTCAGGCTGCCTGCCGAAGCGCGCGGACGCCGGGTGTTCATCGACTTTGAAGGCGTGATGACCGCATCCACTGTGTGGCTGAACGGCGTGCGCCTGGGCGAATACAAGGGGGGCTTCACACCCTTCTCCTTTGAACTCACATCTCACGTGAACTTCGACGGCGAAAACGTGCTCGCGGTGGAGGTGGACTCCAGCGAGCGTGCGGACATTCCACCCTTTGGCTACGAGGTTGACTATCTGACCTTTGGCGGCATCTATCGCGAAGTCGCTTTGCGGATTGTTTCGCCGACGTATCTTGAAAACGTCTTTGCCCAGACAAAAGACGTGCTCTCGGGCCATCCCTCTGTGGATGTTCACTGCTATCTCGCCAGCGACCAAAAGACCGCAAGCAGCGAGTTGACTTTGGAAGCCGCTCTCTACGACGGCGACAAGCTGGTGGCCAAGACCACGCAACCGGCGCCGGCGTGGAGCGATGGAGGAACAGCGACCAGCACTCTGCATCTGGACAACCTGGGCGCGATTGAACTTTGGGGCCTGAAGACGCCCAAGCTGTATCGGGTTGAGGTTCGCCTGCTGAGCGGCACGCATCTGGTCGACCAGGACGAGCGCCGCATCGGGTTCCGCGAAGCGCGGTTCACACCGCAGGGATTCTCATTGAATGGAACGATTGTGAAGCTGCGCGGCCTGGACCGCCATCAGACGTTTCCATGGGTTGGCCAGGCGATGCCGGGTCGCGCGCAGCGGCAGGACGCCGTGATTCTGCGCAAGCGCCTGAGGTGCAACATTGTTCGCACCTCGCACTATCCGCAGTCGCGCCATTTTCTGGATGCGTGCGACGAGATCGGCCTGCTGGTTCTGGAAGAGATTCCCGGATGGCAGCACATTGGCGACCAAGCGTGGCAAGACATCTCAGTGGACAACGTGAGCCGCATGATCCGCCGCGACTGGAACCATCCCTCGATCATCCTGTGGGGCGTGCGCATCAACGAGTCGCGGGATAACCACGACTTCTACACGCGCACCAATGCGCTGGCGCACCAGTTGGATACGTCGCGCCAGACGGGCGGCATCCGCTACTTCCAGGAGTCTGAATTCCTGGAAGATGTTTTCACGATGAACGACTTTGGATTCCCGCTGAAGGCGCCGAATCATCCGCTTTATCTGAATACCGAATTTGTGGGGCACACCTATCCCACGAAGACAATCGACAACATCGAACGCCTGCGGGAGCACACGGTGCGCCATGCGCGGGTGCATGACCAGTTGGCCTCGAATCCGCAATACGCGGGCGGCATTGGCTGGTGTGCCTTCGACTACAACACGCACGGCAACTTCGGCTCCGGCGATCGCATCTGCTATCACGGCGTGACCGATATCTTCCGCGAGCCCAAGCCGGCTGCCGGCTTCTACCGGTCGCAGTGCGACCCGGACGAGGAGATTGTGCTTGTGCCGGCATTTCATTGGGCGCGGGGGGACGAGAATATTGGCTTCACCAACGCGCTGGTCTCATCGAACTGCGACCACCTGAAGTTCTACGTGAACGGCAAACAAGTGGCCGAGGCAGACCCCGATCGCGAACAGTTTCCGCATCTGAAGTACGGACCGTTCACCGCCGATCTGGGCAAACGCGTGGATCCCTGGGGCGATCTGCGGATCGATGGATATATTCAAGGCAAGCGGGTGATCTCGCGCAGCTTCTCAGGCAAGGGGATCGATCAGAAGTTCACGCTGGCGCCGGATGACGCAACGCTGATTGGCGATGGCGCCGACACGACCCGTGTGGTTCTGCGTGTGACGGACGAGTTCGACGCGATTCGGCCGTTCGCGAGCGATGCCATCCGGTTTGAACTGACGGGCCCGGCAACGCTGATCGGCGACAACCCCTTCGCGCTGATTGGGGGCACGGGCGCGATCTGGATCCGCGCGGGTGAGCAAGCGGGGAAGGTGAGCCTCACGGCGCATCACCCTTACCTGGGGGTACAGACGATTGAGTTGGAGATAGCAGCCGCTCCGGCGGAAGTGGCTTGATCTTTGTTGTTCGATTGAGAGGAACATTTGCGGGTGGCCCCAGATCTCGGCTTTGAGACCTGGGATTTGGGGGCACTACTTCAGAGGGTCAGAGGGGAGGGTCCAGCCTTCTTGCTGGCCTTTGTTTTGTTCTTTGAGCCAATCGAGGAGGGGCTGGAAATATTCGACGATGGCGGAGGCGTCGGCTTTGTCTGTGCCGGTCATGGCTTTGAGGGCTTCGGGCCAGGGCTTGGAGCGGCCGAGCTGGAGCATGGCGTTGAGGCGGGCGCCGGCTTCTTTGGAGCCGTAGACGGAGCAGCGGTTGAGGGGGCCTTTGTACCCGGCGGCCTGGCACATGGCGCGATAGAACTGGAACTGGTAGACGCGGGCGAGGAAGTAGCGCATGTAGGGGACGTTGCCGGGGATGTGGTATTTTGCGCCGGGGTCGAAGTCGGCCTCAGAGCGGGCGACGGGCGGGGCGACACCCTGGTACTTTTCGCGCAGGGCCCACCAGGCGGTGTTGTAACGGTCGGGCGTGACTGCGCCGGAGAAGACCTGCCAGCGCCACTTATCGATGAGAAGGCCGAAGGGGAGGAAGGCGATTTTGTCGAGGGCGGTGTGGAGCAGGAGCGGGATGTCGGCGCTGGGCGGGGGGATCTGGCTGATGAGGCCGAGCTTCTTGAGGTAGTCGGGGGTGACGTTGAGGGCGATGGAGTCGCCGATGGCCTCGTGGAAGCCGTCGTTTGCGCCGTCGCGGAAGAAGTAAGGCTGGGCGCGATAGGCCATCTGGTAGTAGTTGTGGCCGAGCTCGTGGTGGACGGTGACGAAGTCGTCGGCGGTGGGCTGGAAGCAGGCTTTGATGCGGACGTCGCGGACGTTGTCAATGTCCCAGGCGCTGGGGTGGCAGACGACGTCGCGATCGCGGGGATGGGAGAGCATGGAGCGCTTCCAGAAGGTATCGGGCAAGGCGTCAAAGCCGAGCGACTTGTAAAAGCCTTCGCCGTACTGGACCAGTTGCGGGGCGGTGGTATTGCGTGCTTTGAGGATTGCGCCGAGATCGTACGGCAGGGGGCCGGTGGGCGGGGCGACGACATCGTAGATGTTGCCCCACTCCTGGGCCCAGGGATTGCCGAGCAGGTGGGCGGGGATCATGCCGTCAGGGCGGCGGGCGGCGGCGCCGTACTTCTCAATGAGCTTGCGGCGGACGTAGGTGTGGAGTTCGCGATAGAGGGGCTCGACCTGGGTCCAGAGGCGGTCGATTTCCGCGGCAAATTGGTCCGGCGACATGTCGTATTGGGAGCGCCAGAGGGAGCCGGTGTCGGCGAAGCCGAGTTCGCGAGCGCCCTGATTGGAGAGCTCGGCGAGGCGGGCGTAGTCGCCGCGCATGGGCTTGCCGATGGCGTGCCAGCCGGTCCAGAGGGCGGCGAGCTCTTGCGGGTCGCGGCTGTTGGCCATTTTGACGCCAATTTCGTCGATGCCGAGGCAGTTGTCGGGGTTGGAGGCGAGGTTGGACTCAGGGCAGTAGCGGCCTTTTCCGTAGGCGGCGTCGAGTTGGGCGGCCTTCTGGGTTTCTTCGGCGCGGAGTTTGGGATCGGCGGGCGCGGGGAGGCCGATGCCGAGCTTGAGCAGGAGCAGCTTGCGCGCGGCGTCGGGCGGGAGGGCGAGGCCTTCAAACCGGCGGGCCTGGTTGATGAGCTCGGTCTGGCGGGCGATCATGCGGTCGGTGGCCTGGGCGACGAGGGCGACCGTGTCGTCGGTGATGTAAGTTTCTTCAACCCATTGGGCGCGGGCGACGTCGATCTCGATCCCGTTGAGCTCCTGCTCGGCACTGTCGATGAAGGCGAGGGCCTCCGCCACGGTGGGCTTGGCGGCGGTTTGCGCAGGGCCGGTGGCGGCAGAGGAGAGCAGGCCGGCGATGGCCAGCGAGGGGGCAAGGAGGGTGCGGATCTGGAAGCTCATGGCAAGGGGAGGATAGAACATTTCTCCGATTGCTGTAAGTGCCGCGGCGGGTGGGCTAATTGTTAGACCGCATGAATTGGTAATTGATCATGGACAGGCGCGGACGAGGACGTCCGCGCTACAGCCGGCCAGGAGGCCGGCGCTACATTCCGGCAATTGCCAAATCATGCAGTCACGGTGCTAGTTGGCCGCGGCCAGGGACTTGCGGATGTTGGCTTCAATCTCGCTGGCGGAGGTGAGGCCGACCTGGACGGCGACGACGGCGCCTTTGCGATCGACAAAGAAGGACATGGGAAGCGAGTCAAGGCCGCCGTAGGGCTTGCTGATCTTGTCGCCTTCAATCAGGACGGGGTAGGGCATCTTTTGCAGCTCGACGAATTTGGCGATGTCGCCCTTTTCGCTGGCGAAGAGCTTGGGATTGTCGCGGTCAATGTCATCGGCCGAGACGCCGAGGATTTCAAAGCCCTGGGGGGCGTATTGGTTGCGCAGGTCGATGAGCCAGGGGGTTTCAATTTTGCAGGGGCCGCACCAGGTGGCCCAGAAGTTGATGAGAACCGCTTTGCCCTTGTAGCTGGAAAGCGAGACCTTTTTGCCGGTGAGGTCTTCGAGGGCGAAGTCGGGGGCGGGCTTGCCGAGGAGAGGGGAGACAACCTGGGGTACGCCGCCGGGGGTAGTGGGGATGAGCTCGACCTGCGGGACAGCGGCGAGGCGGCGCTCGGCGGCCTGCTTGCGGTATTGCCAGTTGGCCCAGCCAGCCCAGGCAAAGATGGCCAGGATGGCCAAGACGGCGGTGAGAACGAGGGAGTTGCGCTTCACGGGGAGTGACCTCTTCTTGTCTATTGTACGAGGCTGGATGGGGGGCGGGATGGGGGCCGAATGGGAGGGAAACAGAAATCGGGAATCCAAAAAAAGATCGCGCTTGACATTGACCGATATTCCACTACCATATGGTTGTGGATAGATTGGGTACGACATTTGCGGCTTTGTCCGATCCAACCCGGCGGGCAATGATCGAGCGGCTCAGCCATGGGCCTGCGTCCGTGCATGGATTGATGGAACCGTTTGCACTGTCGCAGCAGATGATTTCAAAACATGTTGCCTACCTGGTGCGGGCGCGGATTGTGATCAAGACGAAGCGTGGACGAGAGAGTGTGTGCACGCTCAGGCCAGAGGCGATCAAGAAAGTCAGCGACTGGGCGGTTTCCTATCGCCGATTCTGGGAAGAGAGTTTCGACAAGCTGGATGTGGTTGTAAATCAAATGAAAAAAACGGAGGTCAGCGATGACAAACAACACGGTTAACGAGACAGAGCGGATGGTTGTGACAAGAGTTTTCGATGCCCCGCGCGAGTTGGTTTGGAAGGCGTGGACAGACCCGAAATATGTGATGCAATGGTGGGGGCCGAAGGGTTTTACCGCGCCTGTTTGCAAGATGGATTTTCGCGTGGGAGGAAAGTTTCTGTGTTGCATGAGAGCGCCGGACGGGCAGGAGTTCTGGAATGCGGCCGAATACCACGAGATTGTTTTGCACGAGAAGATTGTTTCCTCCATGTACTTTTCCGACGCGGAGGGAAACAAGATTGACCCTGCGCAATTAGGAATCGAACATGAGGCCATTGACGGCGCCTACGACGTGACCCTGTTTGAGGATCTCGGAAACGGCCAGACGAAGCTCACCTTCATTGGAAATGAACCCATGGAGAGCGCGAAGAACAGCGGGCAACTGGAGGGCTGGAATCAGATACTCGATAAAGTTGCCGCGGTTGTTGCGGGTCTGGCGCAAGAGAAATAGGAAACTGATACGATCAGTAACCGATGACTCAGTTGAAACCGAACAATGAAGAAGCCGGCGGCCGGCAGCGGGCGACGCTCGCGCCGGCCGAGCTGGTGCGGACCGAGGCGGCGGCGCTTGAGGCGCTGGCGGCGCGGCTGGAAGGGCCCATGGCCGCGGACTTTGACCGGGCCGTGGAGCTGATTTTGCGCTGCGGCGAGGGGCATGGCCGGGTGGTGGTGACGGGCATGGGCAAGAGCGGGTTGATTGCGCAGAAGATTGCGGCGACGCTCAGCTCGACCGGATCGCCGGCGCTGTTTCTGCATCCGGCCGAGGCAGTGCACGGGGACCTGGGCGTGCTGATGCGGGGGGACGTGGTGGTGGCGCTCTCGGCAAGCGGCGAGACGGAAGAGATTCTAAGGCTGCTCAACGTTCTGAAGCGCAAGGGCGATGCTCTGGTGAGCTTCTGCTGCAATCTGAACTCGACGCTGGCCGCGGCCAGCGATGTGGCGCTGGATTGCGGCGTGGAACGCGAGGCCTGCGGGATGAATCTTGCGCCGACGGCATCGACCACGGCCATGCTGGCCTTGGGCGATGCGCTGGCGATTGCGGTGAGCCTGCGCAAGGGATTCAAGGCCGAGGATTTTGCGGAGCTGCACCCGGGCGGGAAACTGGGCAAGCGGCTGGCGAAGGTGAGCGACCTGATGCACGCGGGCGACGAGGTGCCGGTGGTGACGCCGAGGACGCCGATGGCCGATGTGATCTTTGAGATGTCGTCGAAGAAACTGGGAATCACGACCGTGCAGGAAGACGGGCGGTTGTGCGGGGTGATCAGCGACGGCGATCTGCGGAGATTGCTGGAGCACGAAGGCGGCGCGGCGCTGGGGCGGACGGCGGGCGAGGCGATGAACGCGCATCCGCGGACGATTGCTGCGAAGGAGTTGGCGGCGACGGCGTTGGCGATTTTGGAAGAGCGGAAGATTACTTCGTTAGTGGTGGTGGGGACTGAGGGGACAGTTGAAGGGGTTCTGCACCTGCATGATTTGTGGGGTGTGGAATTAATTTGAGGGGTCAAGCGCCGCCCTGCATCAGTGAGCAGCAAATGTCAATGGAGCAATCATCTCCAAGTCACGGTCGAGAATCGTCGATTTCTCCGGGGTGGATTCCTTGTAACGTACTTGAATCCGCCGATCCTTGATATGCCGAACGAATTCATCGGCATCTTCTTCACGGCGAAAGGTTCGAAGGTAGGTTCCGGAACGGTACTCGCCAACAAAATAGCTATATGTGATCTCAGCCCAGATTCGGCGTGGGCCTTCGCGCTCCACTTTTCCCCAAAGGATGGTGGCCTCGGTCGTCGGCCATCCTGCCATAGCTCGATCCTGCCGCCACTTTTGGAATACCTTCCGCAACCAATATGCCGCCATTGCCCCCGGAATCAGGCCAAAGGTCTTCAGCAGTTTGACGGCAACAAGGAAAACCAGACGCCAGGGAATCATGTGACTACTCATGGCAGCCAGTATGCCACAATCCGCAAAGGAGGATGCGGACCCTCGTGTTGGAAAACCCCCGAGCCCAGCGGCAATTCCTTAACATATCTAGTGCGATGTGTTGTCATTGAGAGCGCTGAGCCGCCGGCGGGGATTCGAGCTATGATTTCAGCAGGAGTTGCACCATGACGACCCGCATCGTTCGTGTCGGAAACACGCTGAGTGTGGAGATCCCCGCAGAGTTGGTGGCCCAGGCATCGTTGCCTGTGGGCGAGCCTGTGGAGTGGGTTTCGGACGGGAACGGCAGCATCTCACTGGTTGCGTCCAATAGCTGGGAACACCGGCACATTCGCGCGGGGATGGCCGAGTTAGAGGCGGGCAAGGGCGTGCCGAATGAGCGAGTGATGGAGTGGCTGGATAGCTGGGGCACGGACAACAAACCCTCACGAGCAAAGCTGATTGCCTCCCTCGATCTTGCCGAGCGGTCTCTGGACGCGGGCGAAGGTGAAACGTACAGCGCCGAATCGCTCTCCGGGCTCGTGGACTCGGTCGAGCATTGCGGCAAGGCGAGCCTGAGCAGAGGCTGACGTGCATCTGTCCTTCTCCAGGGCGATTGCCTGAATTGGCCGCCGAGTCAGGCCCGAAAGAAGGAAGTCACTCCCATGCCAACTGAACGTACCGCGCTCATCACGGGCGCATCTTCGGGCTTTGGGCTGCTGACGACTGTCACGCTGGCGCGGCGGGGATGGCGCGTGCTGGCCACGATGCGCGATTTGGCGCGGCGCGAGAGGCTTGAGGCGGCGGCGCGCGCGGCTGGGGTGCTGGAGCGCATTGAGTTGCTTGCGCTGGATGTGACGGATGCGGGACAGATTGCGGCTGTCTCTGCTGCTGTTGCGGCACGGACTGGTCCGCTCAATGCAATCGTCAACAACGCGGGCTTTGCCGTGGCTGGATTTGCAGAAGACGTATCCGATGCGGAGCTGCGGGAACAGTTTGAGACCAACTTCTTTGGCGCGGCGGCGGTGACGCGGGCGTTTCTACCGTTGTTTCGGAGGCAGGGGTTTGGGCACATTGTGATGGTGTCGTCGGTGAGCGGGCGGCTGGGCTTTCCGGGAGTGGGCAGCTATGTGGCGTCGAAGTTTGCGCTGGAGGGATGGACGGAGACGCTGCGGCTGGAGATGAAGCCGGTGGGGATTCAGGTGGTGCTGGTGGAGCCGGGATCGTTTGAGACCGACATCTGGACGCGGAATCGGACGATCGCCGAAGGGCTGCTGAGAGTTGACTCGCCGAACGCGGGGCGGCTGGCGAAGTGGCGGAGGCGCATGGAGACGAGCAAGCCGCGGGCGAACGCGCAGGTGGTGGCCGACGGGATTGCGGCGATTGTTGAGAATCGGCAGCCGCGGCTGCGGTATGTGTTTGGCAGGGATGGGAAAATGGGCGTGTGGCTGAAGCGGTTGCTGCCATGGAGCGTGGTGGAATGGATCATAATCAAAGCCAGTGGCATGGATAAATAGGCAAGGCAATCGCATGAACAGCGACACAGGCCGGGACGTGGTTCGTTGCGCCCCTACAGGGCGCAGGTTTCGAATGGAACGCGTTCCCAGGATTGCGCTGCGCTCCATCCTGGGCTATTTTCGGCCCTCCCTACGGGAGGGAATGCAGTCGTTAACCGATCTTGGCTGGGAAAAAGGAGCCAACTCCGTTGACAAAATGCGTTCATGCGATTGCCCTGATAAATGAGCCGTGCGAAGGCTCAGGGACTGCGCGAACATTTAGAATGGAAGCTGTTCAAAAATCGTCCTGCGTCCGCCGCGGCGGACGGGAAAGTACGCCTTTATCCGTATGCAACGCTGGTCCAAGCTGTTTATTCCCACTCTTCGCGAGGCCCCGGCAGACGCCGAAGTGGCCAGTCACAAATTCCTGTTGCGGGCCGGGTACATCCGGCAACTGGGCGCGGGGATTTACAACTACCTTTTCCTTGGCCAGCGTTCGCTGAACAAGATTATCGGCATTGTGCGCGAGGAGATGGACCAGATTGGGCAGGAGTTCTTTTTGCCGGCGCTGTTGCCGCGCGAGCCGTGGGAACAGAGCGGCCGGTGGACGGGCATGGGCGACAACATGTTCCGGCTGAAGGACCGCAAGGGCGCGGAGCTGTGCCTGGGCATGACGCACGAAGAGATCATGACCACGATTGCGCGCAGCGAGTTGCGCAGCTATAAACAGCTTCCTCAGATCTGGTACCAGATTCAGACCAAGTTCAGAGACGAGCCGCGGCCGAAGTCGGGGCTGTTGCGCGTGCGCCAGTTCACCATGAAGGATGCGTATTCGTTCGACATGGATCAGGCGGGGCTGGATGCGAGCTTTGACAAGCACGACGCGGTGTACCGCAGGATTTTTTCCCGGTGTGGATTGAAGTTTGTCGCGGTGGAGGCGGATTCGGGGTCGATGGGCGGGTCGCAGTCGCAGGAGTTCATGGTGTATACGGACGCGGGCGAGGACCTGATTGCGAGCTGCCCGGTGTGCCAGTACGCGGCCAATCTGGAGAAGGCAACATCGCTGCTTGGGCCTGTGGAGGAGATGGAGGCAACAGGGGATGGCAAGCCGGAGCTGGTTTCTACGCCGGGCTGCGCGGCGATCTCGGATGTGGCGGAGTTCTTCAAGATTTCTCCGGCTTCCGATATCAAGTGTGTGGCCTACATGGCGCTGAAGCGGGGCAAAGAAGGCAAGCCGGACACATGGCATGGCGTGGCGGCGTTTTTGCGCGGCGACCACCAGGTGAATGAGACGAAGCTGCTGGGCGCTGTGGGCTCGGCGGAGTTGCGTACGATGCAGGGCGAGGAACTTGAAAAGTACTTCAACGGACCGGCGGGATTTCTGGGACCGGTGGGGTTGAAGCACGACGCCAAGCTGCTGGAAGACGGGCTGACGGTGGTGGTGGACCGGTCGCTTGAGGGCCGCAAGAACCTGGTGGCGGGCGCCAACAAGCTGGACTATCACCTGAGAAATGTAACGCCGGGGCGCGACTTTACGTGGACGCTGCTGGCGGACATCCGCAGCGTGAACGAGGGCGAGAACTGCCCGAAGGCCGGATGCGCGGGGAAGCTGGTGGTGGGCAAAGCGGTTGAGGTGGGCCACATCTTCAAGCTGGGCTACAAATACTCCGAGAGCATGGGCGCGCGGGTGCTGGACGTGAACGGCAAGGAAGTGACGCCGATCATGGGCAGCTATGGCATTGGAATCGAACGCATTCTGACGGCGGCGATTGAGCAGTCGAACGATGCGAACGGGTTCTGGCTGCCGGCATCGATTGCGCCGTTCACGGTGGCGGTGACGGTGACCAACATCAGCGATGCGCTGCTGCGCGAGACCGGCGAAAAGCTGGCGGCGGAATTGGAAGCGGCCGGGCTGGACGTGTTGCTGGATGACAGAGACGAGCGTGCGGGCGTCAAATTCAAGGACGCCGACCTGGTGGGGATTCCGTACCGCATCAACGTGGGCAAGAAGGCCGCCGGGGGCCAGGTGGAACTGGTGACGCGGGCGACGGCCAGCAGCGTGGATGTGGCGTTGACGGACGTGGTGGCGCTGGTGGAAAAGCAGCTTTCAGCTCTCAGCTTTTAGCTTTTAGCTTTCCCCGCTGGTATGCGCGGCTTCGGTTTTCGGCCAAAGCCCGCAGTACCGCGGAAGAGCTAGCGGCCAAGAGCTGGAAGCTCGGCAAAAGGAGCGGCAATGGCGTTGAAGATCAGGCTGGCATTACCGACTGGCCGGCACCCCTGGGCAACCCTGTTGTTGCGCGTGGCGCTGATGACGGTGGCGGCCATTGCACTGCTGTTTTTTGCGATGGGGAGCTGGTACTACTTCAAATACCAGCGCATTGTGGACGAGCGGCTGAAGCAGCCGCTGTTTGCCAACACGGCCAAGATATTCGCAGCGCCGCGCGAGGTAAGGCCGGGACAGAAGCTGAGCGTGAGGCTGATCGCGAACGAACTGCGCGACGCCGGCTACTCGCCGGACGGCTCAGCAGAGACTTCACAGTTGGGGACATATTCCGAGGGCGTGCAGGCGATTACGGTGCGCCCCGGTCCGCAGTCGTTTCACTCGCAGGACGGCGCGGTGATTCATGTGGGCTCCGGCGTGGTGCAGTCGATCACCGACGACCATGGGCAGGCGTTGTCGAGCTACGAGTTGGAACCGCTGCTGATTACGGGATTGAGCGAGGACGCCAACCGGACCAAGCGGCGGCTGGTGACCTATGACGAGATGCCGCAGAACCTGGTGCAAGCGGTTCTGGCGATTGAAGACCGGCGTTTTTTTGAGCACAGCGGCGTGAACTATGGGCGGCTGGTTGAAGCCGTCTTCCGCGACGTGGTTACGGGGCATCCTCGACAGGGCGGTTCCACGCTGACGATGCAATTGGCGCGCGGATTCTTTCTTTCGCCGGAGAAGCGCATCAAACGCAAGATGATCGAGATCGTCATCACGTTCCAGCTTGAACACCGCTTCAACAAGAAACAGATCTTTGAGATGTATGCCAACCAGATCAACCTGGGGCAGCGCGGGAGCTTCTCGATCAACGGCTTTGGCGAGGCGTCGCAGGCGTACTTTGGCAAAGATGTGCAGCAACTGAATCTGGCCGAGAGCGCAACGCTTGCCGGAATCATCCAGCGGCCCAACTACTTCAATCCGTTCCGGCATCCGGATCGCACGATTGAGCGGCGGAACCTGGTGCTGGACTCGATGGTGGAGACGGGCGCGATTACCAAGGATCAGGCGGAGACGGCCAAGGCAGAAGGCCTTCACCTGTCCGGGCAGAGCGTGGACGCGAGCGAGGCGCCCTACTTTGTTGACCTGGTGCACGATCAACTGACACAGAAGCTGGGCGAGCGGGATTTCAATCGCGAAGGGCTGCGCATTTACACGTCGCTCGATCCGGATCTGCAACGCGTGGCAACAAACGCGGTGGAGTCGACGATTCACGTGGTGGACGCGCAGGTGGACAAGCTGCACGCGCGCGACAAGAAACTCGGTGTGGGTTACATCTATCCGCAAGTGGCGCTGGTGGCGCTGAATCCGCATACTGGACAGGTGCTGGCGCTGGTGGGTGGGCGCAGCTATGGGACCTCGCAACTGAATCATGCCGTCGCGAAGCGGCCGACAGGCTCAATCTTCAAGCCGTTTGTTTATGCCTCAGCCTTTGCGACGGCGGTTGAAGGCACGATGCTGCCCGGGCAGACCAAGTTGTTTTCTCCAGTGACGATGCTGACCGACGAGCAGACGACCTATGGAGCGGGCACGCCTTACGAGTACACGCCGAAGAATTTTGAAGACGAATACTGCGGCAGTTGCACGGCGCGCCATGCTTTGATGCGTTCGCTGAACAACGCGACGATTGGGCTGGCTTCGCTGGTGGGCTTAGACCGGATCGCCTCGCTTGCGCGGGACGCGGGCATCAAGGCAGCGCGCGCAACGCCGGCGATGGCCATCGGCGCCTACGATGCAACGCCACTGGACATGGCCGGCGCTTACACCACCTTTGCCAATGGCGGGCTGCACCTTGATCCCTGGATGCTGGCCAGCGTGCGCGCGCCCTCCGGCGACGTGATCACCGACTACACGCCCGCATCCAAGCAGTTGCTGGACCAGCGCGTGGCCTATTTGACCGTGAGCATGATGGAGAACGTGCTGCGATCCGACGTGACCGGCACAGGAACGGGCGCCGGCGTACGCAATATGGGCTTTGTGTCCCCCGCCGCGGGCAAGACGGGCACCGACCACGACGCATGGTTTGCCGGATTCACGACGAACCTGCTGTGCATTGTGTGGGTGGGGAACGACGACTATACGGACATCAAGCTGCAGGGCGCGCGCGCCGCAGCGCCCATCTGGGCGGAGTTCATGAAGCGCGCCGTGCAACTGCCGCAGTACTCCGACACCAACCAGTTCACTGCGCCGGATGGGGTGGTGACGGTGAAGCTGGACAAGGAGACCAACCTGCTGAGCGACGATTCCTGCCCGGTGGGCTACGATGCGACGTTCCTGGACGGAACCGCGCCGATGGAGACCTGCGACCACCCGGCCGAGCACCGCAACCTTCTGCAGAGACTTTTTGGGACGGGGAAGAGCGGGAACTAGTGCTTAGAGCATTTTCGGAATACACGTAGACTTTGTGAGGGGCGTGCAGGGTGGCTTTTTCTTGATAAAAAAGCCACCT
>Ga0302320_10018354_pt1 | contig 14111 bp, 15 predicted proteins | sample Bog_T0_3_FD_202130 | JGI IMG/M metagenome (GOLD analysis project Ga0302320, IMG submission 202130) | Peat permafrost microbial communities from Stordalen Mire near Abisko, Sweden - Bog_T0_3 | ecosystem: Environmental > Terrestrial > Soil > Wetlands > Peat | place: Sweden: Abisko, Stordalen Mire... | reverse complement strand
GTTTGTTGCCATCCGTTATTGGAACGCGCCGCAAAGCATCGTGCGCCGCACCCGGTTCCGGTTCATTCTCGCCATCGTCATCGCGCTGTTGCAAATCGGCGGCTGGACGGCGTTTTTCATCCTCATCGCCACCAGCAAATGATTTCGTTTCATGGCTGAACCAAAATACCAACGATTGACCCGCGAGCGAACGCCCGCGCGATTTGCCGTCGCGAGCATCGCTCGATCAAGCCTCTGGCTGGGCGACGACCACCTGCTCTTTGTCGAATGCACCGGCTACACCGAAACTTACAAGCGATTTTATTTCCGCGACATCCAGGCCCTTACCATCCGCAAGACAATAACCCGCGCCGTCTGGAACTGGATTGCCGGGTCGCTCGCCGCCGTGTGCGCGCTCGCTGTTTTCGGATCGTGGCGCGCCGACGGGCTGGACAGCGGAATGGCGATTTTTTTCAGCATTGTCTTATTGTTTTTTGCAATCCTGCTGGCGCTCAACAATCTTTCCGGCGCCACCTGCGCCTGCCAGATTCGCACGGCCGTTCAAACCGAGGAATTGCCGTCGCTCTGCCGCCTGCGCCAGACGCGCCGGGTGCTCGACAAAATCCGCCCGCTGATTGTCGCGGCGCAGGGACAACTCACCGCCGAGGAAGTTTCCGCGCGAATGCTGGAAACCATCCAGGCCGAAAACCCGACCGAGCCACCGGAACCGGCTTCGCCCGGTTCCGCTCCGCCGGTGATTTCCTGAAATCATTTCCGCCATGCAAAACCTCCTCCACCAGCGCTGCTTCAACCACGCCATGCGCGAGGCCGTGGCGCGCTGCCCGGAGTGCGGCCGGTTTTTCTGCCGTGAGTGCGTCACCGAACACGACGACCGCGTCGTCTGTTCCGCCTGCCTGAAAAAACTCGCGCGGGGACCGCTTGCCCGGCGTCCGGCGTTGGTGAGGGTTTTCCGGTTCGCCCAGTGCGTGGCGGGCCTCATCATCGCGTGGTTTTTCTTCTTTTTGATTGGCGAAGCCCTGTTGAAAATTCCCGCGTCGGTTCACGAGGGAACGCTCTGGCAGGTGAACTGGATGGACCAGAAATGAAGCGCACGCAGCGACGACAGTCGGGCCGGAATGCTTTCGACCTCATCGAGGAGGCCACGCAACTGCTGCGCACCGCTCCCGCCGCCACTCTGGCGGTTTATTATCTCGGCGCGATTCCGTTTGTGCTCGGCCTGCTGTTTTTCTGGGCCGACATGAGCCGCAGCCCGTTTGCGCCGCAGCATCTCGCCGGGGCGTCGCTGGGCATGGCCGCGCTTTTTTTCTGGATGAAATTCTCCCAGGCCATTTTTGCGCGCCGCATCCGCGCGCAAGCCGCCGGTGAAAAATTCTTGCCGCCGGACTTTCGCCGTTGCACGCGGATTTTTTTCATGCAGGCCACCATCCAGCCCTGCGGATTGTTCCTGCTGCCGCTCGCCGCGCTTCCCATTTTGCCGTTCGCCTGGGTTTATGCATTTTATCAAAATGCCGCTGCGCTGGACGACGGCGGCGAGGCCGGGACCGCCGCGTTGATGAAAAAATCGTGGCGGCAGGCGGCCCTCTGGCCGAGGCAAAACCACATCGCCCTCGCCGTCATGTCCGCTTTCGCTTTTTGTGTTTTTCTCAACTGGACGACCGTCTGCCTGACTTTGCCGCAGCTTTGCAAAATGCTTTTCGGCGTCGAGTCCGACTTTACCCGAAGCCCGTTCGCAATGTTGAACACGACTTTCTTCGCCGCAATGTTCGGGCTGACCTATCTGTGCGTTGATCCGATTGTGAAAACGATTTTTGCCCTGCGTTGTTTCTACGGCGAATCGCTGCAATCCGGCGAGGACTTGAAGGCGGAATTGAAACCGTTCATCAATTCAGCGGTCAAAACCGCCGCCGCGATTTTCATTTTGCTCGCGGCTTTTTCCGCGGCTCCGGCTTTGGCGGGATCAACCAACACCGCCACCACGCCGGTCATCGGCCGGAATATTTCGCCGCCCGACCTTGACCGCGCCATCAACCAGACCATTCACGAGCGCAAATACGTCTGGCGGATGCCGCGCGAACAGGTTGTGCAGCCGGATGCCGATCAGGGAATCATCGCCAGATTTTTCAACAAGGCCGGCGAAATGATCCGCGGCTGGGCGCGCGCCGTCCTCGACTGGCTGGAAGAATTGCTGCGGAGACTTTTCCGCCACACGCCACACGTCCAGCGGCCGTCTTCCGGCTACGGCTGGATCATGGCGCTGCAAATCCTGCTTTACGGTCTGGCGGCCGCCGCCATCGCCGCGCTGGTGATTTTTCTTTTACGTGTCTGGCGCAACCGCCGGCGGTCGTCCGCCGCCATTGCCAGCGAACCCATTCAACCGGCGCCCGACCTCGCCGACGAAAATGTCCGCGCCGACCAGTTGCCGGAGGATGGCTGGACCAAGCTCGCGCGCGAACTGCTCGCGCGCGGCGAATTCCGCCTGGCCATGCGCGCGTTTTATCTCGCCAGCCTCGCGCATCTCGCGGAGCGCAATCTCATCAGCATCGCCCGCTGCAAGTCCAACCGCGAATACGAGCGCGAACTGCTCCGCCGCGCGCATTCGTTTCCAAACCTGCTCGCCGTTTTTGGCGATAACATTTCCGTCTTCGAACGCATCTGGTATGGCACGCACGAAGCCAGCGGCGAATTGGTTCACCAATTTGCGGCCAGCGTGGAAAAAATGAAGGCCGGCGGATGAAAAAATATTTTCCCATCCTCCTGCTGCTGGGTTGCACGGCGGTTTTTGCGTTCGGCGTCGTGCAATTGTTCGAGCTACGCTTCGAGGCGGGCGACATTTATCCGCCGTATTCCTCACTGCGCGCCGATCCGCTCGGCGCGATGGCCTTTTACGAAAGCTTGGAAAAAATGCCCGGCATTGGTGTCCGCCGCGATTTCAGCACGTCGAACCGTCTGCCCGAAGAACCGGACGCGGCCTATTTGCACCTCGCCGCCGAGGCGGGCGAATGGGACGAGCTGCCCGACGATGTGTTTCGGGAAATCAAAAATTATCTCGCGCGCGGCGGACGGCTGGTCATCACCTATTATCCGCAAACCAGGCCCGGATTTCATTTCGGACCGGATGAGGAAACCCTGACAAATTTCGTCAAATCCGCGCGCTTGAAATCAAAAGGAACAAACGCGCCGCCGGCCAAACCCGCAAAAATAAAAACCAACGAGGAAAAAACATGGGTGAACCTGGAGGACGAGTGGAAATTCCACGAAGGATTTGAAAAGCTTGAACCGGACGGCGACAATTACGCGCCGGTGTCCGTGGTGAGCACGACCGCCCTGGCGCTGCCGCGTTTGCTGGACTGGCACAGCGGCATGATTTTTAAAAATTGCGACGCCACCTGGCGGACGATTTACGCGCGCGGCACGAATGCCGTGGTCATCGAGCGGAAATTCGGCAAAGGCTCGGTCGTCATCGCCAGCGATTCTTTTTTTGTCAGCAACGAGGCCATGCTCAAGGATCGGCACGCGGATTTGCTTGCCTGGCTCGTCGGCGCGAACCGCCACGTCGTGTTCGACGAGGCGCACCTCGGCATTTCCGAATCTCCCGGCGTGGCGGCGCTGATGCGCAAATACCGGCTGCAAGGCCTGGCCGCGGGATTGCTGCTGCTGGCCGGGCTGTTCATCTGGAAAAATTCCACGAGCCTCGTGCCGCCGCAGGCGGCTGGGCAGAGCGAAGATTTCGTAGCCGGGAAAGACGCCGCTTCGGGTTTCGTCAGTTTGCTCCGGCGCAACATTCCGACGCGCGACATCTTTGCGGCCTGTTTCGCCGAATGGAAAAAATCCGCCGCGCCGTCGGGCAAATTTTCCAACGCGCGACTGCGGCAGGCCGAGGCGGTTTTTGAGTTGGAAAATTCCCTGCCCTCGAAAGACCGCCATCCCATCGCCACCTATAAAAAAATTTCCGAAACCCTCGGCAAACAAAAAACACATTTATGAACACAGAACGACTCAAGGAAGTCCTCGCCCAGGCGCGGCACGAAACCGGCAAGGTCATCATCGGCCAGCACGACGTCATCGAAAAGGCGCTCATTGCCATCTTTACCGGCAGCCACGCGCTCATCGAAGGCGTGCCGGGCGTGGCCAAGACGCTGCTCGTCCGCACACTCGCACGCGTCCTCGGCGCGGATTTCGCGCGCATCCAATTCACGCCCGACCTCATGCCGGCGGACATCACCGGCACGAATGTTTTCAATTTGCAGCGCAACGAATTTCATCTCATCAAAGGCCCGATCTTCACCTCGTTTCTGCTCGCGGACGAAATCAACCGCGCGCCGGCCAAGACGCAATCCGCCTTGTTGCAGGCGATGCAGGAGCGCCTGGTGACGATTGACCGCGAGACGCATGTGCTGCCGCCGAACTTCACGGTGTTTGCCACGCAAAATCCGATTGAATACGAAGGCACCTATCCGCTGCCCGAGGCGCAGAAGGACCGGTTCATGTTGAAAATCACCATGGCCGCGCCCGACCGCGCCGGCGAACTGTCGCTCGCGCAGCGCACCATGACCAAGGAAGCGCCGGAAACATTGCTCGCGCAAAACGTCGTGCAGCCGGTTATCAAAGCAGAAGATTTGGTGGCGCTGCGCGAGATTCTCGGAACGATTGTCATCCGCGACGAACTCGTTGCGTATCTCGTGGACATCGTGCGCGCGACGCGCTCGCACGAAAGCGTGCTGGTCGGCGCCGGCCCGCGCGCCACGCAATCGCTCATCATGGCATCGCGCGTTTACGCCGCGATTTCCGGGCGTGACTTTGTGACGCCCGACGACATCAAAGCGATGGCGCCGCCGGTGTTGGAACACCGCCTGATCTTGCGGCCGGAATTTGAAATCGAGGGACTGGCCGTGGCCGAAGTCATCCAGCAAATTTTGCAGCAAATCGCCGTGCCGCGATGAAATGAACGCTCATTCCAAAGTAGCGCAGGCGTCTCGCCTGCGCAGCGAGCGCGAAAGCGTGAGCGCTGAAAAATCGCCCATGGCTTGCACAAGACTGCGCAGGCGAGACGCCTGCGCTACTTTATGATAGTTCCGCGTTCCAGACTTTTGTTTTGGGTGGCGGCCATCGTCCTGCCGTTCGCGCTCATTGCCGCCGTCGCGCCGGCTTCGGCGGCGGTGGCGCTGCTGCTCATCGGCGGATTTTTTCTGGTGGCCATGGTTGACGCCGTCGGCGGCGGAAAAAGTCTGGCCGGCATCGGCGTGGAGCTGCCCGCGATTGTGCGCATGTCCAAAGGCCGCGAAGCCAAAGTCGAATTGCGGATTCGCAATGAACGGCAACAGAAAAAAAATCTGCGGCTGGCGCTGGCGTGGCCGCGTGAAATCCAGCCGTCGGAAGAGGAAATTGACGCGTTGTTGCCGGCGGACAGCGAGTGGTCGCGGATTGCGCTGGCCTGCACGCCGCTCCAGCGCGGCAGCTACAAATTAAATTCGGCGTTTGTCGAATGCGCTTCGCCGCTGGGTTTGTGGGCCGCGCGAAAATCGGTTCCGGTGCAGTCGGAAATTCGCATTTATCCGAATCTGCTGACCGAGCGGAAAAATCTGGCCGCGCTGTTTCTGAATCGCGGCGCATTCGGCATTCACGCCCAGCGGCAGGTTGGCAAGGGGCGCGACTTTGAAAAACTGCGCGAATACGTTCCCGGCGACGGATACGACGAAATCCACTGGAAGGCGACGGCGCGGCGCGGCAAACCGATCACCAAAGTTTTTCAGATTGAAAAAACGCAGGAGGTTTATGTCATTGTGGACGCCTCGCGGTTGAGCGCCCGCCAGCCGGAGCAAAATTCGCAAACCGGAACTTCCGTGATGGAACGATTCGTAACTGCCGCGCTTGTGCTCGGGCTGGCGGCGGAGCAGCAGGGAGATTTGTTCGGGCTGCTGACATTCTCGGACAAGGTGGAAAAATTCGTCCGCGCGAAAAATGGCCACGCGCATTACAGCGCCTGCCGCGACGCGCTTTACACCTTGCAGCCGAAAATCGTGACGCCGGATTTCGACGAATTGTGCGCGTTCATCCGGCTGCGATTGCGCCGCCGGGCGCTGCTGGTTTTTCTGACGGCGCTGGACGACCCGGCGCTCGCGGAAAGTTTTGTCCGCAACATCGAGTTGATCCGCCGCCAGCACATCGTGCTCGTCAACATGGTTCAGCCGCCGGGAGTAAACCCATTGTTCGACAGTCCGAATGTCGCGGAAGTTGATGATTTGTATCGGCACCTCGGCGGACATTTGCAATGGCAAAAGCTGCGCGAATTGCAAAAAGTTTTGCAGCGGCGCGGCGTGCGGTTTTCGTTGCTGGACAACGAACGTTTGAGCGCCGAGATCGTGGCGCAATACATGGACGTGAAACAAAGGCAGCTTTTGTGATCATTGATCTGCAAAAATTCATCACGAACGAGCGGCCGGTTTGGGCCGAACTCGAAACGATGCTGAATCGGCTGGAGGCCGAGCCGGATGGGCGGCTTACGCTCGCGCAGGTGCAACGGTTTCACCAACTTTACGAGCGCACCGCCGCCGACCTGGCCCGGATCACCACCTATTCTTCGGAGCCGGAAACCCGGCGCTTTCTGGAAAACCTCGTCGCGCGCGCCTATGGAGAAATTCACGAGACGCGCGAAAAACGGCGCCGTTTGCAGCCGCTGCGATGGTTCTTCCAAACCTGGCCGCAGACATTTCGCAAACATATCCGCGCGTTTTATTTTTCATTGGCGATCACCATCGCCGGCTGCGTGTTCGGCGGGCTGGCCATTGCGTTTGATCCCGACGCGAAGCCGGTGCTGATGCCGTTTTCGCATTTGCTCGACGACCCGGCCAAGCGCGTGGCGGAGGAGGAAAATTCAACACAAGACCGGCTCGAAGGACACAAGACCAGTTTTTCCGCCGAGCTGATGACGCACAACACCCAGGTTTCCATTTTCACGCTGGCGCTCGGCATGACGTGGGGCGTCGGCACCATCATCATGCTGTTTTACAACGGCGTCATCCTCGGCGCGGTGGCGGTGGATTACATCCGCGCGGGGCAAACGAAATTTCTGCTTGGCTGGTTGATGCCGCATGGCGTGATTGAAATCCCCGCGATTCTGATTGCCGGCCAGGCGGGACTGCTGCTGGCGTTTGCGCTCATCGGGCACGGGCGGCGAACGCCGTTTCGGGCGCGGCTGCGCGAAATTTCCGGCGATATCGCCACGCTCATTTTCGGCGTCGGCCTGATGCTCATGTGGGCGGGTTTCATCGAGGCGTTTCTTTCGCAATATCACGAGCCGGTGATTCCCTACAGCGCAAAGATCGCGTTCGGCTGCGTCGAACTGGTTTTATTGTTCCTGTTTCTGGCGAAGTCGGGGAAGAACAAAAATTCCGACGCATGAAAACCAGCACGCTCAACATCCGCACACCGGAGGGGATTGTTTTCTCGCAAGTGCTGGCCGGGCCGGTCACGCGGTTTCTGGCCTGTTTCATTGACCAGCTTTGCATCCAGGTGGTGCTGACCTTGCTGGGTTTGGTCATCAGCCTGCTCGCGTTGGTCAGCTTCAATTTCGCCGTGGCGTTTTACGTCATCGGATATTTTATCGTGAGCATCGGCTACGGGATTTTGTTTGAATGGTCGTGGCGCGGCCAGACCATCGGCAAACGCCTGTTGCGCCTGCGCGTGTTGGACGTGGAAGGAATGCGGTTGCAATTCAATCAAATCGTCGTGCGGAACCTACTGCGTTTCGTGGACGCGCTGCCGGCGTTCTATTTTGTCGGCGGCGTGACGTGCTGGCTTAACTCGAAGTGCCAGCGGCTGGGCGACATCGCGGCCAACACGGTGGTCGTCCGCCATCCGCGCATCGCCGAACCGGACCTCGACCAAGTGCTCGCGGGAAAATTCAATTCGCTCCGGCAGTTTCCGCACCTGGTCGCGCGACTGCGGCAGAACGTCACGCCGGTGGAGGCGGACCTCGCGTTGCAATCGCTTCTGCGCCGGGAGGAATTTGATCCGGTCGCGCGTGTGGAACTGTTCGGCGAACTCGCCGCGCATTTTCGCGCGAAGGTGGAATTTCCCGCCGAAGCGAACGACGGCGTGGCCGATGAACAATTCCTGCGCAATGTCGTGGATTTGATCTATCGCACCAAAACCTGACCGGCATGCCAGCGAAGTTTCAATTCCACAACTGCCGGTCCAGGGAACGATATTGAGTCACCGTGGAAATCTTATATGACGGTGAGATAGAATTGGGCATTGTCACCGGGATAAAATCCTTCCAATGGATTACCGTGCCGGAACCCGCAGCGATGCTATCAGTGGCGTCCGGGATGGTGAATCGCCCGAGCGGCTCCGGTTTGAACCGGCCTCCGTTGGCACCCGTGTCATCGCACTGCCGCTGCGGACAACCACGATAAGGTTGATTAGCACCGGGCGAGTTTGCGGGCCGCTCGCGATGAACACAGACGCAAAGCACCGTCCCAATCACGGCCGCAGTGTGTCGCAATTCATCCCCTCGCGCCCAAACTTCAACTCCCTGCCGGCCAGCCAACGGCATGCAGGGAATCCGGAGCACGTCCGCAATTTTGGATGCTCCCGCGGACTCGGCGCGCAGTGGTTACTTCGTGCCGTTTTGAATTCCCTGGCCGGCGGCTGAAACGTCCTTGCCGAAGCCGTTGGCCGTGTTGCAGCCAATGTTGACGATGGCGAGGAGCATGGTGACGAATAAGACAACAACGATGCGCTTGGATATTGCGTTCATAATTTTTTGGTTTGTAGTTGCTGGGTGTGTTCAAGGCGCGATTTTGTCGCTGACCCACTGGCGCGCCTGATTGAAACCGTCCTTGGTTGCGTTGTAGGCCTTCGAGAATCCGGCTTTGACGCTGTCCCAGGTGGAATCGGTGGCATTTTTGGCGTCAGCCAGTTGTTTGTCCAGCTGGGCCGTCTGGTCGCGCAACGCCTGGAGTTTGGGTTTGGCCTCGGCCTTGACCGCGTCGCTGGAGCTGTCAATTTTGGCGGAAAGCTGGTCCAAATCCTTGTCAAGCGCGTCCAACTGGACCTGCATGGCTTTGACGAATTCATCCTTCTGCGCGAAGGTGTAATCCTTCATGTCCGCCGCCGCGGCTTTGGTTTCGGTCTGGACCTTCTCAATCTGTTCCGTGGGGGTTTGCTGCTTGTCACATCCCACCGCAAATGCGGCGATGGAAAGAACTGTGATGACCAAGGTTTTGTTTTTCATAATTTTGATTTTCTTTGCGTGTTCAGTTTACTGTCGCGACCGTTAATTTGCCCAAACTACGCCGTCATGTGGTTCTTCGCCATGGGGTGTAACCCTACTGCGATTCCAGGCCCGGTTCAGCCCGGAAAGATCAAACTGGCGGAGGTTCCCGCCTGCGCCCAGATTGCCCGGCGCCTCCTCGATCAGGTCGCAGACGTAGCGCAAATCTGCCCCGCTGACGCGATTGTCCCGGTGTCTTGCGCGGGCATGGCGACCGTCTTGCCCAGGCGGGACTCCAGCAATCTCCTCACGATCTGACGGCATTCCTCCCGTCGCCGGTCCAGCTTCATGCGATAGACCATTCCCAGACCCGCAAAAGCCAGGATGCAAATCAGGCAGCTTGAGACGAGGACACAATAAGTGTTGATGATGAATTGCGGAAGGTTGTAGGGAAAGTTACGCACCAAAACCGCTCCATAGCCGAAACCAAACGCAGCCAGCGCAATCAAGATGGCCATCAGCCACATCGCGCGGCGCACACAGCGCGCGTCACGCTGAAGCCGGACGATCTCTTCCATCAGTTCCTGCCGCCGGGCGCTTTCGTCATAGCGAATGCACTCCCTTAAAAACTCCGTATGTTTTTGGTGGTCACTCATCATCGCTGCGGCAGCACCAGGCATGCCCGGCCTGCCCATTTGTCCGTTTGTTCACCCCGTAAGCTTACGCGAGGGACAGGCTTTTGCCATAAGGTGTTCACCCCATATACAAATCGAAACAATTGTCCGATGCTTGTATTGGATTCTAGGAATGCCGGTGGGCGATCAAGCATCCCGAAGCGTCCGCCGAAGCCAGCATGACAACATGAAACAAAAAACAACCGGGTTATCCCGACGATATGTTGCGGCATTGCGCAAACACCTGAAGGCAGGAGCGCGCGCCAGCTTGCAGCCGGCGCTGGGCTTGGGACGCCGGGCGGTTGTCCTCGGGTTGGAGACGCTGGAACTGGCGCGGATTCACGAGCGGGCGGTCGTCACCCTGGAAGCAGCCAGCAGCAGAGATGGGATTCAAAAGCGGGCGGAGATTTTTTTTACCGAGGCCATCATCCCGATTGTGGAGACGCACCGCGCCGCGCGGCAGAGCAAAATGCAACTGCACCGGCTGAACGAGACGCTGGGCCGGCGCACGGCGGAACTGGCCGTCACCCACCGCCAGTTGCAGCGCGGCATCGTCCGGCGCAAGAGCGTGGAGGCCGCCCTCAAGATAAGTGGTGAACACTATACCAAGCTGTTGAAAGATTCCCTGCAACTTCAGGAAGGCTTGCGGCAACTGACGCACCAAGTGCTGGCGGCGCAGGAGGATGAACGCAGGAAGATCAGCCGTGAACTTCAGAATGAAATCGCCCAGACCTTGCTGGGCATCAATGTCCGGCTGCTCACTTTGAAACAGGAGGCCCGGACCAACACCAAGGGTCTCAAGAATGAAATCGCCAGCACACAGCGGCTGGTGCTAAAATCGGCCCGGTCCGTGCGGCGGGTCGCCAATAAACTCGGCCTCCAACGGCTGGCACAAAGCGAACCGCCATGATATCTTTGACAAAGGTGTTGTTCGCATGACCATGAAGACGAAATCAAAGCCGGAACGCCGGCTCGCTTCGGCCGACGAACGGCTGCCGGGAGCAGTCTCGTTACGGGCGAGCGAAATCCGCTACCGCCGTCTCTTTGAAACGGCGCACGACGGTGTCCTCCTCGTCAACCCCGGCACGCGCAAAATCACCGATGCCAATCCGTTCATGACGAAGATGCTGGGCTACACCCGCAAACAACTGGTCGGGAAGGAGCTGTTTGAGATCGGCCTGCTCAAGGATGAAGTCGCGAGCCAGGAAATGTTCCGGAAACTCAAACGGAAGCATGAGGTTCGCTACGAGGATTTGCCGCTCGAAAGCCAGGGCGGCCGGCATCAGGAAGTCGAGGTGGTGGCCAACCTTTACCAGGAAGACGGCCACGCCGTCATTCAATGCAACATTCGCGACATCACCCAGCGCAAGCAGGCGGAACTGGCCTTGAGCCGGCTGGCGGCAATTGTCGAATTTTCGGACGACGCCATCATCGGGAAAGACCTGAAAGGCATCATCACCAGTTGGAACAATGGCGCAAAAAAAATATTCGGTTATTCCGCCCGCGAGATGGTCGGGACTTCCATTATGCGGCTGATTCCTTCTGCCCGGCGTGATGAGGAGAATCAAATATTGGCGAGGATCAGGCGTGGTGAAGGCATGCGGCACTTTGATACGCTGCGGCGAACCAAGGACGGACGGTTGATCAATGTCTCGGTCACGATCTCACCAATCAAGGATGCCGCCGGCAAGGTCGTCGGTGCGTCGAAGGTGGCGCGCGACATCAGCGAACGCAAACAGGCAGAGGCGGTGCAAAGCCGGATGGAGGTTCTGGGAGTCTCGAACCTGAAGTTGAGGCGGGAAATTGTCCGGAGGGAACAGGTGGAAGCATCCCTCAAGAAGAGCGAGCAACACCAGCGCCAGCTATTAACGCATTCGCACCACATGCAGGAGCAGTTGCGTCAACTGTCCCGCCAGATTCTTCTCACCCAGGAGGAGGAACGCCGGGAGATCAGCCGCGAACTCCATGATGTCATCGCCCAGACTTTGACCGGCATCAACGTCCGGCTGGCGGCCCTGGCCAAGCAGGCCGCCACCAACACCACGGGCCTCGACCGCAACATCGCCCGCACGCAGCGGCTGGTGGAAAAATCAGTGGACATCGTGCATCAGTTCGCCCGCGAATTGCGCCCGGCGGTGCTGGATGATCTGGGCCTGATTCCCGCCCTGCATTCCTTTGTGAAAGTGTTTTCCAAGCGGACGCGCATTCTCGTCCACTTGAAAGCCTTTGCAGAAGTGGAACAAATAGGCATCGCCCAGCGGACGGTTCTTTTCCGCGTCGCGCAGGAGGCGCTCACCAATGTCGCCCGCCATGCGCATGCCAGCCGGGTGGAGGTGAGCATCCAGAAGCTGCCGGATTCCGTTTGCATGAAAATAAAGGACGACGGCAAATCCTTCCAGGTGGACCGCGTGTTGCACGCCAAGGGCAGCAAACGCCTGGGACTGCTCGGCATGAGGGAACGGCTGGAAATGGTCGGCGGCCATTTTAGCGTCGAGTCCGTCCAGGGGAAAGGCACCACCGTCATTGCCCAACTTCCGAACGGCAAAGCGCGGGGGGGGGGAATCACTGATTGTGTCCGCTGAAACCAGATTTTGAATTGTTATGAAACGAATCGCAGTTTTGCTGGTGGTGCTCGCCATTGGTTGGAGTGCCGCCCATGCCGCCACACTTTCGACCAACTCTGCCGCAGGCAATCGTATTCTCATGATTGATCCCAGTTCCATGCCGGTGGCTGCGGGCAGTGCCACGCTGATCATCGGCGAACTCCAGCGCACGAACGGCGTTTACACCGGCGATTACAAGATCAAGGTGTTTCCCTGGTTCTTGAAAAGCGAAAAAGGCAGGCTGGCCATCACCGTTTCGGATGAGGCGCTGGCCGAGGCCAGCCAGGGCAAGGTCGTGGCGATCACCGGCACCGCCACCACCACCAAGACCGGCAAGAGTCGGCCCATCGCGGCAACGGTCACACCGGTGGACAGCAATCACGGAACGCTCAAGCTGTGGTTCACCACGGCGGCAAACCGGAAAATGATCTTCGAGCCGGCCTATCACTTTGCCGGGAATGGGACGGTAATGGTTCTGGCGCGGGCGGCTGAAATCAAATTTTGAATTATTATGAAACGAATCACTGTTTTATTGGCGGAAGACCACATGATCGTGCGTGAGGGATTTCGCAAGATGCTCGAACTGGAAGACGACTTTGAAATTGTCGGTGAAGCGCCGGACGGGCGTCAGGCCGTCGCGCTGACCAAAAAATTCCGTCCCGACGTGGTGTTGATGGACATCGCCATGCCGCTGCTCAATGGCCTGGAGGCCACCCGGCAAGTGCTCAAAGCCGTCCCCGCCACCAAGGTGCTCATGCTGTCCGCGCACAATGATGACGCGTATGTGAAGAGCGCGACCGAATCCGGCGCGGTGGGATTTCTGCTCAAACAAACCTCCGCTCACGACGTGTGCCGGGCCATCCGGGAAGTCCAGAAGGGGAAAACATTTTTCAGCCCCTCCATTTCCCGTCGGCAGGATCGCATCCAACCGCTGTCGCCCGACCGCGCGGGCGGGTTCACCAAGAAAAACGTCCCGCTGACTTCGCGCGAGATGGAAGTGCTCCAACTGATTGCCGAAGGCAAGGCCAACAAGGAAAGCGCGTCGGAACTCGGCATCGGCATCAAGACCGTCGAGAAGCATCGCGAGCATCTCATGCAGAAGCTCGACATCCACGACACCGCCGGACTCACCCGCTATGCCATCAGCGCCGGCATCATCGAGAGCAGCGTCCAATTGACCATTGTTTAGGAATGACTAATGACTAGAGCGGTTTCAATAAAACTGTGGCCGGAGCGCGGCGTTTACGCCGCTTCAGCGTGGCCTTGCAAATTCACGTTGAAGCGGGCTAAAGCCCGCGCTCCGGCGGCGATTTGCACGGCAAAAAATGGCCACACTTTTAAATGAACCGCTCTAAGCCCTAATGACTAAAGAATTTTCAAAAGACACATTGCCCCAAATGTGGTTCAGGTTGCTCATTCGGGCTTTGGGCTTCTTTCGTCATTAGGATTTAGGAATTAGTCATTTTGCAAAAGGGCATGGGTTGGAGTTAGGAGATTATATTTTAATCCAGCGTTTCTTGAGCAGCGGCACTATTGATTATGATTGAAAACAGCCTCGCCTTCTGGATGACCCTGACCGGCACCGTTTGCTGGGGCGTCTGCTTTTGGTGGATGCGCCGG
>Ga0302320_10018353_pt1 | contig 14112 bp, 9 predicted proteins | sample Bog_T0_3_FD_202130 | JGI IMG/M metagenome (GOLD analysis project Ga0302320, IMG submission 202130) | Peat permafrost microbial communities from Stordalen Mire near Abisko, Sweden - Bog_T0_3 | ecosystem: Environmental > Terrestrial > Soil > Wetlands > Peat | place: Sweden: Abisko, Stordalen Mire... | reverse complement strand
CAAGTACGACGTGCTGGTGGCGACCACCATCGTCGAGTCCGGCCTGGACATACCGAACGCCAACACCCTCATCGTGGACCGCGCGGACACCTACGGCCTGTCCCAGCTGCACCAGCTGCGCGGCCGGGTAGGCCGCGGCCGCGAACGCGCCTACGCCTATTTCCTCTACCCGCCCGAGCGGACCCTGACCGAGACCGCGCACGAGCGGCTCGCGACCGTGGCCCAGCACACCGAGGTGGGGGCCGGCATGTACGTGGCCCTCAAGGACCTGGAGATCCGCGGCGCGGGCAACCTGCTCGGCGGCGAGCAGTCCGGCCAGATCGCGGGTGTCGGCTTCGACCTGTACGTCCGGATGATCGGCGAGGCGGTCAACGAGCTCAAGGGCGACGGCCCGGCCGACCGGCCGGAGGTCCGGGTCGAGCTGCCGGTCAACGCGCACATTCCGCACGACTTCCTGCCCGGCGAGCGGCTTCGGCTGGAGGCCTACACGCAGATCGCGGCGATCGATTCTGACCGCGACGTCAGTGCGGTCGCTGACGAGCTGACCGACCGGTATGGCCAGCTCCCGGAACCCGTGCTCAACCTGCTGGAGGTCGCACGGCTGCGGGCCCGGGCGCGCCGGGCCGGCCTGACCGACATCACGCTCCAGGGCAACCACGTCCGGTTCGCCCCGGTAGAGCTTCCCGATTCTCGGCAGGTCCGGGTGCAGCGGCTGTACCCCAGGACACTGCTTAAGCCGGCAGTGCGTACGATGCTGGTGCCGGTGCCGAAGGCGGCACCCGGTTCGTCCGGGGCCGCTGCCACGTCCGGCGCGGCACGGGGCCGGGCCGTGGCCACAGCGGCGCCAACCGCCATCGGCGGCGAGCCGCTGCGGGACCGGGACATGCTCGCCTGGTGTACCGAGCTCATCGACGCTGTGTTCGGTGAGCCGGCCCAGGGAATAGCCAGGGGCCAGGGATAGGACAGTTGGGCGTGAGAAGGGACATCGTTGTGCGCCGCACACGGATCAGGACCGCGACCGCGGTCAAGGCTGCCGTCGTCGCTGCCGCCTTCGGCGGGCTGATCGCCGGCTGCGCGCCCGTCCAGCTGGGCGCGGCGGCGACCGTGGGCAGCGACCGGATCTCCACCGGCCAGCTCGACAGCGAGGTCTCGGCCTTGAGCCAGGCGGCCAAGCCGTACTCCAGTGCGGTACAGCTCACCGCGGCCCAGCTGCCCAAGGACGTGCTGAGCTGGCTGATCCGATTCCAGGTCCGGGAGGATCTGGCCACGCGTGAGCACATCAGCGTGACCCGCGGCCAGACCGAGCAGGCGCTGGCGGACATTTACGAGCAGGCGCAGGCGCAGGCGCAGCAGCAGGGGATCAGCAACGTGAGCCTCGACGAGCTGGCCGTGGCCAACGGCCTGCCGCCGGGCCTGCTGACTGAGCTGGGCCGCTACCAGGCCATTGAGATCGCCTACGCCGAGGCCCGCAACGGCGGCAAGCTGCCGACCAGCTCAGCGGCAGTCAGCTCGATCACCAAGCAGTTCAACCTGGCCGAGTGTCATACCTACAAGGCCGAGACCGTCCACGTCAGCCCCCAGTTCGGCACCATGAACTACACGCAGGACTCGGTGGTGGCCGCCCCCGACACGCTGTCCCGCGCCGAGGGCCCGGCGACCAAGCCGTCCACCTCCGGGCTGTCGCCATCGTGCTGACTAGCGCGGACGGCCCGGCGGGCCCAGCCATCCCGGCGGGATCGGCGGAGCCGGCGGGATCGGCGGGCTCGCGGGCTCGCGGGACCGCTGGCCAGCTGATCCTGCTGGTGACGAGCCCACGCGTCGCGCCCGGTCTGCTGACCCTCAGCGCCTGGGACACGCTGCGCGGCGCGGCGCGGGTGCTGTCCGGCAGCGCGGACCACCCGCAGCTTCCGGCCCTCGCGGACGCCGGGATCACCACTGACATCCTGGCGGTCCCTGCTTCGGCGGGACCCGTTCCGGCGGGACCTGTTCCGGCGGGACCTGTTCCGGCTGGGTCTGTTCCGGCTGGGTCTGTTCCGGCTGGGTCCGTTCCAGCTGTTTCTCCGTCGGCGGGCCTTGCCCCGCTCGGCCCCGGCCCAGTCTCCGCCGCCCGGCCCGAGCGGCAGCTGGCCCGGTTGCTGGCGGCTGCGGCGGCGCAGGCGAACGGGCCGGTGGTCTGGCTGGCGGGCGGCCCGGCGCGCCCCGCGCTCGGCACCGGCACGGCTGACGGTACAGGCGCGCTGCTGAGCGCGCTGAGCGAACTGGAGCCGCCCGCCCCGGCGGTGACGGTCCTGGTGGGCGCGGCCGACCTGCCCGGCGCCCGGCTTCTGGATCTCGTGGCCACCATGACAATCCTGCGCGCCGAGTGCCCCTGGGATGCTAAGCAGACCCACGAGTCGCTCGCGCCGCATCTGCTCGAGGAGCCGTACGAGGCGCTCGAGGCGCTGGAGAGCGGCGATCAGCGTGCCTTGCGCGAGGAGCTGGGTGACGTCCTGCTCCAGGTCGTCTTCCACGCCCAGGTCGCTTCGGAGCGGGACGACGGCACGGGGTACACCGTCGACGACATTGCGGACGGCATCGTGGCCAAGCTCGTGCGCCGGCACCCGCACGTGTTCGCCGACGTGGCCGTCTCCGGTGCCGACGAGGTCACGCAGAACTGGGACGCGATCAAGAAGGCGGAGCGGGCCGAGAAGGCCGCGCCGGGCGACACGGCCGCCTCGGCCCTGGACGGAGTGCCGTTCGGCCAGCCCGCCCTGGCCCTGGCCGCCCAACTGCAGCGCCGGGCGGACCGGGCCGCCATCCCGCCGGAACTGGCGCAGGCCGGGCCCGACGGCGGTGATCCGGCCACCGAGCTGGGGGACCGGCTGTTCGGCCTGGTTGCCGCAGCTCGGGCCGAAGGCCTCGACCCGGAGGCGGAGCTGCGTGCCGCCGCCCGGCGCTACACCGAACGGGTCCGGGCCTGGGAACAAGGCCAGACCGGCGGCCGGCGAGCCAAACCCGCCGGGCCAGGACGCGGCGGGTGAGCGGGGTAAACCGGCGGCGAGTGCTGTGCGTCACCTACGTAAAGGCGCCATTTCCATCCGTAACGGGTGGATAGGGCAGGCGCCGGCTGACGGGTGATGAAGCCGATGCGGGCGTTGCGCAGGACTGGGGCCACGCTGGCCCTTCTGTTGGCGGCGGTATTCGCCGCGCTGGCGGGTGGCGGCCTGGCCGGGGCCGCTACGGCTTCCGGGCCGTCCGCGAACCCGGCGTCCACTGCAGCCCCGGCCAGTACTGTGGCCCCGGCCAGTACTGTGGCCCCGGCCAGTACTGTGGCCCCGGCCAGTACTGTGGCCCCGGCTGGCGCTGCGCCGGCGTCCACCGCACCGGCAACGCCGGCTGCCACCGGGACCGCCCCGGCGGCCGGTGGGAGCCCGTCGCCGGCCTCGCCGACTGTCGTCACGTTCGCCTGGGGTGGCGGTAACGCCAGCCAGCTGGCCAGCCTGGACCTGTTTGCGCGGTACGGGATGCACGCCACCTACTACATCCCCTCGGGTTTGGTGTGCTTCCCCAGCAAGACCACGAACTGCGCCACGTCCCAGTACCTGACCCTGGCGGACGTCCGGAAGGTCGCGGCCGCCGGGAACGAGATCGGTGGCCTGACCGTCTCTCACATCTCGCTGGGCGCCACAGTGCCCACCGCGGAGGCCCAGCGCGAGATCTGTGACGACCGGGTCAACCTGCTCCGTTGGGGCTTCCCCGTCACCGACTTCGCCTACCCGTTCACGGTGGCCCAGCCGCGCATCGAGTCGCTGGTCAGCCGCTGTGGTTACAACAGCGGGCTGGGGGCCGGCCAGGTCGCGGGGGCGGGAGCATGCCTAAGCTGCGGCGTATACGCCGAGACCGTCCCGCCGCGCAATCCCCTCCTGATCCGGGCGCCCATCGAGGTAAACGCGTCGGCGGTGCACTGGACGCCAGCCACGTTCGAGTCGATCGTGCAGACGGCACAGCACCACGGCGGAGGCTGGATCGTCTTCCTGATCCACGACATCTGCCCGGGATACTGCACCTACGGCATAACCAGTACACAGCTCACCCAGGTACTGTCCTGGATTCATGGCCAGCTCGGTTCCGGGCTGAAGGTCGAGACGGTGCACCAGGTCATCGGGGGCGCGGTGAGACCCGCCGTGGCCGGGCCGGCCCCGGCCCCGATCGGCGGTACCGGGGTGGCCAACGCTGACCTCGCGGAAGCCGCCGGCAGCTATCCCGCTTGTTTCCAGGCCGCCGATTACGGCGACAATCGGGCCAGTTTCAGCTACCACCCGAGTGGCGGCCCGGGCGGCTCCGCGACCGAGACGGTCAGCTTGACCAGCGCGCAATCGGGTGACGCGAAGCTTCTGCAGGAAACGGATCTGGGGGAGTGCGCGCCGCCGGTCACGGCCGGCCGCAGTTATGCCGTCGGGGCCTGGTACAGATCGACGACCCCGACAGAGTTTGACCTGTACTACCGGAATCAGATCGGGGTCTGGTCCTACTGGATCACCGGCGTCGGCTTCCCGGCCTCAGCGACGTGGAAACACGTATCCTGGACGACCCCGCCTGCACCGCCCGGCGCGACCGCGATCAGCTTCGGCCTGGCCGTCGGTCACGTCGGGCAGGTCACGGCGACCCGCTACAGTCTGACCGCGGCTCCCCCGGATCACGTGAAGACGCTTACCTTCGTCGTGATCGGACTGCTGATCAGCGCCCCGTTCATCGGCTGGAGGCTTTGGCGGCCCAGGCCTGCTGGCGCGTCCAGGCGTAACGCTTCCGGCCAGCCCGGCGGAGCCGCAAGGCAGCCGGGCGCCCGCCAGCCTGCCGGACTGGCCAGCCACGGCGCCGCGGGGCGGCGATGGATGGACGCTCCGCCCGCGCATCAGGTCGTCGTGGGTCCGGAAACCGATGTGGCCGCTGACGTGGCGGCCGGGGCTGATCCTGGCTCCGGGACCGTCCCGCCACCCCCGGCGCCAACGGGTCCAGATGCCGAGCCCCCCAGTTGATTCACGGCCGCCGGTGATTCACGGCCGCCGGTGATTCACGGCCGCGGGTGATTCACGGCCGCGGGTGATCCAGGGCCGCGGGTGATCCAGGGCCGCGGGTGATCCAGGGCCGCGGGTGATCCAGGGCCGCGGGTGATCCAGGGCCGCGGGTGATCCAGGGCCGCGGGTGATCTGCGGCGTCCAATGCCCCGCGGGCCGCACCAGCCGGCCTAGCACCGGCCTGCGCGCCCGCCCCGCACGGGCCAGCGAATGAGGTAGCGAGAACCGTCCAAATGTGGGAGCCGTATCAGGCCGCCCGGTCCCTAGGGTTTCGCCGGTACGGACGGCGAAGGGGGGCGAGAACGTGGCGAACAGGACCAGAAGAGACGGGCCGTCGGCGCGCCCGGGGGACCTGGCCGCGGGCACCCTTCCCTTCACCCCGCCGCCGGGCGGGATGCCCGCCATCGCGATGTTCCACTCGGTGAGCCCGTACGACGACGATCCCTACCTGGTGACTGTCACCCCGGAACGGTTCGACCGGCAAATGCGCTGGCTGCGCCGCAGGGGCCTGCGCGGGGTCGCGGTGGGCGAACTGATGGCGGCGTGCCGGGCCGGGGCAGGGCGCGGGCTGATCGGCCTCACCTTCGACGATGGTTACGCCGACTTCGTCGATTACGCCCTGCCGGTGCTGGCGCGGTACGGCTTCGGGGCCACCGTGTTCCCCATCGCCGGCCGGCTGGGCGGCCTGAACGACTGGGATGTCCTCGGCCCGCGCAAGCCGCTGATGTCGGCTGATCAGGTGCGGAAGGCGGCAGACGCGGGAATCGAGATCGGCTCGCACGGCTTGCGGCATGTATCCCTGCCCGGCCTGGCCGAGGCGGGCCTGGCCGCGGAAGCCGCGGAAAGCCGCGCCATCCTGACGGAGACGATCGACCGGGACGTCACCGGGTTCTGCTACCCCTACGGGCACATCGACGCGTCGTCGGTGGCCGCGGTCCAGCAGGCCGGCTACGCCTACGGCTGCGCCATCTGGCGCTCGGCCAGCACCGGCCCGCATACGCTGCCCCGGGTCTACGTCGGAGATGCCGACGGCTCACTGCGGCTGTGGGCCAAGGGTGCCCGGCACTGGCTGGCCTGGGAATACCGGGGCCCGGGAGCTTCCCGGCTGGGCCGGATCACTTCCGGCGGGAAGGACCGCTCAGGCACTACCCCATCTGGCATACAGCAGTTGGCGTAATCAATTTACCTACATTGACGGAACAGCGCCTTCGGGGCATTTGGCACAGTTGACCCGTCGTTACTGATCGGGAAAATCCATCCCAATCTGTGCAAAGCCATGAGGGGCCTGCCACCGTGCCTGAAAGCCAGCTCTCGCTTGCCGTCAACGGCCGCGAGTATCAGCTGCACCACAAGCTTGCACGTTTCCAGGGGGGAGCGGGCTCGCCGGGCGGAGACCAGGACGCCGCCCGGCTCGCCACGTGGTCGGCTGCGATTGTGGGCCTCGGTTACGTGGGGCTGCCGACCGCCCTGGCGCTGCACGGGCGCTGCCCCCGGATCATCGGTATGGACGTCAGCGAGGACCGGCTGGCGGTGATCGCCGCTCGCGAAGCGGATCTGGCCGACACCGACCGGCCGCGTCTCGAAGCTGCCCTGGCGGACGGGTCGCTGGAGCTGACCAGCAAGGCGGCCACGATCGGCGAGGCCGACGCGGTCATCATCTGTGTGCCCACGCCGGTCGACGGTGATCACCAGCCTGATCTGACCGCGCTGCGCGGGGCGTGCGCCGCCGTCGTTGAGCAGACCCGGCCCGGTCAGACGATCATCCTGACCTCCACCACCTACGTCGGCACGACACGGGAACTGCTCACCGAGCCGCTGGCGGCCAGGGGCCTGCGGGCCGGCACCGACGTGTTCGTGGCCTTCAGCCCCGAGCGCATCGACCCCGGCAACCCCGATCATCTTCAGCGGAATACCCCCCGGGTGGTCGGGGGCGCCACCAGCACGTGCGCGGACCGCGCCGCCTGGGTCATCAGCCAGCTCACCGACGTCGTGTACCTGGTCAGCTCCGCGGACGCCGCCGAGGCGACGAAGCTGTACGAGAACATCTTCCGCGCGGTGTCGCTCGCCCTGGCCAACGAGTTCGCCGACGCCTGCGGCGCCCTGGGGCTCGACCCGATCGAGGTGACGCTGGCCGCGGGCACCAAGCCCTACGGCTTCCTGGGCGCGTTCCCCGGTCCGGGCGTCGGCGGTCACTGCATCCCCTGCGATCCGCACTACCTGCTCTGGCAGCTGGACCGCAGGCAGCGACCGGCACCGCTGATCAAGCAGGCCATGCGGTCCATCGCCGAGCGCCCGGACCGGGTGGCCGACCGCGCCGCCGAACTGCTGGCCGAGGGCGGCGTGGCCGTCGCCGGAGCCAGAGTGATCGTGGTTGGTGTCGCCTACAAAGCCGGTGTCCAGGACTTGCGCGAGTCTCCGGCCCTGCCGCTGATGGCTGGCCTCCGCCGCCGTGGCGCCCAGGTTTCCTACCACGATCCGCTGGTCCCGGTGGTGCGGCTGGACGGTGGGCAGACCGTGGCCAGCATGCCGGCCCCGGACGGCGCAGACTACGACCTGGCCATCGTTCACACCCTCCACCCCGGTGTGGACTACGCCTGGGTCGGCGGCTGCCCACGGGTGCTGGACGGCACCTACCAGTTCGACAGTGCGCCGCACCGCGCAGTGGTCTAGGCGGCAGACATGACGACGTTCCCGGCGGCCGCCCCGGACACCAGCACACCGGCCGTCATCCTCAAGTTCGACCAGAACGTGATGCACCACGGCGGACTGGGCGCGATCCGGAGCCTCGGCCGGCTCGGCGTCCCCGTCTATGGGGTGCACGAGCGACCCTGGGCCCCGGCGGCAAGCTCCCGTTATCTGCGGGGCCGGTGGATCTGGCACCCGGATGCGGAGGAGGTGGAACGCTCCCTCGCCGGGCTGCTCACGCTGGCGGAGCGGATCGGGCGCCGGGCCGTGCTCATCCCCACCGACGACGCCGGGGCCATCTTCCTGGCTGAGCACGGCGGCCCGCTGCGGCAGGCGTTCCTGTTCCCGGCGCCGCCTACTGGCCTGCCCCGCCGGCTAGCGGGCAAGTTCTCGATGCACGAGCTGTGCCGGGAAGCCGGCCTGCCCTGCCCGGCGGTGACGGTGCCGGCCGCACTGGACGAGGCACGTGACTTTGCCGCCGGTGCCGGCTATCCGGTGATCGCCAAGCTCTCCGCTCCGTGGAGCGTGTCCAGTGCCGGGCTCCGTAGCACGTCCGTCCTCCGTACCGATGCCGAGCTCACCGCCCTATGGGACGCCTGCGCGGTCGCCGGCGCCGACGTCATGCTCCAGGAGTTCATCCCCGCGGCCACTCCGGGCGACTGGTTCTTCCACGGTTACTGCAGCGCCGATTCGGACTGCCGGCCGGCCTACACGGGTATCAAGGTCCGTTCCTACCCGGCGCACGCCGGCCTGACCAGCCTCGGCTGCGCGGTGGCCAATGACGAGCTCGCCACCCTGGTGACCGCACTGCTCGCTGAGCTGTCCTACCGCGGCCTCGTCGACCTCGATCTGCGCCGGGACGCCCGGGACGGCCAGTACAAGCTGCTGGATTTTAACCCGCGCCTGGGCGCGCAGTTCCGGCTGTTCCGGAATCAGGACGGCCTGGACGTCGTGCTCGCGGCGTACCTGGACCTCACCGGCCAGGCGGTGCCCGAGGGCACCCAGCTGAACGGCCGCCGCTTCCTGGTGGAGAACTACGACCCGCTCGCCGCGCTCCGCTACTGGCGGGACGGCGAACTGCGGCCGGGTTCCTGGCTGGCCTCGCTGCGCTCGGTCGACGAGCTCGCCTGGTTCGCCCGGGATGATCTGCGGCCGTTCGGGCTGATGTGCACGCGGATGGCGGCCCGGGCCATCACTCGCCGTTTCCGCCGGCCCGACCGTCCAGGCGCGCCGGGCGGGAAGCCGCGTTACCTGGCCGGCCGGGCGCACGGCCACCCCGCGGATCCCGGTCCGCCGGCCGCAGCTCCGGGCGAACTTCCCGTTATGGACAACTCACCACACATCCAAGGGACGGCCGGCGCCGTGTCCGCGACAAGGGGGGAACCAGTATGAACGACGTTGAGGTAGCGATCGTCGGAGCGGGCCCTTACGGGCTCTCGCTCGCCTCTCACCTGCGGGCCGCCGGAGTGAGCTTCCGGCAGTTCGGCCAGCTCATGAACCCGTGGGGCACGGCCATGCCGCAGGGGATGTTCCTCAAATCCCAGGGGTTCGCATCCAACCTCTCGGATCCGCGGGGCACGCACACGCTCGAGGCGTTCTGCGCCGCCACCGGGCGTCCCTACGCCAGTTATGGGCTGCCGGTGCCGCTGGACACTTTCGTGGCCTACGGCGAGTGGTTCCAGGCCGAGCTGCTACCCGACCTGGAGCAGACGCTCGTTACCGCCGTCAGCCGCAGGGACACCGGCTACCAGCTGGACCTGGCGACCGGCGAGACGATCTCCGCCCGCCAGGTCGTGGTCGCCGCCGGGATCGAGCACTTCCCGTTCGCGCCCGTCGAACTGGCCGGCCTGCCGGAAGAGATCTGCACCCACAGCAGCCGGCACACCGATCTGGCGGCGTGGCGCGGCCGGAGCGTCATCGTGCTGGGCGCCGGCCAGTCCGCGCTGGAGTCGGCGGCGCTGCTGCACGAGCAGGGGGCCGCTGTCCGGATCGTCATGCGCAAGACGCAGGTGGCCTGGAACGGCACCCCGCTCGACCCTCAGCGCCCACTGCTCAAGCGGCTGCGCGAACCAGAGGCCGGCCTCGGCTCGGGCTGGGGGACATGGTTCTACTCCAACCACCCTGGCCTCTTCCGGCACCTGCCGGCCGCCACCCGTGTCCGCCGGGCCCGGACGGCTCTCGGGCCGGCCGGGGCGAGCTGGCTCCGCGGCCGGGTGGAAGGCGAGTTCCCGATCCTCACCGGGCTGAACCTGCGCTGGGCGCGGCCCGGTCCCTCCGGTCTCGAGATCGGTTTCAGCGGACCGGGCGGTGAGCGTGAACTAGCCGCCGATCACCTCATCGCCGCGACCGGATACCGCCCGGACGTGCGGCGCCTCGCCTTCCTTGGCGACGGCCTGCGGGAGTCGATCGAGACTGTGGCCGGGACACCGGCGGTCGACCGGGACTACCAGTCGTCCGTCCCCGGTCTCTACTTCGCCGGCCCGGCTGTGGCTCCCACGATGGGGCCGGTCATGCGCTTCGTGTTCGGCTCGGACCATGCGGCGCGAACGCTCGCGGCGAAGCTCATCCGGACCGCCGCCCCGCACGGCACCGTACGGGTCAAGGCGTCTTGATGGCGATTTCGCACATCCTGCCCGACCGTGGCGCCGGGGACGCGGATACGGTGCCGCTACCCCTGCTCGCCCGGGGGGAATGGTCCTTCCGGGCGGAGCCGGCTATCCCCGTCCGGGACGACGGCCGGCGGCGGGGGGCAGGAACTGAGCACGAGCGGCCGTCCGTCGGGTCCCAGCCGCCGGCGGCTGCCTCGCTGTGGCACTTTGCCGCCGCGGGTGCCCTGCCGCTGGCGGATCTGTTCGCGCTCGGTGCGGCGATCACGCTCAGCCGGACGGCCGCAGGTCCGTCGGCCGGCTACGCCGCGGCGGTCCTGGCGGTATTGGCGATCAGCCATCAGCACCGGCTGAAGATCACCCCACGCGTCTCCGACCAGGCGGGCCGGATCGCCGCGGCGGCGGTGCTGCCCGCGCTCGGCCTGCTCCCGTGGCTGCCCGCGGGGGCGGCGATCCGGCTGGCCCTGCTGTCCGCCGTCGCGGTCGGCTGCGGCCGCGCGGCCGCCCACCAGGTCCTGCGGGCCGCCCGCCGCCGGGGCAGGCTGTCCGAGGCGGTGGTGATCGTCGGCACCGGGACGATGGCTGCCGAACTCGCCGGCCTGATGCGCGACCACGCCGAACTCGGCCTGCGGCCCATCGGTTTCGCGGGTGAGCGGCCGGCCGGCCCCGGCCTGCCGCTGCCGGTGCTCGGGGCTGCCGCCGACCTGCCTGCGATCGTTTGCCAGCACCGGATCCGGCGTGTCATCGTGACTGCCGCCGCCGATGGGGACGCTGCCCTGCTGACCGCGCTGCGTCAGGCCCGGGAGTTGCCGGCCGACATCTGCGTCGTGCCCAGGCTGCCGGAGCTCGGCACGGCGGTGCCCCGCAGCGTCCAGGACGAGATCTGGGGCGTTCCGCTGCTTCCGCTGCGCCGGATAGGTGCTCCCGCTCGGCTGGTGAAGCGGGCGTTCGATATCTCGGTCTCGCTGACGCTGCTCGTCGTGCTCGGCCCGCTCATTGCTCTGCTCGCGGCGGTGACGCGGTGGCAACTGCGCCGGCCCGCGCTGTTCCGGCAGATACGGGTCACCCGTCCGGGACGGCAGGCCGAGGTCCTCAAGCTCCGGACGCTGGGTCACCACGGCAACCCCGATACATGCTGGACCGTTCCGCCGCAGCAGTCCACCGCCTTCGGGCGATTCCTCCGCGGCACGCATCTCGATGAGCTGCCTCAGCTGGCCAACGTCGCGCTGGGCCAGATGTCACTCGTCGGCCCGCGGCCCGAGCGGCCGTATTTCGCCGCCCGCTTCGCGCAGGAGATACCCGGCTACACCGGCCGCCTGCGGATGACGGCCGGCCTGACGGGCTGGGCCCAGGTGCACGGGCTGAACGGTGACACCTCGATCCGCGACCGGGCGCGGTTCGACAACGCCTACATAGAGAACTGGTCGCTCTGGCTCGACCTCGTCATCGTCGCCCGGACCGTGACCGGATTGCTGGCCGGCGCGGTGGCCCACCGCGTCACCGGCTCTCCGGGCGCCCGTTCCAGCACAGCAGAACCGCTGGCCACCGCCACTGCGTGGCGGCCCGTCTCACTCCAGGGAGACCGCTCATGAAAGTCCTTCATGTCATCACCGGGCTGAACGTGGGCGGCGCGGAGCTGCAGCTGCGCTCGATCCTTCAGCACACCCGGCACGACGCCGATGTGATCACCCTGTACAACCCGGGGCCGGTCGCGGAGATGATCCGCGCCGACGGCGGCCTCGTGCGCGATCTCGGCATGACGCGCAACACCGAAGTGTCCGCACTGGCCCGGCTCTTCCGCCTGATCCGCGACGGGAGATACGACGTCGTGCACAGCCACCTCTACCGTTCGCAGATCTACGGCCGGTCGGCGGCCTGGCTGGCCGGCACCCCGGTCGTACTGAGCACCGAGCATTCCATCGGCGAGACCCACCTGGAACGCCGCCGGATGACCAGGGGCGTCCGCCTCCTGTACCTGGCCACCGAGCGGCTGTCCGCGGTGACGATCGCCGTCTCGCCGGCGGTACGCGACCGGCTGGTCAACTGGGGTGTGAGCCCGCGCCGGGTGACGCTCATTCCCAACGGCGTGGACCTGGGCCGGGTGGCCTTCGACCCCGCAGCCCGGGAGCGCGTCCGGGCCGAGCATGGGATCGGGTCCGGTGACTACATCATCGGCGTTCTCGGCCGGCTGGACGCCAATAAGCGCTTCGACCTGGTAATCGAGGCGGTTGCGCCGCTGCTGAATGGCACGACCAAGCTGATGATCGTAGGCCAGGGCGACGAGTACGGCCACCTGGTCGAGGTGGCGGCGGCCCATGGCGTCAGCGACCGGGTGGTCTTCACCGGTGAGCGGCACGACGTGGCCGCGATGCTGTCCGCCACCGATCTGTTCGTCGCCGCCTCGGCGCAGGAGACGTTCGGGCTGTCCGTGCTGGAAGCCCTGGCCAACGGCGCGCCGGCGCTTTACACGACGTGCCCCGCGCTGGCGGGTATCGACGTGGCTGGCCGGGCCCGCCCGGTGCCGGGCACGGCCGACGGGATCCGCGCGGCGCTGGCGGCTGAGATATCGGCCGGTCGGCGCGAACGACGGCCGGTACCGGCCGTCGAGGCGGAGTACGGCATCGAGGCGGTGACTGGCCGGATCGATGACCTCTACGAGCGGCTGGGCGGCGCCGCACCCCGGCGGCTGCGCCGCCGCCTTCTGACGGCCCGGCCGGCCAGCGCCCAGCCGGAGGCGGCGGCCGGCGCGGCGCTCCCCGCATCGGGCCAGGGAACACCCGCGGCGGCAGGCCTCCGTGGTACGGCAGGCGGCGGGAGCGATACCTCCCCGGCCTCACAGAAGGTTGGTGCGCAGTGAAGTCGTTCGTTACCGGAGCGGCCGGGTTCATCGGTTCTCATCTGACCGCCGCGCTGCTCAGCGCCGGTCAGGAGGTCGTCGGCCTGGACGACCTGAGCACGGGACGGCCCGAGAACCTGGCCGCAGTGGCTTCCCATCCCGGCTTCCGGCTTGTGGAAGGCTCGATACTGGACCACGACCTGGTCGATGAGCTGACCACGGGTGCGGACCGGGTGTTCCATTTCGCGGCGGCCGTCGGCTCGTTCATCATCCGGGACCGGACCCTGGAGAGCCTGCGCACCAACATCCACGGCACCGAGAACGTGGTGGAAGCCGCGTACCGCAACAACGCCCGCATCCTGGTCGCCTCCACCAGTGAGATCTACGGCAAGAACGACAAGGTCGGTCTGCGCGAGGACGACGATCGCATCGTTGGCTCACCGCTGCGGTCACGGTGGAGCTACGCCGAGGCCAAAGCCATCGATGAGAGCCTGATCGACGCCTACGTCCGGGAGCGCGGCCTGTGGGCCGTGATCGCCCGGCTCTTCAACACCGTGGGACCGCGGCAGACCGGGCGGTACGGCATGGTGATCCCCCGGTTTGTCCGGCAGGCGCTGGCCGGGGAGCCGCTGACCGTCTTCGGCACCGGCGAGCAGGTGCGCTGCTTCTGTCACGTGCACGACGTGATACCCGCTCTCACCGCGCTCATCGAGACGGACCAGGCGTGCGGCCGGGCAGTGAACCTGGGCAGCAGCGAGCAGGTTTCCATCGGCGAACTGGCCCGCCGGGTGATCCGGCTCACCGGATCAGCCAGTGCGATCGAGCGGCTGTCGTACCTGGAGGTACTGGGGTCCGGCTACGAGGACCTGATGCGGCGGGTGCCCGACTGCGCGCTAGCGGGAGATCTCGTCGGCTTCGAGGCCACCCGGAC
>Ga0302320_10018352_pt1 | contig 14112 bp, 8 predicted proteins | sample Bog_T0_3_FD_202130 | JGI IMG/M metagenome (GOLD analysis project Ga0302320, IMG submission 202130) | Peat permafrost microbial communities from Stordalen Mire near Abisko, Sweden - Bog_T0_3 | ecosystem: Environmental > Terrestrial > Soil > Wetlands > Peat | place: Sweden: Abisko, Stordalen Mire... | reverse complement strand
GGCATCGAGGCGATTCCGAGAATCGACAATCCGGTGGATGCGAAGATCGTAGAGACGCTGCTGAAAAAGTTTCCTGACTTTGAGCGCGCATACACGGAGAAGGGTTTGTCGCATGAGGAGTTTGACATCTTCGGCTCCACGCGCAGAACATTGCGGGGATTTATCGCTGCCGGCGCGGAGTTGAATGCGATGATTCGGGATGTGATTTTACCCAATCCCGATACGGAATAATGTAGCTCCGCGGCCCGGAAAACTCTCCATGCCGCGCAGTTTCATCTCTGGAACGGCCGCCGCAAGCAGCCGCTCCAAAACCTCTGCAAGCCATAGATAAAATGAGGCTTGTAACCGCATGATGGCGCGCATATTCCTATCGGCAGACAGAGGGTTCTACTGCCCAACCCCAAAATACCAATTTTTCCTTGACACCGGCAGCGCAGTATTGCTAGTTTGCTTACGCGGAAGAGGAATAAGAGAAATCCACCGCCAAATACATGCATGTGCGCTTCTGTTGAGCGGAATCGCTTGCCAGTGGAGTGAAGGCGTGTCTCTTGGAGGTGGATTTTTATTGTCTTTACCGTGTCTTAACAAAGCCTTCACTATAGTGGTTCAGTGTGTTTGGAAGGTAGTTTTGATTCAGAATCTTTGGGAGGCAGTATGATTTCGATGAATCGGTATATGGGACAACGAGCGAACATTTCCTGGTGGACTCGTCTGGGATTGGCGCTGTTGTTGATACTTCCTGCACTGGGCGCCTACGCCCAGTATGAAAATGGAAGTCTGGTGGGAACCATTCACGACGCTACCGGGGCCGCAATCCCCAACGTGAGCGTCACGGTCACCAACAATGCGACCGGAATTGCCACCATCGTAACGTCGAACGGCGGGGGCGATTATGAGGTTCCGTCGCTTCGGTTCGGCATTTACTCAATCACCGCAAAAGCAGCCGGTTTCGCGGATGCCCTTGCCAAGGAGATCACCATCCCTGTCGGCGGCCGTATCCGCATCGACCTGACGATGAAGATCGGCACAGCCGAGATCACCGTCCAGGTTTCCGGCGTCGCGCTGCAGCTTGAAACTGAATCCAGCCAGCGTGGCCAGACCATCACGGAGTATCAAACTGAATCTCTTCCGCTGGTGAGCCGCAACTATTCCGACCAGTTGAGTTTCGTTACCGGCGCGCGTCAGGCGCCAACGGAAGTTACCACCACCTCCGTCACCAGCCTGTTGCGCCAGGGCTCGTATAACATGAACGGCCAGCGCAGTATGTTCAACAACTACATGATCGACGGTATTGACAACAATGCTTATGGCGAGAGCAACCAGGGCTTTGACAACCAGATCATCCAGCCCACGCCTGATTCCATCGCCCAGTTTGAGGTGGTGAGCAACAACTACAGCGCCGAGTACGGTCGCTCCTCCGGCGCCCTGATCAATGTCGCCACCAAGTCCGGCGGCAATCAATTCCACTCCACTCTCTACGAGTTCCTGCGCAACACCGACCTGAACGCCTTCGGCTACATCAAGCCGATCATCAACAATCCTGTTACCAGTTCTCCGTATCCGTTCTTCAAGCCGGCCTTCAAGCGCAATCAGTTCGGCGCCACCTTCGGCGGGCCGATCACGAAGAACAAGTTTTTCTACTTCGTCGATTACGAGGGATTTCGCCAGACCCTTCAGCCGACCATTGTGGGAACCGTTCCCACGCCCAATGAACTCGGCGGCACTTTGGCCGTTCCCGTGAACGACCCGTGGACTCCGGGCATAATCATTCCGGCGGGCACGAAGCTCTCCGCACTCGCCAATACCGACCTCGATCCGACGGCCGTGAAGATTGCGAATTACTACCTGGGCGTTCTCCCCGCGAAGTGTTCGTCGCTCACTGCCGGCACAGGCACAGGATCCTCAGCGGGCGAGGCCGCAAACAACTGCCCCACGAATGCACCTTTCACCGACAAATCCGACAAGGGCGACCTTCGCCTGGATTTCCAGCAGAGCGACAAGTCGTCCTGGTTCCTGAAGATCGACGATCGTAAGGAAACAGCGGTCAACTATCCCACGCTTCCCGAGCCGATCGACGGCCAGGCCAACGGCGAAATCAAGATTCTTGATCGGCAGGTTGCGCTGGGCTATAACCACACCATCAGCGCCAACAAGATTATCGACGCCCGCTTCGCTCTGTCCGGCACCCGGGCCGGCAAGTGGACCAAGGCTATCGGCACCAGCTACATCTCCGCAACCGACATCCCCGGCCTGCCCACCATCCCCAACGTATCCGGCGGCCTGCCCTCCATATCCATCTCCGGCGGCTTTACCTCTTTTGGGCGCCAGAGCACCAACCCGCAATGGCAGAACCCCTCGGTCCTGGACCCCAAGGTCAACTACACCTGGGTCAAGGGCAAGCACTCTCTCAAGTTCGGCTATGAGTACGAGTACATCTGGATGGAAGTGGAGGACTCCAACCCGCTTTATGGTTCCTTCACCTTCGCACATGGCTACAGCGCCTGCCCGTACTCAGGGGGTACCCCCGTTTACGCAACCTGCAATGTTGCTGGCAATTCAACCGACACTTACTGGGCCGACTTCCTGTTCGGAGCGCCGAGCGCTTACTCGCTGTCCACTTATTGGATCTCCCACCTGCACCAGAATATGCAGAACGTGTATGCCCAGGACGACTGGAAGGTTGACCGCAAGCTGACACTCAATCTTGGAGTGCGCTGGGAGTATGGTTCGCCTTACTCGGAACGCAACAACGACCTCTCTAACTTCAACCCGGCGACCGGGACCTTGCAGACTCTGACCCCCGGATACACCACCTCTGCGGCAACCTGCGGCGGATCAACTCCATGCATCTCCGGCTACTCCGGCAGCGGCGTCTATGGCAAAACTCTGGTCCATCCGGACCTGGTCGACTATGCTCCTCGCCTGGGCTTTGCCTATGCGGCCGCCTCCAGCATCTCGGTTCGCGGCGGCGTCGGCATGAGCTTTGTTCACTACTATCGCGCCGGCTCGGGCAATATGCTGGCCATCAACGCTCCCAACGCGTTGTTTACTTCCGTATCCAACCCCTCGCCCGCCGCGGGCGTCGGCCTTGGCGCCACGACAGGTTTCCAGAGACTTTCGGCCGGATACCCCACAGGCCTGGCCACCACCTTCAGCGCCGGCACCGACAACATCGACTACATTCCCTCAAACACCAAAGACAGCTACGTTGAGAGCTACTTCCTCAGCGTGCAGAAGCAGTTGGCCAAGAACATCCTCTTCGACCTGGCTTATGTGGGCAACCATGGCGTCCATCTGCAGGGCTTCGTCAATGCCAACCAGAAGAACCCCTCCAACGGATGGGCTCGTCCATACCCCAACTGGGGCGGATACCTGCTCAACAACCCCGCCAATGCCTATAACAACGGCGACATTACCGAGGCTCTGAACGGATTCAAGTCTCACTACCACTCGCTCCAGGCCCGTTACGAGCAGCGCTTCGTCGGCGGCTTGACTCTGTTGGACTCCTTCACCTGGGGTCATGCGCAGGACAATGCCTCCTCTACCCTCGAAGCCAACACACCGGCTCCGCAGGATGCCAACAACCTCAGGGCCGACTACGGTCAATCGGACTACAACCTGGACTTGGCCAATATCACCAGCTTCGTCTATGAGCTGCCGGTTGGTAAGGGAAAACACTTCCTGGCCAACAGCGGCACCGTGACAAATATCCTCCTCGGCGGATGGGAGATCGGTGGCGTTAACACCGTTCAGGGTGGCACGCCCTTCAACTTTACGTATGCCCCGTCTTCGGCCAACCAGGTGTCGCCGATGCTCACGCAAAGCTGGCGCGGACAGAACATCTATCGCCCCAACCTCCTTCCCGGAGCGCACTATACGCAGGGCAAGGTGAAGTTGGCCAGCGGATATGTTCAATATGTCAACCCCAGCTCTTTGCAGATACCCGCAACCTACTCCACCGGAACCACTCCGGCGAGTCCGTTTGGCAACCTGCCCAAGAACTTTGGACGCACCATGCCCTACTACGAGACGGATTTGGACTTCAACAAGAAGTTCAGCGCGATGAACGACAAAGTTAAGATCGAGTTCCGCTCGGAGTTGTACAACATCTTCAACCACACCAACCTGTATCTGCCCGGCGGCTCGGGACCGTCACTTTCTGCGGGCGGTTCTGGTGGCGGCACAACATCGCCCACGTCAGTGAGCGCCAGTGCTGCTAACACCCTCATCACCGGAACCTTTGAGCCGCGCATCGTTCAGTTCGGCTTGAAGATCATCTACTAACCCGCTTCACTCCTGTATGCCGGCCACTCCCATGTGGCCGGCATACTTCTTATTTGAATCCATCGCCTCCAGGTGGCCCGGTCTGTTTATCAACCACTTTGGATTCAGACCACGCAAACAGGCCCAAAAGGCGTGCAGGCGAAATGTATGGCCACTAAGCTACATCTTCATGAGATTATTCGCTTGCAACATAATGGGATGCCCTGCCCGTTATAGCCACTCGAGAAAATGATTGCGATACAATTAAAATCGAATCGCTCATGTTAATGCAGGCTCATTCTGTACTTGATGATTCACGTAGAACACTTACAGGCGATGCGAGGTAATTCATGTCTTGGAACTTTCCTTTTCTTAACCCCGCTCCGCATATCGCCAGGCTTCCCGAAGCGCAAATCAAGCGGCTATACCCGAAGATGCGCTGGCAGATCATGGAATCCACCTTTATTGGTTACGCCATCTTCTACCTCGTCAGAAATAATCTTCCCATCGTCACCAAAGATATTGGAGAGTCGCTTCATTACAGCAAAGGGCAGATAGGCGATCTGCTGGCCATTACGGCCATCACCTATGGCATCGGCAAATTCGTTATGGGCGCATGGTCAGACCGCAGCAATCCGCGTTACTTCATGCCCATGGGATTGTTGCTGACCGCCCTTTGTAATTTTGCTTTTGCTACCGTCCATAGTTATCCGATTCACCTGGCCCTGTGGGGAATGAACGGCTTGTTTCAAAGCATGGGATGGGCGCCTTGTGGGCGCTCCCTGGGCCACTGGTACAGCATCCGCGAGCGGGGGACCACGTTTGCCTTCTGGAACGTGGCTCAGAATGTTGGAGGTGGGCTGACAGGCCTTATTGTTGCGTATAGCACTGTGCTGCTGGGATGGCGCTCGGCATTTTATGTGCCCGGCATTCTGGCTGTTATCTGCGCGATTTATCTTATCGTCAGGCTTCGGGACACACCCCAATCAGTGGGGCTGCCGCCGATTGAGGAATATCGCAACGACTACCCGGCTGTGGAAAAAGCAGATAGCGAAAAGGAACTGGGCACTCGCGATTTGCTGGTCAACTACATTCTGAAGAATCCTTATATCTGGCTCTTCGCATGCGCCAATTTCTTTGTTTACATTGCCCGATACGGCATGCTCGACTGGGGACCGTACTATCTGCAGGAGGTCAAGCATGCCAACCTTGTCGAAGGTGGAGGGAGTACGGCAGCGTTGGAGTTTTCGGCTATCTTCGGCACTATTCTGATGGGCTGGTTGTCCGATAAGCTCGGCGGACGCCGCGGAATGATCAGCACCTTCTGCATGATTCCTGTTTTCCTCGCTTATCTCGGCATCATATTTAGTCCTGACAATAAGTTATGGATAGATCTGGTGTTATTTGGAGTTATAGGCTTCTTTGTTTATCCGGCAATCCTGTTATTGGTAGTTAGCGCGCTGGATTACACTTCGAAAAAAGCTGTTGGTACAGCGGCCGGATTTATCGGCCTGTTTGGCTATCTGGGGCGCGTAACCGAAAGTAAAGGTATCGGCATTCTGGTTGACCGGTATCATAACTGGAATGTAGCTCTTTATGCGATCATGGGATCGGCTTTCATGGGGATTGTGCTGCTGTCGTGGATGTGGAAGCTCTCGCCACGCAGAGCGGAGCAGATTGAGCCGCCCGGTCTGTCTCGACGCCCTGCCGGGAATAAGTCCGGAGAATGAAATCTTCGGACAGATAAGTACACATAACAATATTCTTCATGCGACATCAATCAGGCTCGCAAGCAGGTCCTGATTGCTAACTGATCCACATTTGCGGATTGCTGATGGAGACAGCGTCAAGGCCCTGCGACAAGAGATCCTCGGCCTCCTTCAGGGTATAGATCAGCCCGCCGCCCACCACCGGGATATCCGGCGAGATGGCGCGCACACTCTCCAGCAGCTTGGGTGCAACCGGAGCAGGCAGCACTTCAAGCGCATCCACGGGCGAATTCTTCAGTTGGTTGGTAATAGTGTTCTTGGCGCCGCTATCCAGAAGAAAAGTTCGTTGGATCGCATAGAGATCGATGCCATGCGCATGACGCAGTGGGTCTAAGTGCGTGGAAATGATTCCGCGCACACCGCAATGTTTTAGATAGTTCACGGCGTATTTGTCGCGCGAGAAGCCGTTAAGCAGGTCGAGGTTGACAATGGGGAGTTTGTCCGAGGCCAGAATCCTCCGGATCATTTCCTCGCAGTTTTCCAGATCGCCGGTGAGCAAATATACTATCTTTCCATGCGCGGCTATTGCCTGATCCAGATGTTCAACATGGCGGACGGAGGGAATGATGGGAGTTTCGCGGAAAACCATTCGTAGCGGTGTTAGCGGTGCTGGCATGATGTGATTCCGTTCTCCTTCAGGTCATTGAGACAGCGAAATAATTCCTCTTGTACGAGCGAGCTTTCATACTTGAGAGCCGCTATAGTCAGTGATTGCTTGCAAGGAAATCATTATAGGCGTTGCCCGGCGGCAGAGGCAAGACACAGTGTCACGGTGGGCGACCATCACGCGCATAGCCGGGTATAGGCCTGGTTATGCCAACGGCTTTGAATATGTGTAAGGTAAGTACTGCGTGGCGGCTTGACAGCGCTCATTGAATTGATAGATACTTGAGTGTTAGTTAGTCCACGCCGTTTCGTGAAGAGCGCCTGAGACAGCACGAGCGGGTAATTGGATGCTGCTGAAGAAGTCAGGACCAAGTGCTGCATAGGCAACTGGTTTTTGCGTTCAGAACGGCCGCGGTCCGATCCTTGCTCTCGTTTTATGAATCTCTCTCAAGGTTCAGGCTGCTTCCTTTCTGTTGCGCATCCAGATATCCAGGTACGTGTCTCCATGCTTCATTGCTGACCACACTCCTGTTTTCTTCCTTACATCCATCGTAGATGACGTCCAGGCATTCTAGCCTGCGGCTCAAGGATATTTCCGCGCAACAGCGCGGTTCTGTGATGCGGTGCGTTTGCGCTTAACTTGAAAGGCAGGCATGGAACCTACGCAGGTCGTCATCATCGGTGGAGGAGCTACGGGGGCCGGTATCCTGTGGGACCTGAGCTTGCGCGGCATCTCCGCCACCCTGCTGGAGCAGGGAGACATCGCCAACGGAGCCACCGGGCGTTGCCACGGCCTGCTGCATTCCGGCGGTCGTTATGCTGTCAAGGATCCGGATACTGCGCGCGAGTGTGTTGACGAAGGTCGCATCATCAAGGCCATAGCGCCTCATTGCGTGGATGACGTCGGCGGGCTTTTTGTCCAGTGCGCTCAGGATGACCCAGCATTCTTCGATCAGTGGCAGCGCGCCGCCCAGGCCGCCGGCATTCGCAGCAGTCGAATGAGCGCGGATGAAGCGCGTGAACTGGAGCCGAACCTGGCAACGAACATTCTTGGCGCATTCACATGCCCCGATGCTCACGTCGACGTCTTCCGTCTGGTGCTCGCAAATCTTGAGGCTGCCGTGGCGCGCGGCGGGCGCTTCCACACTTACAGCGAAGTTACTGCCATCCACACTTCCAACGGGCGCGTGCGCGCAGTTCGCTATCGCAACACGCTGAGCGGCGAGGAACACGAGCTTCCCTGCGAGATGGTGATCAACGCCGCCGGCGGCTGGGCACAGAGCATCGCCGCACTGGCCAGCGTTGAAGTGCCCATTCGCTGCGACAAGGGCACGCTTCTGGTGATCAATCACCGGCTGAATCGCCGCGTGATCAACCGCTGCCGCAAGTCCAGCGATGCCGACATCTTGGTGCCCGCAGGCCCGGTATGCATTCTGGGCACGTCTTCGATTCGCGTGCTCGGTCCGGATGGATTGTCCGCTTCGCCCGAGGAGGTCGATCACCTGCTGCGGCTGGGCGACGAAATGATTCCCGGACTTGTGGACGCGCGCATCCTGCGCATTTTTTGCGGAGTTCGGCCGTTGTATGCGCCAAAGACGGCGGAGGCGGCGTATGGCCGCGAGATCAGCCGCGGATTTGCGCTGATTGATCACCAGACACGGGACGGAGTGAGCGGCTTTATCTCCATTGTCGGCGGCAAGCTCACTACTTATCGCCTGATGGCCGCCGTAACCTGCGATTGTGCAGCGAAGAAACTTGGGATAACTGCGGAATGTACAACGGACAAGACGCCGTTGCGGCCCTCCGTGGACCGCAAGACGCACCATCGCGTACTTCATATGCTGCCGCATCCGTTGGCGGAAATGATGGAGCGCCGCCTTGGGCCTGAAACGAAGCGAGTTATCGGCGCCATCGAAGCGCGGCCCGAGCTGGCTGAGTTAGTCTGCGAATGTGAGTTAGTAACTCGCGGCGAATTGGAATATGTCCTTGGCGACTCCGCTCCGGTTCCGACTTACACCATCAGCGACATAGGCCGGCGAACGCGTCTAGGTTTCGGGCCTTGCCAGGGAACATTCTGCGGATACAAAGCTATGTTAGCCGGCTATCAGACTCATCGCTGGACGGCATCGGAAGCTGCCATCGAATTGTCCGCCTATCTTCACGAGCGGTCCAAGGGACAATCCTTTATCCATCAGGGCCAGCAGGTCGAGCAACTGGACCTCAACCACGATCTGTACGGCGCGGATCAGCTGTTACGCGCGAATTCGGGTAAGCAAGATGGGAACTGATCGCTACGACGTTGTGGTTGTGGGCGCGGGGCTCTCCGGCCTTGTCGCTGCCGGCGCGGCCGCTCATCGCAAACTGAAAGTCGCGCTGGTTTCGACCGGGCCAGGCTCGTTTGTCACCGGGTCCGGATGGTTGAAGGCGCAGGAGATTCCGCGGGCATCTGCTGAGCCGGAACTTAAAGAGGCAATCGCGTTCTTTTGCGAACTAATGCGCCTTGCCGGCTGCACGTATGCGGGAGATATTTCAACCGCGCGCTACTTGCCGACTGTTCTTGGCGACTTAGAGAGCGTGGCGCTTGCGCCCCTCACGCTGTGGAATGCTGATCCACATGAAGGAGTCTCCACTGCGGTAGTTGGCGTTCGAGGACTATCCTGCTTTGATGAAAACTTCATGGCCGAGCGGCTCACTGAGCAGGCTCTCAGGATAAGTTCCGGCGGCACTTACACGGCGCGGCAAATCTCTCTTACACGCGAGATGGGAGTTCCCATAACTACCTTGCGCATCGCACAGTGCTTTGATCGCGATCCGTCCTTCCGCGCGGAACTTATTAACTCCTTACGAATGGCAGCATCTGGATATGAGCGCATACTGGTGCCCGGAATCCTAGGGTTGGAGTCATCCGCGGAGCAGTTTGCAGAATTCGAACGCGAGCTTGGTTGCACGGTTGGCGAGATTCCCACGCTGCCTCCATCCATTCCCGGCCTGCGCATCTACCATCGTTTGGAGAGTTATCTGCACAAGATCGGCGTGGAGCTTTATCGCGGATTCCCCGTCGATAAAGTGGAAATACACGACGGCTTATGCACTGGGCTGCGAGTTGCCAGTCCAGGCCGCCCACTGTATCTGCACTGCCAGAGTGCAGTGCTGGCAACCGGGCGGCGCTCTGTTAGTCCTCTGGGCGGTGAATACGCGGGACGCGACCAGCAGATGAGGCCGCTCACTTCAACAGGCTCTGTGATGGCGCGTAACCTTTTCATTGCTGGTCCGCTACCGCACTCTGGCGTCGATAATCACGGCAACGTCCTGCACATTCTCACAGGTTATCGCGCGGGGAATCTCGTTGCGTCCACAAGAGGAAACCATGCGGCTCGATGACCTGGCGATTGATAACTGCCTGAAGTGTTCCCTGTGCAACACCGTGTGCCCGGTGCTGGCCGTACATACCCGGTATCCCGGTCCCAAGCGCCTGGGGCCGGAGCTGGAACGGTTGCGTCGCGAAGGCATCTCCACCGACACCGAGTGGGTGGAGTACTGTCTGGGTTGTCATCGTTGCGATCTCGTTTGTCCCCATCAGGTGAACGTTTCAGAGATGATTGCGCGCGCCAAGGCGGAGCATCGCAAGCCGCTGGTGCGCGGCCTGCGCGACTGGTGGTTTGCGCGACCCGGATTGCTGGGCAAGCTGACGACTATTGTGCCCGCGCTCTCCAACTTTGCGCTCTCCATCAAGCCGGCGCGCTTTCTCATGTCGAAGCTCATGCAGATCACGCCGCAACGCAAATTTCCCAGCTACACGCGTCCGAATTTGCGCTCGCCCGCGATTGCCGGCAAGGAGTCTCAGCGCGTGGTCTTCTTTCCCGGCTGCTTCATTCGCTACAACCGGCCCGATCTGGGGCGTGTGGTGATTGAGCTGCTCGAGCGCAACGGCCTGGCCGCGGAAGTTGCATCAACGGAGTGCTGCGGAGTTCCAGCCATGGCCAATGGCGATGCGGCGGAGGCGCGCGCGGTGGCGCGAGCCAACGTCAAGGCATTGGCCCAGCAGGTTGATTTGGGGCTGCGCATCGTGACTGCATGCTCCAGTTGCGGACACATGCTGAAGACGGGATTCGGCAGAGTTCTTGAAGGCGACGAGGAGTATGCCGGCGCCGCGCAAATGATCGCCAGCCGCACCTACGACCTTGCTGAGTTACTCGTGGCGCAATCGGATGCGGGAAAACTCAACATCAACTTCCAGCACACCGATCTGCGGTTGGCTTACCACGCGCCGTGCCACCAGAGGTCACAGGGCATCGGACGCCCGTGGTATCACTTATTGCGCATGATTCCAGGCGTCGTCATTGAAGATATGGATGCCGGATGTTGCGGCATGTCCGGCACCTATGGCTTCAAGCAGGAGAAATATCAGGTCTCCATGGAGATCGGCAAAGATTTATTCGCGAGCATCGACGCCGCGCAACCGCAGATGGTTGCCACAGAGTGCGCTACCTGCCAGATGCAGATTGAACACGGAACCACGTTCAAGGCGATCCATCCAGCGGAGATTCTGTTGCAGGCCTACGGCGAGCAAAAAACAGGAAGGTGAATCGGATGGGCTGGAGCAGAGACGGTGCGCGGTTTGCAGTCTCAGGCGGCCTGCTGTTGATTTTTGGAGCGGGAGACTGGGAACGAATCACTGGCAGCAAAAGTGTAAATTCAAGGATATAATGGAATCGAAATCTTGAAGAATCCTCTTCGGCTGGGCAAACGGAAGGATAGTTGATGAATAAAACGACTGCGATCTCTTGTGCTTTTCTGGATATTGGCGGTGTCCTGCTGACCGATGGCTGGGACCATCTGGCTCGCAAACGCGCGGCTAAGAACTTCAAGCTGGATTGGGCCGAGATGGAGGAACGTCATCATCTCACATTCGAGATCTACGAAGAGGGAAAGATCACGCTGCTAGAATATTTGAGTCTCGTCATCTTCCACAAGAAAAGGCCATTCACCCGTGATCAGTTTCGGCGCTTCATGTTTGCGCAGTCGAAACCTTTCCCGGAGATGATCGAGCTGGTTACCCAGCTCAAGCTCCGGCTGGGGATGAAGATAGCCATCGTCAGCAACGAAGGGCGAGAGCTGAATGCACATCGAATTCAGAGGTTCAAACTGGATCGGTTTGTCGATTGCTTCATTTCCTCTTGCTTCGTTCACATTCGCAAGCCTGACGTGGACATCTTCAGGCTTGCTTTGGACATAGCTCAGGTGCAGGCCTCGCAGGCAGTCTTCATCGACAATACTCCAATGTTCGTTAAGATAGCGGAAGGACTGGGAATTCAAAGCATCCTTCATACGGACTGCAAATCCACCCGAGCCCGCTTATCAGCACTTGGACTCAATATTGCTGAGAGTCCTCAATTAACATGAAATTGAATCTCACCATATCGCAAGATTTGAGCCAACGGCGCACAAGCTATTCGGCTTAGTGATGCCGGCGAGAAGAGAGAAGCAGAATCGGGCGATTCCCAGCCCGGGAGATAACTGAAATGCAACTTCGCCGCAACTTGTTTCTTGTTTCTACCGCTTGCCTGTGGAGCGTGGCCATGCTGGGCCAGACCGCGCCGCCCGTAACTCTCAAGGACGCTTATCGGGGTGCTTTTGTGGTGGGCGTCGCGATAAATGAAGATCAGATTACCGGCAGGGATAAGCGCGGAGACGCGATCATCGTCCAGCAATTCAATTCCATCACTCCCGAGAACGCGCTGAAGTGGGAGTTGATTCATCCGCGGCCCGGCGTCTACGACTTTCAGCTGGCTGATCAGTATGTCGAGTTCGGCCTGAAGAACCATATGTTCATCGTCGGCCATAATCTTTGCTGGCACAACCAGACGCCCGACTGGGTTTTCAAAGATGCGAAGGGAAATCCGATCGGCCGTGAAGCACTGCTCGAGCGGCTTCACGACCACATTCAAACCATAGTGGGCCGTTACAAGGGCAAGATCGACAGTTGGGACGTTGTGAACGAAGCGTTGAACGAAGACGGAACGCTGCGCCAGTCGCTCTGGCTGAAGATCGCCGGAGAGGACTATATCGTCAAGGCCTTTCAATACGCCCATGAAGCGGATCCAAATGCGCAGTTGAATTACAACGACTACAACCTGGAATCTCCGGCCAAGCGCAAAGGCGCGATCGCGCTGGTGAAGAAATTGCAGGCGGCCGGAGTTTCTGTCGCAGTGATCGGAAACCAGGGGCACCTGCACCTCGGCTCGCCTTCGACCGCGACGGAAGAGGCAACCATTGAGGATCTGACTGCAATAGGCGTCAAGGTCGCGATTACGGAACTCGATATCGACGTGTTGCCTTCGACCTGGGGACAAACTGCGGAGGTTTCGCTGCACATTCAGAATAATCCCAGGTTCAACCCGTACACCAAAGGACTGCCCAACGATGTGCAACAGGCATTGGCGAAGCAATATGGAGATATGTTTGCCGTGTTTTGGAAACATCGCGCCGCGATAAGCCGTGTAACTCTATGGGGTGTTAGCGACGCGGATTCGTGGCTGAACGACTGGCCGGTGGCGGGGCGCACATCCTATCCTTTGCTCTTCGACCGCAAAGGCAAGCCGAAGCCCGCGTTCGCAGCGGTGCTCAACGCCGCGAAAAATTAAGTAGCTTCTCGCAGCTGCGCGAAATACTGATTGTCGAACCTTGCAGAAACGCTCGAGAACTACAAGCTGCCGCGACATGCTCCTGGCGTGAGAACTTGCAATGGAATGCCTTCTCCCATCAGACGGTATCCTTCCGGACCGGGATGGAGATGATCTCCCGAATCCGCGCGTGCGGCCAGGTGATCGGGCTGATCGGGATCGCGCAGCAATTTGTCGAAATCAATCACGCCGTCGAAGACGCCGCTCGAGCGGACCCACTCGTTGAATGCCTGCCGGTCGGCTTCGCTGCGCGGTCCGGGATGATAATAGTTGGACCCGACGTAGGGAGTTACGGTTCCTCCCACAACGCATAGCCCTTGTTGATGGGCTTTTTGTGCCATATTCTGCATGGCCGACTCCAACCTGGCTACCAGTTTGTCGTGCTCGGCCGGCAAATGCTCCTGTAAGCGATCGAAGCCCGCAAGATCGTTTGTTCCCTCGAAGATAATTACCGTACGAACGCCCGCCGCACTCAGCACGTCGCGATCGAAACGGGAGAGTGCGCTGGGGCCAATTCCATCGCCGAGCACGCGATTGCCGCCGATGCCGAGGTTGAGCACGGCAATCTTCCCGGGCGCCAAACGCCGCGCCAGCACGTCGGTCCATCGATCGTTTCCATCCGTGGTCGATCCGTGCCCGTCGGTGATCGAATCGCCGATCACCGCCACGGCGCCATTCGAGCCGCCGCCGACGACTTCGACGGCAGAGAGAAAGTACCAGTGCGCGAAGCTCTCGGCGTCAGGAAACTTTTCGCCGGATGCGTGATCGCCCGGGATCAGAAAAGAAGTTGC
>Ga0302320_10018350_pt1 | contig 14113 bp, 21 predicted proteins | sample Bog_T0_3_FD_202130 | JGI IMG/M metagenome (GOLD analysis project Ga0302320, IMG submission 202130) | Peat permafrost microbial communities from Stordalen Mire near Abisko, Sweden - Bog_T0_3 | ecosystem: Environmental > Terrestrial > Soil > Wetlands > Peat | place: Sweden: Abisko, Stordalen Mire... | reverse complement strand
TGGGACTTCTGATCCTTATTTTAAGTTGAATTATTGTGGATCGGAAATAAAATCCGAAGTTGTTGAAGATACATTAAACCCAGTTATTAATTTTTTAATATAAATGTTTTTTAACACTGTTTGTTAGATTTGGAATCAAACTTATCAACTTCAAGTTCCGTTGATGAAACCTGAAGATTCACCTCCGATCATCATCAGAATGTATGACGAGGATGTGACAAGTGATGAATTCATTGGATCAGTTTACATAAATGTTGATCAAGCAATAAAAGATGGCAGTTTACTTTACAACAAAATTGAGCAACCGAAACCGAAATGGTTCGATCTCAAATATAGTGAGAATTTCTTAAAATTCATATTATTTTTCATTTATCTTAATTTGATTCATAATTACATTATTATAGATAAAAATTCAAAAAGTGGGAAAATTTTAGCTTGTTTTGTTTTGTTTGAAAACAAACCTCTGAATTGGAATCCGAAAATTACACTAGAATATGAAAAATATTATTTGAAAATGAAAATATTGGGCTTGAGGGGATTGAAATCCATGGGTATTTTCCCAGTGAAGAAAGCTTTCATCAAATTTGATTTGAATTCCTTGAGATCAAAGGATCAAAAACTCGATTTGCAAGAAAAAAAATCAATAACAACACAACCTAATAGCCCTGGTTCTGATCCTAACATCAGCACAATTATCTCGTAAAAAAATCATTTTATTTAATTGCCTAATAATTTTTGTGATTTTGTTAGTTTTGAAATTTATTTACCAAAAGATACAACTTTATGGCCTCATATGAATTGTGTGGTTCATGACTCTATTTTGAAAGGGTTGGTGCAACCTGTGCTTGGTAGTTTTTCGATTAATTTAGCTGAACTCGCATTGAAAACGCAAATGAAATTGGATAAAAAGTTGAAGAAGATAGCAGAAGCATTTATGAAAAGTATTTTCCAAAAAGTAAACAAAATGTCATTTTTTTTATTTTTAGCTCAAGCAGTTGGACCTGCTTTTACTTCGCTTTTTCAAACACCTATGAGACCAGAAAATAAAGGGCTGCCAGCTCCAAAAGAGTCTAAAGGGGGATTTTTCGATCTGGAAATCGGAAAATCAGCAGGAGTAAATTACTATTTTATTGATAAAATTGAAATTTACAAATAGAAAGAGGATTATCATATTTTAACAGAAGAAAAAAATATTGAGAAAACAGTAATTTTAACTCTTTGAAATTTACTATTAATTTTAATAATTTAGCCAGAAAAATTCGAACAACTCGTCCAAATTAAAGAAGAAAAACCGATGTTTGGTCCTCATGGCAAAATTTACTCCGAATTAGTTGTCAAACGAGCCCAATATATTATGAACGAAAAAACCAAGCAATATAACGAAGGGGATATTCCAGACCAAGCCAAATATTTCCCTTTAGGTTATGATCCCAGAGATAAAAGATCCAATCCAGTCAACATTAAAAAGCATTATAGATATATTGTAGACACTCCATTGGAAGAAAGCCTTTTTATTGATAAGAATACTTTTGATGAATTTGAAATTCTAAGAGGAAGTCGAGTGACAGAAAGTTCGGTTTTTTTGGAATTGATGGGCTTGGACCAAACAGAAAAAAAGGTTGGGAAATTCAAAGGATGGATTGATGTGGTATCAGAAACCGAAAAGAATAAGGTGGAAAACAACAAAGCGACTTATTTGGCAAAAGCATTTTTCGAAAATAAGAATTTGGGTGATGAGTCGAAAGGGAAGAAAAAACTCAATATTGACAAAGAATTTATTGAGAAATCACCTGTCATTGTCAGAGTTTACATTATCAGTGCTGTCAGTTTGCCTGCAATGGATGATGATTCACTTTCTGATCCTTATATTGAAATCAAATTGGGTCAGGAACGCAAAGATGTAAAATTTTAGTTTTTTTAATTAATATTATTTTGCTTCTTTTATAAAAAACTTAAAAATTTTATGTATTTTAGAATAAAAAAAATTATCTGAAAGATGTTGCCAATGCTGATTTTTACACTATGTTTGAGTAAAACCATGTTTTTTATTTAAAAATTAAGGTTATGACTTTAAGATTAAAGACTACTTTACCAGGAAGCTCACAATTGGAAATAAACGTCTGGGACTATGATGAATTGCTTAAAGACGATTTGATTGGACAGACCACAATAGATCTTGAAAATAGATTTTTCTCGAAAAAATGGAGAAAATTATTATATACTCCTATAGAAACGAGAAATTTGTATAGTCCTTTGTCATCAGTTTGTAGAGGAAGAATAAAATTATGGGTTGAAATAATTCCGATCAGAGAAATCGCTATGATCAAGCAAATCTGGGAGATCAAGCCCAAGCCTGAAATTGTCAATCCTTTAAACATTTATGATAAATAACTTTGTAATTTAGGAATATGAGCTTCGTGTGATTGTGTGGGAATGTTCCGGAGTTCCAGCGAGTGATATAGAGGATTGTTCTGATTTATATGTAACAGGAAGAGTTGGTAAAAATTTATTTGATTTTAATAAATTTTAAAAAAATGTTTAGGTGAAGGCATTCAAAAAACTGATGTTCATTATAGATCTCAAGATGGAAATGTAATAAAAAAAAAGTAAGCAATATTTTCTAATTTTAAATTTATTAGGGTCATTTTAATTGGCGAATGGTGTTTCATCTAAATTTGCCTCTCAAAGATCCCACAATGACTTTCCAAATTTATGATAAAGATATTTTATCAGCAGATGATTTTATTTCAGAGGCAACTTTAAATTTCCATAATTTAGCAAAAGAAGCTTTTGAAAATGACAGTTCTGTGAAACTTTATCAGGAACAATCGTTATTATCTAAGACTAGGAAAACAGTTGACGATGCCTTAAATTTGGATTTTAAAAAACCAGAAGAAAAAAAAGAAAGCGAAATCAAAGACGGTGAAAAAAAAGTAGAAGATCAAAAAAAAAAAGATAAAGGAATGACCTCTGGAGAAAAAGTTGAAATTATGCTTCAAAATGCTAAAAAAGAAGGATATGTATCTACTTTAAAATATCTTTAGGAAACATAAATTCAATTTATAGTCTGCGCTGAAAGACATTGGAAAGTTGACCATTTCTTTTGAATTACTGCCTTTTGAAAAGTATGTTCTTTTTTCATTAATATCTCTTTGAATAAATCAATAGGGCCAAGCAAAATCCTGTCGGTTTGGGAAGAAGTGAACCAAATCATTCTCCTTGGTTACCACCACCAAGTGGCCGTTTTGAATGGAGTTGGAATCCAATGACATTAATGGCATTTTTAATAATTTTTCCAAAGTAATATTAATTAAATTTTTTATAGAAATCTCTTGTTGGACCAGCAGTGAGAGTTAAAATTATGATTTGTCTTTGTGCAACGATCTGCTGCTTGCTACTTTTGTTTTTGCTCCCAAGCATTTTCGGCAGTGTCATTGCCAATTGGTTATAAGTTGAAATTTACAAAACCAACAATATTTTTTTTTTAAAAATTATAATTTTTTATAAAAAAAAATAATCATAAGTTTTTTAGAAAATAAAAATATTTTTTAAATAAATTATTAATTTCTTGTGAGTCTTGTCAAAAGAAATAAAAATAAATGGATATTTTTTTTCTTTTGTTTCTAATTTTTTTTCATAGTCATTTTAATTTTTTTTTTTTTAGAAATTAATCTTCCTCGAAATATTAATCCAAATAAGTCAACTCATATAGAGTCTTCAAAATTCCTTCAGCTAATTGCTTGCTATCTAATCTTCCAATTCCTCTATGATCTTCCTTAAGCAACCACTCATTGACATCAGTTGTTTTTAAATTGTCTGATCCTGTCATTTGTTTCAAGACATCATAGAGATTCATAGCATAGACGAATCCTTTGGTATCACAATCCAAGAAGTTGAAAAAATTCTTGATTTCCTTTCTGGAACTTTGGAGGCAATTTTTGCAATCATAATTGATGTTATAGGCAAAAACTGTGTCAATCATCATATAGACAAACTCACTTTCTGTCATTGACCCATTTTTACCCTGTCCATGATAGATTCCGAAATTCAAAGCGCCCAAATCATCGAGAGTTCCAAATATTTTCCAATTATTATCAGCAAACCCTTGAGAAATATCACTTGCGGCCAAACTTGTTCCTTTCTATCATAATTAAAAATTATTTTAAAGTTCAAGTAGAACTCACTTGGAAAGCTGTGTAGGCAGCTTTAGCTTCTGTTTTGAATGTATCTCCGAGGAAAGCGCTAATAAGTTTGGCGACTGATGCTGAATGACCGTTGGTGAAGAATAAATTGTTCATATTTTGGGCTTGTTCAACTCGTCTATTGCTTTGGACTTTTTCCATTTTGGAATAATCTGAAACCAAAAAAATAAAATAAAATGCCAACCGGAAAATTTTAATCACCCTTTTTGGACTCTGGTCCTTGATATTTCCAGGCGGGATCGGTTAATGCACTGATGTAGAGCGCCGGGTCTGCGTGAGTTCTGGCATGAGACTTGCTTTTTACCTCAGTTTTAAAAACTTTCACGCTTTTAGTAGCTACTTTCGCTTGTACTTTTTTGGTGGTGGCAGCAGTTACTTGGGTTTTGGCTACTTGGATTTTGGCTTGGGTCTTGGCTACGGTCTTGGTTAGGGATTTAGCGGCTTTCAAATTGGTGGCGACTTTCAAATTGGCTGTTTTCTGCACCTTCTTGACATTGGTTTCATCGGTGGAAACGGAAAAGGCAACAAAGAACAAGCAGACGAAAAGAAGAGTTAACGTTAGGGATGAAAACTTCATTGATAGAGAAAAAATTTTATAAGTTTTTGAAATAAAAATAATAATTTACGAAGGATAAATGAAGCCTTCTTCGTTTTTTTGAATTAAAAATTAAATTTTATTTGAAAATTTTTAAGAAAAACAAGAAACAGAACTTTTTAATTTTTTTTTAAATCATCCTAACAAGAATTTATTGAAGTATTTTTGATGATAAAAATCGCTCGCTAATTGGGAAATAATATGTAAAACATCATAGATATCAGAGCAAGTTTGCTCCATTTCTTGTAAAATTAACAAGAATTCTTCCGAGCTTATCGGCTCAGCTCCAAAACTTTCATATTTCTGGGAAAATTCCTCCTTTTTAACCAGTATTTCATCTATATCAACTTCTTGATTATTCTTGATCCCCTCAAATATTTGTTGAATGCCATTTACAAATCTTAGAATATAAAATATTTTTTTTTGGTTGCTTTTGATTTGACGGCTCATTGATTTACTTTTCTTAAAAATCCAAAATTTTAGGAAAATGGCTAATTTTTAACTTGTTGTTGCTTATTGTTTGAGTTGTCTTGAATTTCAATGAGATGTTTCAAATGATCTCTGAAACTCTGGATTTCATTATTGTTTCGCTTCATATTTTCGCTGGCCCTTTTTAATTCCTGTTTATCAGAGTTTGAAGTGATTAATATATTCTTTTTTTACTTCTTTACTATTTTTGAAATATTCTTCGATTTCTTGGAACTTTCTTAGCACAGAAGACTCCGTACATTGGGAATCAGCTTTCAGAAGGCAATCATATAAACTTTTGTTTTCAGATTTGTATTTTAAAATTTGAGAATTCAAAGTTTTTATTTCGTTTTTGAGTTTTTCGTTGTCTGGAAACCATTCCTGATTCTACATGAAAATTTAATAAAATGATAATAAATATAGAAACTTTTGTCGATTGCTCTTCGCTTTTGTTTTTCAATTTGGAGTTTTCCAATTTAAGAGTTATGTTCTCTTCTTTTAAGCAAAGTATTTCTTCTTTTAAATTAAAAATAATTTCTGATTGTTCTTGATTTTGTTTTTCTTTCTCAAGACCAGGTTCGTTGTCTATTTGTTTTCGTTCATCTTCTGGTTTCACCTTAGAAAATGTTTTCCTTTGATAAAAATAATATATTTGAAAATTGATTTGTCTAAATTAATCACTACTCCTTTTTGAGAGTGTGGACATCTTTGATGATAATTTCTCTTGGGTTAAAAATTATGGAGTCCTCATTTCGTGGCGATAGGTTTTTATTTTGGGATAAATCTCGGTAGGTATAAAATGAAGAAAATTTGCCATATTTACTTGAGGAGTCTTCTTTTGTGGAAGATTGCTTCAATAAGCTCGAATTCTCATTAAAATTGAAATAGGAAGACTTTTTTTCTGTTTTGGATAAGGTCCGATCCTTGGAGTTTTCATTAAGGGAAGGCTTGATATAGTATAAATTTTGGAATTCGTTTGATTTAGTTTTGTAGCATGATTGCTTGAGAAATTCTTTGGCTGATTTTATGTTGAATTCATTTCGAAAAATATTCATACTTCAAGTAAATAATTTAAATGGTGCTTTTAAAGAATTGATTCATTACTTGAATTCTTCTAAAGACATGTTTTGGGGATTGGCTATGAAATTTCTGTTTTCAACAATTTTATTAATTTTGGAGTTCAGAGTTGTATTTATCCGTTAATTGGTTTTTTTGTAATTAAAAAAAATAAGGACATTCTCCTCAAAAAAAACTTATTTTTCTGAGTTGATTTTGATTGAATAAATAATGAAATAATAAATTTTTGAAAACTTTAAAAAAATTAGAAAAAAATATTATAAACAATAACAATATATCATACATTTTTCATTTTATAACTTGGAATAGCTAAGTTTTTTATTTTTATTTTACTATCTTATCTTTTCAAATTAAGAAAAAAATTGAAATAAAAAAATTTATTTTTATGGATCTCACATTTTTTCAAAACGAGACATATAAACGAGATGGAAACTCCAACCGAGCTCAAAGAGAAGCCAAAATCACGGTATTTATTCATAATTCCAGGTTTAATTTCTTTCCTTTAGTACGATTTGAAATCGGGTGAAGCTCTAATTTATTGGGACCGAATAAGCAATGCGCTCTACACAACGAGATATTCTGTATTTTTCTTAATTTATTATTAGATCCATGTAAATTATCACTTTATTCATAGCTAACAACTTTTATTCCTCACACATTTTGGAATTTCTTCTCTAGAAATGCTAGTTTGTTTTACATAATCGTGTCATTCATCATGGTTTTTTGGGAAGCGGTCAATCCATTTCTTCCGTTCCAAAAAACTCGAAAATCACTAAAAAAATAATTTTATATTAAATAGGTGGATCTATTGGGTTCCTTTCGGATTCTATTTCGCTATCTTCTTGATGAAGGAAATTTTATTCGACTCATTTCGGCTTATCTATGATTTTGAGCAGAATAACAGGCAAACGATGGTAAGAAACATATAAAAATATATTTTTTTAAATTTGTTTTAGTTTTGTAAGCCCAGCTCTGGTGAGCTCGTGGAGAAAAAATGGAAGGACCTCAGATTGGGCAATATCATTTATTTAACAAAGGGAGACGTTGCACCATGTGACGTTATTGTATTGGACACAAATGAAATTACAAATAAAGAAGCTATCTGCTATGTTCAAGATGATATGGTCACAGGCAGAAGCAACATGACTTTAAAGAAGGCTTGTTCTGTAACTCAAAGTAATGGATTTAAAATAAAATAAAATTCCATTCATTTTTTTTTTATAATGTGTGTTTTAGTTATTAAAAGAGACAGAAGGAAAAACAATTTCAAAGAATATAAAAAAATTCTCACCGGATCAGTGGAATATGAATACGCTACGAAAAACATAAATTCCTTCAATGGCCTTATCAAATTGAAGAAAGATCCCAAAAAAGGAGTTTTATCTATAGAAAATATTATTTTGAGAGGAAGCAAAATTAGAGCAGGATGGTATAAATTTTTTTTTGAAAAAAATAAAATAAAACATACATTTTATTTATTTTTATAGGATTTTTGCATTAGTAGCTTATACTGGGGAAGACTTAAAGGTGGCTAAAAATTACAATATCCTTAACACTGGAAAAATCAGCAACGTGGAGAGATCAACACATTTTCCATTTTTCATGATGATAGTCTTTGTCCTTCTCTTATCTTGCGTAATTTTTTCGTATATATATTGAAATTATCATATTTTTTAGATAAGTTTGATCATTTCATATGCGAAATCTCAAAATACAACGATCAACCCCACAGATAACAATTCATGGTTCACCCATTTAATCGTTTACACCAATCTCATCCTGATATCTTTTTATGGATTTTTGGATTTTTGTTCCATTCTTGAAAAATTCAGATTCGAAAATTCCTCAAAAACCCTCACAAATTCCAATAAAAAAAATAAAAAATTGATCGTTAACGAAGGGGATGTTCTTACTGATTTAGCCCATATTAACCATGTTTTCCTTGACAAAACCGGAACACTTACTTCTGATAGAGTAGAGATTTCCAAGATTTATGTTAACGATAAAATCTATGAATTCGGAGATCGTTTCAACAAGAAGTTTAAAGCTCAACGAAGCCCCAGCATTAAAAAAGCCAGGAGTCAAAAGAATAATGAAGAGGAGTTAGGCAATTTTCAAATCCCATCTTTTCAGAGCCTTCTCCCTATGAATAAGGTGTTTAGAATAGAAAGCCCTGAAGAAAAACAGAAGTTAATACAAATGGGCACACTTCCTTTATTAATGAACAAAAATGAAGATCCAGAGTTCTCAACCCAAAGCGCCTTGCCTTCGAAGAAAAATTTTCTTTTGTCCAATATGAAAGAAACCGAAGAAAATTTCTTTGAGGATTTGGAGAAAGAGGAATCCTTACAAGAATTGATCAAAAGCTTTGCATTTTGCCATAACGCCAGAGTTGTTTACGAGGGAACAGAAACAAGTTACTACCAATCCAGCCGCAAAGAAGAGGAAGTGCTTTTGGAATTCGCAAGAGGCACAGGATTTTCTTTGGAGCAGGTAACGAAATCTGATATGAAAGGAGAATATTTGATAAAAACCCCAGAGAAAAAAAAAACGATCCCGATAATTGGCACGAATGAATTTTCTCATTTAAGAAAGAGATTTTCTTTACTTATGGACACTGAAGAAGGTTCCAAGTTATATTGTAAAGGCAATTTAGAAGCCATGAAGGATTCATTGTTATTGGAGGAAGAAGATCTTGAGTCGTTGACTATGATTTCAAACTATTTTAAAGAGCAAGGTGTTAAAATGATGGTTTATGCTGGAAGGAAGTTCAACAAATCGGAAACCCAAGAACTGAGTAATAGATTAAGAAATTTGAAGTTCAGTTTGATGAGTCAGGAGGAAGAATTGGAAGAATTAGCTAAAGAAATGGAAGTAAAATTAGAAATACTTGGTATAGTAGGATTTAAAGAGAAGATGAGGAAAGAGGTGCCAGAAATGATCAGGTTTTTCCAAGATATTGAAGCTGGAATTTGGGTGGTTTCTGGAGACACTTATAATAACGTAATAAATTGTGCGGTGAATGCACATATCCTAGATTCAAACAAATCCGAAGCCTTTCATATTCAAGCTGAAAACATTGAGGATATTTCAGTTTCAATCAGGAATATTTTAACTGAAATAAAGATGATTTTAGATCCCTTTAAGAAAAACAACTTGAATAAGGCCTCAGATGATGTATTTATCAAAAAAAACACGGTGAGACCTTTGGATGACATGTCTTTCAAAAAGCGCAAGGCCTTTCAAAACAAATACGTTGTTTTAAATGGAAAAACTCTGGATATCATATTGAAAAACGTCTACTTGAGAGATCATTTCATTTTCCTTGCATCCTTTACAAAAGTTTTAATTGGGTATAACCTTTCCCCGCAAAATAAACAAGCTCTGGTCAATATTGTGAGGAATAATTTTGTTGGCAATCCGAATGTGTTGGCAATTGGAGACGGACTTAATGACACGCAAATGATGCAAAGCGCAAATGTTGGAATAGAACTTTTGCATAAGAATAAACAAAACGAATATGAAATCAGTCATAATGATGGAGATATTTTGATCAGCAATTTGGACATGATCAAGCCGTTGATGATTTTCAAAGGAAAAGATTTATATGAAAGGATCGACCGAACTATGGGAATAATGATCTATAAGGATGTTTTGATCTGCCTCACCTTTTTCGTTTACAATTGGAACTACAACTTCATGAATCATCAACTTTATGAATCATATTTTGTGTTCTTTTATGAACATATCTTCTTTATTTTTCAAATCCTTGTTTTTGTTCTCTATAATCAAAAGTTTCAGGTGGAAGTTTTGAAATCTTTCCCAGCACTTTATATGGATGGGGCTGCCAGAATCAATGCTAGCATTCCAAAAACTTATATAAAAAATCTAATTGAAGGATTATTGATAAGTATAATAATAATTTATGTGACTTCTGCCATTTTGGAGACTTCGATTGATTGCAATGGAAAGGAAGTAGATTTTGAAGGGGTTCAATGGGTTTTTGTCTTTAGTTTATTTTTCATCATGGGAATAAAGGTAAATGATAATTTTTTAATTTTTAACTTATTTTCATTTTTTCTTTTTTTAAAATAGTTTATCTATAACTTTTCAACAAATACAAAAAAAGTTTGGGTTTTGATGATTGCCAGTTTTTTTGTGGCGTTTGCAATTTTTGTGGCTTTCATCTCAAAATACACCTCCACATTAAATTACCAATCAGATTTCCAATTGCTGAAAAATTATTTGACAAATAACTCAAATATGTGGTTCGCATTTTTCTTTAATGTGTTAACAGCTTCCCTTTTCGGATATTTTAATGATGTCTATTTGGATAAATACTTTTTACCTTCATTGCATGATTATTTTGCTGTCAAAAATAAAGGTTTATTAATAAATTAATTAATCTGAGAATTTTTATTGTTATTTTAGGAATAATGTGGAATAAACAATTAGTTAAGTTGAACGGAGAACCTATGGAAGAACTACTTGATAATCAATCCATTTTAGCCAAAACTCATAGAGAAATGTAAAAATATTTTTAAAAAATTCATAAAACAAATATTAAAAAAGAACTGTTGGAGAACACATCAATTACATTTTCAAAGATCTTGAGGTTATGGATAACTTAATATACGAAAGTAAGAAAACTTTTAAAATTTGGTTTCATTTAGTTAAAATTTTTAAGTGGTCAATCCTTTCGACATCAATTTGATTGATTTGAAGGTCGATAAATTCTCTCTAAAAATAATTGACTTCAAATTAAACAGCAAATATTTAACCTCAAGAACACCTTTCCTTTTAACATTTTATATGAAGGCGCATTGGTTTTTAGCTTTGATCTTTGGAATATATTCCTTGATTTCTGGTCTGTTGGGTCTTTCTGCCAACTATTACTCAAATCTTGCGATTTTCATGTTTTTCATCTGCTATGGATTGTTTTTCTTTACTAAAACATATAAAACACTTTATTATCCTTCAGTGTATGCTTCATCTTTGTTTTTGTTGGCAGCCTTGCTTTATTATCAATGGACCAATTTACAGGTGGATGAAAGTTATACGACTTGCTTAATGGCCTTGGTATTTACAATCAACTTCAATTTGAATTTGTTTTATCTGCTTTCTTTAAATTTGATATATCATTTGTTGATGTACATTAGGTAAAAATATTCAAATAATTTTTTTTTTTTAACTTTTATGTTTTTTAGACTTGGTGTGTTTTATGACGAATTTGATCCAATGAAAAATTTCACTAGCTTTGATGTCCAATTTTATGTAATTTTTGTGTATATCTTATTGACATTGACATTGCAATTGTTGAATTTCCTCATCTTATATGAGGTGAGTGATTTTAAAATTAGTTTTAAAATCTAATGTTATTCAAGGATGAAAAATTGAGGAGAAATGAGTTTATTGCTGATGCAACATTGGCCCTGGAACGGAATATTAAACAAGACATTCTTTCAATTTTGGTACCCAAATTCGTCAAAAACTACTTAGAGCAAGGTATTATTTTATAATTTAAATGGCAGTATGAAAAATAAAACTTGAAGGGATTACTCATATTCAACAAAACCAAGATGATGTGGTTGTTCTTTTCTGTGACATATGCGATTTTGATAAGATAATCACCACAAAAGGTCGAAGAATCGTTGAAATGTTGGATAGGCTTTTTAGAAAATTCGACAACATATGCATTGTGCATGGATTGCAAAAAATTGAGGTTGAAATAACAAAAATAATAATTTTATATTAATATATTTTAATTTAACTTTCGTTGCTTTTTTTCTTTAATATTTGCAGACCGTGGGAAAAACTTATATGGCATGTGCTGGGATTCAAGCCAGTGAATTAGAAATGAGTAAACATGTCCTTCAAGTAGAAAAAACCAAAAGAGTCATTAATGCTTCATTTGATATGATGCAAGAGGCAGAGGCATCCAATTTGAAGTTGAAAATCGGAGTTCATAGAGGGAGAATCATTGCTGGAGTGATAGGTTTTCACAAACCTCAATTTTCCTTAATTGGTGACACTGTGAACACCACTAGCAGATTATGTTCTACAGGAGAAGATGGAATGATTACTATTTCTGCCAACGCGTTTCAAGCTGTGAAATTTACTGAATTTTTTTTCGAGATGAGAGAAGTCGTGGTACTAAAAAAGAAAAATCATTTTTTTTTTCTTCAATTATTATTAATTAAGGCCAAAGGACTTGGAAAAATCCCAACTTATCAAGTGTCAAAGGTTTCGAAAAAAACTCTGTTCAAAACAAAAATGGGCAAGGCAATGACATGTAAAAAAAATTTGTTGTTCAACTTAAAATGATTTTATTTCTTTAAATTCAAAGTATTAAAAGAGAAGAAAGTCAAAATGGAAGAATCAAAGAAAGAATTTGAAAAAGAAAATAGCAAGGAAGAGTCTGAAACGAATCTGGCTGATGCAACAAAAAAATCATCTTTAGATTTGATAAAGAAGACCTTCGGGAAATCTTACCATAAGATGCGTACTACAACAATACTTCAAGAAAAAGTCGAAATAAATGTTGAAACGGATCCCAAAGACAAGGAACCAAAACAGATAGAAATGGAAGATGATTCAGATGAAGAAGAGGAGGTCTCACAAACTTTCCTGGATTCGAAAAAAATACTTTTCTCATTGTTTTTCCCAAAAGATGAAAGAATAATTGAATTTTATCATGATTTAGAGAAAAACACTAATTTTAACTTTAGGATGATTCTTGTGATGTATTCGTTGGTTTATTTCGTGCATGCTCTCATTCTCATCAGAATAAAAGATTTCTATCCAAATTATGAGACTTTGGTTGGTTTGCGAATAGTTTCGGCTGGATTGATTGCTTCTTTCCACTTTTTGAAGAAAAATCTTTATTCGAATAATTTAGCAAAGTTGGCACTTTTCATTGTGATATTATTCTCTTTTTGGATTTCATTTTACCAAGGAATCTCTTACACATCCGATTTAAGTTTTCTTCAGACATTCCAATTAATAGAAATGAGTTTGACTTTCACTGTTGTTGTTTATTTCCCGTAAATTTAAAATCGTTTTTGGTTAATTCATTTCTAATAATTTTTAGATTATTCCCGATAGTCTTTTCATTGATATTCTATTTTTTGCAAGTTGTGGCCTTTTTCATCTTGTTTAGTTATGGATACGGGCTGACCACAGATAACGTCTTCTATTTTTTCATTTATACAACGATTCATCTCATGAAAATTTATCAAAATAAAAAATCGGTGATTCAACGGTTTAACAATACTCATATTAGAGCTAGACAAAGAATTGAACAAGAAGGTTTGGTTTCTCAACTTTTGCCTTCTCATGTAATTTTTTTTCATTTTTAAATTACTTAAAAAAATTAACAAAAATTTTTGAAGGCCTTTGAAAAGTTAAAAAGCATCAATATTTTAAGCAAATATGAATTGACTGATCAATTTGAAGATGTCACTCTTCTTTTTGCTGATATTGCAGGATTCACCAAATTTTCAAGCAGCGTTCAACCTGAAGAAGTGGTCTCAATGTTAAGAACATTGTTCACAGAATTTGACAAAGCTTGCCTCAAAAACAAAGTATATAAAGTTTACACTATCGGTGATTGTTATGTGGTTATGGGATTGACAAATATTATCAAACGAAATCCAGTGGAAGAAGCCAAACATGTTGTGCGAATGGGTTTGTCTATGATAGATATTATTAAAGAAGTTAAACAAAACATCGGTTTCAAAGACATGAACATGAGAATTGGGATTCATACAGT
>Ga0302320_10018349_pt1 | contig 14113 bp, 7 predicted proteins | sample Bog_T0_3_FD_202130 | JGI IMG/M metagenome (GOLD analysis project Ga0302320, IMG submission 202130) | Peat permafrost microbial communities from Stordalen Mire near Abisko, Sweden - Bog_T0_3 | ecosystem: Environmental > Terrestrial > Soil > Wetlands > Peat | place: Sweden: Abisko, Stordalen Mire... | reverse complement strand
CCTCGACTGCTTGGCTGAGCAGGCCGCCGGGATTGCCGCGCAGATCGAAGATCAGCCCCTTCAGGTTGCCCATGCTATCGATGGTGTTGATCACGTCCTCTGCCGTATCCTCTTGAAACTGAGTCAGGTGGATGTAGCCGACGCCCTTGCGAATCTCGTACGCCAGATCGACCGAAGGGTGCGGAATCTCATCGCGGACCAAATCGAAGACCAGCGGCTTGGCCTGCCCTTCGCGGAGCATCGTGGCGACGACGTGCGTTCCCTGCGGGCCTTTGAGGGCCTTGGCCACAGTGTCTGTGGAATTGAGCGCGTCGGGGCCCTTGGCGTCCAGAGAGACGGGCTTGCCATCCACGGCTGAGATCACATCGCCGGGGTGGATACCGGCCTTGAACGACGGTGTGCCCTCAAAGGGATAGAGCACGTAGACCTTGCCATTCAACGGCTGAATCGTCATGCCGACGCCGTAGTAGTGGCCGTGCTGCTCCTCGCGCATCTTGGCGTAGGCCTTGGGGTCGTAAAAGCTGGAGTGCGGGTCCAGCACACGCAACATGCCGGGGATCGCCCCGTCATAGATGGCCGTGTCGGCCTTGTCGCCCTCCAGGGGCTCGGCGTAATTCTTTTCGACCAGCGTGTAGACGTTATCAAAGGATTTTAGGCTGTCGCGGAGCTGGCTCTCGTCAGCCGACGACTCGGCGCCCACCTTGCGCTGCAAGACGGTGCCGGCAACGGCGCAGACGGCAAAGAAAAGAACAACGGCAAACATGGCGCGGCGTGCGCGGGGAGTCATGATTGGGAACAACCTCCAGAGTGCAACGCCACCCAGACCAACAAAACCCAAGCAGCGGCAGTCTTACGGCTAGTGTATAGCACTGGAGGGTTGGACGCCCGCCGTCGGCTTCCGGTAGCGGGGGGCGGATGGATCGTGAATGGTCCGCCCAGCGAACGATCCAGACCGCCCAACCACAGAAAAGCGGGATTCTCGCCTTGTTCGGCGTAAATAAAAGGAGGGCGCGGAAGCTCCGCGCCCTCATGCAGTACAAATGCTTCAACTTCAGAAACGAACCGAGAGTTTACCAATGTAGGTTCTGGGAGAGCCAACTTGCAGCGTATCCCAGGCGCCGGTTGGATCGCTGACCGGAGTACCGTTGCTGTCGATCGTGGAATAGTACTTGTTGTTGAAGAGGTTGGAGACGTTCAACTGAAGCTTGAGGTCCTGAAATATGCCGGCTTGTTCGTGTTCATAGCCCGCGGAAAAATCGGAGAGAAAGCGGCCATCGACGCTGCCTGTATTGTCGTACGAGTAGTAACGCTTGGACATATAGTCGGCGTCGATTTGCGAGAAGAGTCCCTTGTTGTGATAACCAAGCTGCGTCTTGTAGAGAAATTCGGGAGCATCGAGCGCGAACTTGCCCGCGATCAGGTAAGTCGTTGGTACAACCACGCCATTCACGGTCGGAAATGCCGTTACGTTGGAGTCATAGGTGGAGCGGCTGAAGGTCAGACCGTTATACAAAGAAAAGTTGGAATGAATCTGGATGGTTGCGGCAACGTCCACGCCGTCTGTGGTTACTCCGCCCACGTTGGTCAGTAGCGAGGGATTTCCCGCAATGCCGGAGCCCTGCGCCAGTGCCAGCAGCCGGTTGGAGAAGTTGACGTGAAAGTAGTTGGCCTGCGCCGTAACATTGGCGCTGGTGAAGCGGTAACCGGCTTCTTCCGTCCACGAACTCTCCGGCTTCAAGCTGTGCTGCAGGGCATTGAATCCCACCTGATTGGTGCCCCAGGGCGCATTGCCAAAGCCGTTGCCACCCGCCTCGTAGGCCTGCACGTTGTAGGCGGCGTCGGCAAAAACTTCATTCTTCTTGTCGATTTTGTAGTTAGCGCCGAACTGCGGCAGAATGGGTTTTCCCGATGTCAGGCTTCCCTGCGCAAAGCCGGCGGCCGTGGCCCCGGAAAAGACCGGCGTATCGAAGGCGGCCAATTTCCCGTCTTCATTGGTTTCGATGGTCTTGAATCCTGCCGCAACCGACAATTTGTCACTCACCTTGAACTGATCCTGCAGATGAAGCTGGTAGACATTGATATCGAAGTCATAAGCCCACTGGGTATAGAACGGGTGGTTGGGGAAGGCCGAAAGCGACTGGATCGGAAACGCCGCGCCGGTTGGATAGAAGCGGCGGGCCAGGGTGAAATGCTCTTTTTCAAACCAGCCGCCGCCTTCCAGCTTGTTGCGGCCGGTTTCATAAGCCAGTGAGGAAAGAAAGCCGCCGCGCTGGATGCCATACTCTGAACTGCGCATCGCAATCGGCGACCCGGTCATCTGCAGAATCGCGCCATAAAATGCCGAGCCAAATTCCGCCGTGGGCGCGAACCAAAGGCCGATGCCGTCGTTGCCGTGGCCATAGATCGTGCTCTTCCAGGTGAGTTTCTCGGTCAGCGCTGTTTTGTAGGTGACTCCGCCAATGATGTCGCGGCGCAGGCCTCCGCCGCCGTAGTAACCGGCGTCGCATGGGTCTTGATCGGCGGTCAAATTGTTTACCGCTCCAGGATAAGTGCCGATGCCCTGGCATGCATTCGCGGCTTGAACAGATTCGCTCCAGATGCCGTAGTTATCGGCGTTGTAACCAATGACGCCGACATAAGCCTTGGAAACATCCAGATAATCCACTTCACGGCGGTCCGAGGTATTCAGAAACCCGGTAAGAACTCCCTTGCTGCCAAAGTAGTGAACGATCTTGCCGTTGAACTGCCAGTAATTCTGGCCGATGGGGCCGGCGCCCTTCCACTTATCCGTGTCCTGCCGAACGGCGGCAAGATATAACTTGGTCTTGCCCCCCAGCAGGCCGCTTTCAAAACGGGCCACTGTGCGGAAGCCTTTGAAGCTGCCAAACGATTGTTCGACGCCAAAAGATCGAGTGTCGGAGGGGTCCGCTGAATAGAACTGCACGGTACCGCCCAGGTTGCTGTTGGAGGCGGTTTCCAGTGAGCCAGTGCCCTGCGACATGACTACACGGCCGAGGTTCTCATCCATGATTGCGCGGCTGATGTGCAGCCCATTCCAGTTGCCATAAGACATATCGCCCAGCGGAATGTCGTCGAGCGTGAATCCAAGCTGATTCTGATAGAAGCCGCGAACGGTAATGCGAACTGCCCACTCATAGGAGCCGTAGGGATCGGCGGCTTGGTAGTTCACGCTGGGAAGCTGCTGAAGGGCCTTGATGGGGCTGGTTCCGGGAGCTTCCTCAATTAGCGTGGCAGTCTTCAACTCCTGCTCGTCGCGGAACTCGCCCGGCGCAGTTACTACAACCGTTTCGGTGTGAGTATATTTGGGCTGCGGACTCTCTGCGTTTTCGACAGCGGGCCCTTGCGCGGAGGCGATCATTGCGCCGCACAGAACGAACAAAACAGAAACTGGAAAAATGTGGCCTCTCATTTTGGATATGCCTTTCATTCAGATAGTGCTCTGACAAAGCGCCAAATGCGATGGAAGTCTCAAGAAGACTCCACTACAGGCGGTTTGTTGAACGCTTGCTTAAAATCTAGAGAAGAATGAATGCGGGACTGTTAAATAGAGATGAATGGATTGCTAATTAATGCTAGTGTCGCATAACTCAGGAATAGATAAATGACACGGCTTTAACATGCAAAATAGATCCACGATTAAATTCGCCGCTTTATTGATCCGGTCCGAAAATAGAGTGGAGGTATCCCACCCTTTCCGCAAAGAACGCGGAAGGATGGGGCACCCAGATCACAGTATTTATGGTCCGGATCAATAAAGCCGCATCGTGCTATGACTCCGAATTACACGCAAACACCAACTACGGCTGCACAGACAGCGGAGCCTGCTTGGCCGATGGCAGTGAGACACCCAGAATATTCGCCACCGTCGGCGCAATCTGCCGCATATCGATCACGCCCAGGTCGCGCCCTTTTGCAATACCCTTGCCCATGATGAAGAAAGATGCGCGCATCTCTGGATACGAGGGCAGATAGCCGTGCGTGCCCTTCACCGGAGGCTGATCGCTGACCAGCGCACCGGAGAAAGCCGAGCCAAAGGTAAATCCCGGCTGCAGCGCCAGCACAAAGTCGGCATTGGGAAATCCCCCCGTCTGCTTGATCTCATTCTTGTCAAGAATTTTCGCGATTCCATTGGCCGGATCGGCGGCCAGGCGAGTCAGCAGCGCCCGCGTTTCTTCGCGCGTCTTGGTGTCGGACGGGTCATGCAGCATGATCGCCGCCATTCCGCCGGTCGCCCAGGGCTCGGCCCTCCACGACGTGACGGTAAGAACGCCATTGGCGCCGGTCTTGGTCTCAATCAATCCAGCCTGAAGAAATGGGATCGCAATATTCAACGCGTGATACACATTCGTAAACCCATGGTCGGAGACAATCACAATCACTGTCTCTGGATCGTTCTTTTTCGCGGCATCGATTAGTTGCGCAATCATCGCGTCCTCGGCTTCCAGTGTTTTATTTGCATCCTCGCTGTAAACGCCGCTCATGTGCTCTGACTCATCCAGCGCACTAAGATGCACGGTCATGAATCCCGGCTTCTGATGCTCCAGAATATCCAGCGAATAACGGGTGCGTGTGCGGTCCCCTTCAACAGTGGTGTCATTGCCCATCATGTAAGGGCCCAGCCGTTTCTGCTGAGCAAATAGCAGCCCCTCCGGGCGAGAAATTGCGGCCATCAATTCCACGTCCTGCGGGTTCGCGTCCTCGGGTTCGACCGAGTCGTTCGCGGTGCGCCAGTACTCGGGAATCAGCGTATCGACGCTGGTGGCGTTGACGCTGACCGGCCAGCTCACGCTCGCCGTCCCGATTCCCTTCCGATGCGCGGCATCCCAGAGCGTAGGTACGCGAATGTCGCCCGCGTACCAGTACCAAGCGCCGTCCAGAGTGCGCTTCGGATCGAAGACCGTGTTGTTGTAAATGCCGTGCTCGGCCGGCCAGACACCCGTGATCAGCGTAGTGTGATCTGGATAAGTCACCGTGGGCAGCACCGCGACAACGCCATCGGCATATGCGCCTTCAGTCAGAAAGCGCCGCAGCGTAGGAACCCGCAGGCCATGCTCGGCGGCGTGAGTGACACATTCCGGCTTCAGACCGTCGACGGAGATCATCAGAACCGGCGCCGCATGGACCGCGGTAAGAGGAAAGAGCAAGACGGCGAAGACGGCGAAGAGAAGGCAACACCATTTCCGAATTATGTCGATCATACAAACAGTAAAAACCCTGGTACCGCCGCAAGCGATGAATGGCAGGTAAAAATGCATCGGCGCGGGCCGGATTGGGAGGGCTTCTCCTGACTCGAAAAGCTTCTCCCGACTCGAAAAGCTTCTCCGGGCGCGCGCGGCACTTTCCATTCTTGCCATTCCGCGAACGCCGAAAATTGTTCTCCAGAATTTCTCCCTCCATTCCGCTAAAACTCGAAACTGACCTTTTATAACTTTGTGGAATGTAGTGCTGTTCTGCTCAGACCGCTTGAATCGGAGCTTGATATTTTCACAGAGTCAAATAGTGTCGGTAGATCACGCCGATGCGGCAAAACCATGAGCTATTTACATAGTGTCACTGCTGTTGGATGAGAGGGTACAAATGCGCAGTTACAGGATTGGAATCACGTATTTCCTGACGTCTCTATTGGCCGTTTTCTTTGCCGGATGCGGCCAGGAGACAATCACTCTTCCAACCGTGGTGTCCACCACCCCCACTCTGGGCGCAACCGATATCGCGATTGGCACGACTGTAACCGCTACTTTCAGCATGGCGATGAATCCCGCGACGATCAGCGCCACAACCTTTACAGTGACATCCGCGGGAGGGCCTGTGGACGGAACTGTCACTTACTCTGGCACTGTCGCGACGTTTGTGCCGTCGGCCAATCTTGCCTACGCAACCCTTTATATAGCCACCATCACTACTGGTGCCGCAAATCACGGCGGTTCTCCGCTGCTTACCAATTATGTGTGGAGCTTTACCACAATTGCAGCGCCTATTCCACCAATGGTGATAGCCACCGTCCCCGAGAAGGCCGCCACAGGCGTACCAGTCAACCAGGTGCTAAGCGCGACCTTCAGCGAGGCCATGAATTGCGCAACGCTTGCGTCTCCCGCAACAGCTTTTACCGTCACAGGTCCAGGCGCAACACCGGTAGCCGGAACCGTCGCTTGCACGGGCAGTGTGGCGACCTTCACTCCCGGCGCTCTACTTGCAGTCAACACAGTCTATACCGCAACAATTGCCAACACTGCTCAGAGCTTGGCGGGGATTCCGCTGGCCACTAGCTATGTATGGGCCTTTTTGACGGTCCCGGCTCCAACCGTGCCAGCAGTCATCTCCACCGTGCCGGTCAATGGGGCTCCGGCTGTGGCCACCAACCAGGCTCTCACTGCCACATTCAGCGAGGCAATGAGCTCGGCCTCGATCAACTCGGCAACCTTTTTACTGACCGTGACGGGCGGAGCCAGTGTAACGGGAGCCGTGACGTATGTCGCAGCCGGATCGACAGCGACGTTCACACCGGATGCCGCTCTGACGCCGGACACGGTATACACGGCCACCATCACCACGGGGGCAACAGCTCTGGACGGCGTCGTGCTGGCCCATAACTTTCTCTGGAGTTTCACCACCGCGGCCTTGCCGAATCTCATACCGCCGACGGTGATATCGACAATCCCCGCTGATCTGGCCACCGGCGTGCCTATCAATCAGATCGTCAGCGCCACGTTCAGCACGGCGATGAACCCCGCCACGATCGACTCGGGAACCTTTACCCTGAAAGGACCGGGAACAACTTCCGTCTCCGGCCTTGTTGCTTACGCAGCGGTTGGAAATACACTGACGTTTACGCCGGCGGCGAAGCTGGCCCCGAATACCACGTTTACAGCCTCGATCACTACTGGGGCTCAGGCTCTGGCGGGTATTGGACTGGTCAGCGAGAAGGTCTGGACCTTTACCACCGGCACGGCTATTGTTGCAACTTCGCCGGAGTTGGTTTCGACAGTCCCAGGAGATACAGCCCAGGATGTCGAGGCTACCAACGTGCCACTGAATCAGGCCGTCAGCGCAACTTTTACTGAAGCAATGAACCCGCTGACCCTCACCTCGGCGACCTTCCTGCTTTATCAGGGCACGACAGCCAGCGGAACTCCGATTCTGGCGACGATTACCTACGATGCGGTAAGCTTCATTGCCACACTCACGCCCACGTCGCCACTCACTGCCAACACCTTCTATACAGCGACGGTGACCGATGGAGCAACGGACCTGGCCGGCGATGCGCTGGGGAATTCCGTTCCATCGCCTTACACCAATCCCTGGACCTTTGAGACCGGTACGACAGAGATCCCGCCGCCGATCATCCTTGGACCGACCATAGCGCTATTTGGCGGCTTTGCAGGCAGCGCGGGGATGACTAACACGGGACTCCTCACGGTCATCCATGGAGATAGCGGAACCACGGCGACCGGCTTCAGCTCGTTTACCGGATTCCACGACGACACGGTTTTAGTTGCCGGCCTGCCAGTATGCGTCTATACGGAAACGCCAGCCAACGCGGGACTGGTGACAGGAAAGATCTACTCACCTCTGGTTGTTCCACCCGCGGGTGTGTGCCCAGGTGAAGGAACCGCCTCTACAATCGCCACCGCGGACACGGCTTTGGCAGAAGCTACAACCGCTTACACCACTCTTCAAGGCCTTCCTTCAATCGGCGTTCTGGCGGCGGAGTTGGGCAATACAACCATTCCCCCTGGCATCTACAAAAACTCCAGCTCTGTGGGCATAACAACAGGGCCGGTTACTCTCGACGCCAAGGGCGATCCCAATGCGTACTGGGTCTTCCAGATCGGATCGACCCTCACCGTCGGCACGGCGGCAGATCCTGCAAGTGTGATCCTGATCAATGGCGCACTGGCCAGCAACGTCTACTGGGCGGTCGGGACCAATGTACCGCACCTTAACCAGTCGGGAGGCGGAACATTCCAAGGAACACTCATCGCTTACGGGTCCGCTGGTATCGCGGTTTCAACTGTCGGAAGCAGCAATGTAACGACAGTAAACGGCAGGCTGATCAGTTTGAATGCGTCAACCACGCTGGTGAACACCGTAATCAATGTGCCATAAGACCTGGCGATGCTTTTTCCAGCTAGTCCGGTAGATTTTGTTTAGGTTTTGAATCAACCCGCCGCTGGTCTTCCGCCGATGGCGACGCAGAGTTCAGGAGACGAAGATGAAATTGAGTGCAGATACGATTGCGATCGCGGTACTTGGCGCACTTCTAATGCCGGCGTTCATGGTTTCCGCGCAGGATTCGCAAGGCCTGAAGACCGGCTCGCCCAAGGTGGAATTATTCGTGGGCTACTCGTATCTGCGCGCTGTTCCAGCGCCTTCGGATGGAAACCGGCTGGTATGGCTCAATGGCGGCAGCACGTCCATAGCCTACAATTTCAATCGTCACCTGGGATTGGTGGGCGACTTTGGCGGCTTCGATGACTCGCAACTGAATCTCACAGGGACAGGCACGGTGCCAGACTCCAGTGGGACTGCCTATACCTATCTTTTTGGTCCTCGCCTTTCCTTCCGGAATTACGAAAGAATCACGCCCTTTGCCCAGGTTTTATTTGGAGGCATTCACGCCAGCGATGTGACAGTTTCATCGGGCTGCATGGGTGCCGGTTGCACACCTCTGCCAGCTGAGAACTCATTTGCCATGACCGCCGGCGGCGGCCTGGATTTCAATGTGAGCCGCCATTTTTCCATCCGTCTTATACAAGCCGAATACTTGATGACACGGTTCGAGAATCTGAGTACGGCGGCAAACGCCTCACAGAACGATATACGCCTCTCTTCGGGAATCGTCTTCCGCTTTGGCGGCAATGCCGCAACCCTGCCACAGGTGACGCTTGCCTGCTCCGCAAATCCGGCCTTGGTCTTCCCCGGCGACCCGGTTACGGTGACCGCGACGGCCGGCGGTCTGGACCTTAATCTGAATGCGATTTACAGCTTTTCGGGCTCCGGCGTAACAGCACAAGGCGCAACAGCCACGGTAGCCACGGGGACGTTTGCACCCGGCCCGTACACGGTGAATTGCGGCGTCAAGGAAGGCAAGCCCGGCAAGGAAGGCTTGCAGCCGTGGGAATCCGCAACCGCTACCGCAAACTTCACGGTAAAGGCCTTTGAGCCGCCGACGATCAGTTGCGCGACCAGCCCCAGCCAGATCAAGCCTGGCGAAATCAGTACAGTGACGGCCAACGGCGTGAGCCCGCAGAATCGTTCGCTGACTTATAGCTTCGCGGTAACTGCTGGCTCTATCAGCGGCAGTGGTAGTACCGCGACATTCAACTCTGCGGGCGCGCCAGTGAGCGCGGTAGGGATCGACTGCAACGTGACCGACGACAAGAACCAGACGGCAACCGCGAAGACCAGCGTGACCATCACGGCGCCGATTCTGGTTGCCGCGGCTCCCCCGCCAGAGCAAGTACGGCTTGAGACTCGCCTGGCACTGCACAGTATCTTCTTCCAAACCGCCAAGCCTACCAGTAAGAATCCCAAGGCCGGCCTGGTGATCAGCCAGGAGAGCACTCTGACCACTCTGGCCACGGACTTCAAGAGCTATCTCACATTCAAGCCGGATGCCCGCCTGACCCTAAGCGGACATGCCGATGTGCGTGGTTCGGTCGAGTACAACCAGGTGCTTACAGAACGCCGTGTCGCTCGGACCAAGCAATCTTTGGTTGCACAAGGCGTTCCTGAAGCCAGCATTGAAACCCTCAGTATGGGCAAAGATCAAGAACTTACCGCCGATCAAGTGAAAGATTTGGTCGAACAGAATCCCGACCTGAGCGCCGCCGAGCGCGAGAAAGTTCTTCGCCAGCTGAACGTGATTGTCTGGGCTCAAAACCGCCGTGTAGACGTTACCCTCAGCACCACAGGGCAGCAATCGGTGCGCCAGTTCCCATTCAACGCCGCCGATTCTCTGACACTTCTGGACCAAAGGAATCTGTCGCCTAAAAAGAAGGCCGCGGCCGCAAAGAAGTAGCTGCGTAAATATAGCCGGATGCCCCACCTTTGCTGCGCCTGGCAAGGGTGGGATCGCGTGAGGCTCCTTCACCGAGCCAAGTAGAAAGAATTGAGGCTAGATCGCTGTCGCTGCTTGTGTTACTAAAGTGACCATTCTTTTGTAATGCTAAAGAGAGAAGCAAGGGGTACTATTGCTTGCGAGGCGCTTCCAGGCGCGACTCACAGGCTATTTATGGAAGGGATCGAACCCATGCGCAAGCCGTTGGGTCAATTGGGGGGGCAATTAAGATGCCATTCCTCTGCGCAACCATTATTATTATTCCTGCTCTTCTCTTTGATCAGATACGCACAAAATCCTCCACTATCGCATTCCTATCAATGCTAATCGCACTTGCACCGGCTTTCCCAATTCACGCGCAAAATCCGTCTCCAGGCACATTGATTGCACAATACGTGCAAACGCCAACCGAGGAAGCCTTTGAATACTGTTCTTGGTCAAACGCCGGTGATTGCCAACCGCATGAAGCAATTCCGTGGAGTTACTCCTTAAGCCCAGCTCAGTTAGAAAGTTTCAGCGGAACTACAATAACACTGATGGCAGCTGAGACATCTTTCTATCTATGGCTTATTGACATAAGCCATATCGTAGTGACCATAAACGGATCGAACGTCCAAATCGTTCTCCCGGACGAATGTTTTGTTCTTTATGGCTCCTCTGCAGCTTACGGCGAAGGAGTGTATTGTGTAGTACCGACGAATGACGGGTGGAATTATACTACATATTCCTATCAATATAGGAGTGGATTTTGGCCATATCCTTATATAAATGCACTTGAACCTAACAGCACTCCTTGCAATGGTTTCTGTTGGCTCGGGCCATTTATCACAATTAACGTACCTGCGAATGCGACTTCTGTGAACATTTCCGGATGGTTTGGCGATTTCGTCTTCTGTTGTGAACAATATCCGGAGTTAGTTACTGCCGGCGCGAACCTATACCTGGGATGCCCCCAACCCACCATTGCCTCCATATCCTCCAGTACATGGATCGTCGGACAAACCTACAACGTCACCATCACGGGAACCGGCTTTACCACCACGGCTAATGCAACTTCATCCTGTCCAGTGAACACGGTCACTGTTACCACACCTAGCGGGGCGATAGTTGCATTATCGAACATATCGGTCGTCAGTAAAACACAGATTACTGCTACTGTAGCTCCTCCAATTGGCGAAACTACCGAGACGGCAACCGTCACTGTGAGCGGCACTCCAGCAGCAACGACAACTGCGCAGATCATCGGCTGCCCGTCGCCAACTATTACATCCATATCCCCCAGCACTTGGATGGAAGGATTAGGCACCTTACCTGAAATAACTGGATCTGGATTTATCACATCAGACAAAGCTACGGCGTCTTGTCCTATGACAACACTTACGGTAACTGTACCGACAGGTAATGTCACCGTAAGTAATATACAGATCGAAAGCGATACGACAATTTCTTTTACGGAAGTTCCAGATGCAAAGGATCCAACTGAGACTGCTACAATTACTGTAGGAACTGCTCCAAACACTGCAACAACAACTGCTCAAATCGAGGGATGCACATTCCCAACAACAGAAATCACAGCATTTCAGCAATGGGATCCAATACAACTTACCAGCTCACTCTGGGAACAGACAATATCCGATACAATAGGCGACAACTATTCACCCGGTGTTGTTCAGGAAGCAGATGCTGGAGGTGGTGTAGATACTTGCTATTTTGCTGGATCTCCATTCCAAAATCGGACTATTCTTACTGGAGGACAGTGGAATGTAAATTCTGACAATACGTGGGGACCAGACAATGTTGGATGGCTTACGCAACCTCTCAACGCGGTGACTTATTACCGAACCCAAGGAAAAGCCCCATGCGGATTTGCCTTATATCAACAAATGCAAATGCAATGTCCAGACAATACGTGGCATAACTACGGAATTGTCAACACGTTACAAAGTAACATCACGACCAAAACGATAACTTCAATGCGCGCTGGTGGTACAGCCACGAGGAGGTATTAATGTCACGACTCAATACAACAGCTAATACAGTCATTTTGATCCTATCCTGCTTTATGCAAGGTCAACTTGCTTCTGCTCAGTCCAAAACCATTGAGGTCACTGATAGTCGACCTGTCGCAAAAGCAGTTGAAATGCTTGAGGAAATCTACGGATTGTCAATCACCTATGAGGATCCCATTACTATCCATGAAAGCCAGCTACAGGACGTGACAGAGCAGGTTCAACGAATTCCGGATCCCTCTCATCGAGTCATTGTACAGAAGGATGTAAGTATTTCTTTTGCCTATAGACCAATTTCTTCACAATCTATCGCAGAAGACAAAACAGACCAAAGTCAGGCAAATACTGGAATGATCGTCTCTGATGCGTTGTCAAGTGTGTTTGCTGGCTATGCTAATGCTGGTGGTCCAGTAACATTTAATGTTAATGAAGAAAATGGTGTGTTTCATGTTATTCCAACGAACTATTTAAATAAAGATGGAAAGATTGAACAGTCGACACCAATTCTCGACACAAAGATAACAATTGATCCTAAGAGCCGCACGAGAGTTCAGCTTTTGGTCGAGATATGTGGGCTGTTATCCAAGGCAACGGGAATCAGTATTGGCTATGCGCAGTTTCCTTACAAGGAAGGTTCAATTCAAGCGCAAGCGATAACGACTATTTCCGGCTCCAATGTAACAGCACGCTCGCTTTTGATCCAGTTAATGACGGAAATGGATATACAGTTTAACGATAAAAATAGCCGGAATCAATGGTCGACTTCGTGGCAACTATATTATGGACCAGGCTGGGGTTACGTGTTGAATTTTCACCATGTTGTTCAAAAGGGCAAATGATAATGGTAAGAAGGATATGCAAGGTTTTCTTCGCTCTGGTTATTGTATTTGCATCAGCAGGCATTGCATATGCGGATGCGATTATGACTTTCACATCGTCAGCCATCAATACTGTAGCTGGTGGAATTGTGGAGTTTGACGGAACGCTCACCAACACTGGTACTTCCGACCTGTATCTCAACGGCGATGTAGTTATACTCAACTATCCCGACCTGACTGTCGACGATTCGCCATTCTTTGCTGATTCACCTTTGTTCCTATCGCCAGGCGGTTTCTATTCCGGTGCTTTTATTGACGTAACAGCTGATGCTGAAACGTTATTCGGAAGTTATAGTGGTTCGTATACCATCCAGGGTGGTGCGAATTCAAATACATTCAACGATATAGCCACTACGGATTTTGCAATTAATATCGATCCAAGCACCATTACTCCCGAACCTAACCCCTTTTTACTCCAGATTTCAGGATTGTTGATTCTCGCGGTTTTACGTTCAGTGCGGAGACCTTTGGCATCCAGTTAATTTTCACGTTCACTTCCCGCTCCGGATGCGTCAGCAGCATCCGGGGCGGTGCATTTTTCTTACTGATCTGTCAATGCCCCCGGCGATCCGTGACCTGGGGGATCATTGAACTGGCTTGCTCTCACCCCCTCGTCGGGGCGAAGCCCCACCCTATTTCCCCCGCATTTGGCCCGATTCTCGTCCGGAATCGCTTTGCTGCTGCCCAGCCATTTACAATAGCGTCTATGGAGAAGACGGGCTTTCTTTGCCGCCGCCCATGTCCTGACCCTATGACTCTGAGAATCCTTCGCACTCCCGCGGCTTTCGTGATCTCTACGCTGCTGCTCGCAAGCACCGCCCTGGCGCAAACCGCCCATCCCTCAGCGCCGGAGAGCCCTTATGGCGGCGCAACGGTTGCGGAAATCATCGCCCGCATCAACGATCAGATCATCACCCGCGCCGATTACGACCGCGCGCTGGCCGATATGGATGCCGAGGCTCGCCAGCACGGCGCATCCGAGCAGAACCTGGCCGCCGCCCACAAGGATCTGCTGCGCAACTTGATCGACCAGCAGCTCTGGCTCTCCAAAGGCAAGGAACTTGACATTACCGGCGAAACCGAACTCGTTAATCGGCTCAACGATATCCGCAAACAAAACAACCTGGAGTCGATGGAAGACCTGG
>Ga0302320_10018347_pt1 | contig 14113 bp, 15 predicted proteins | sample Bog_T0_3_FD_202130 | JGI IMG/M metagenome (GOLD analysis project Ga0302320, IMG submission 202130) | Peat permafrost microbial communities from Stordalen Mire near Abisko, Sweden - Bog_T0_3 | ecosystem: Environmental > Terrestrial > Soil > Wetlands > Peat | place: Sweden: Abisko, Stordalen Mire... | reverse complement strand
GTCGACCAATCCGAAGTGGGGATGCCCGTCGCGAGCCTCTCTCAGGCACAGCCAGGTGACCTGCTCTTCTTCGAGCCCGGTCAGAACGGAGCGCCCCCAGGTAAGCCCGGCCATGTCGGCATCTACATCGGTGACGGGAAGATGATCGACGCCCCCGAGACCGGCGAGACGGTTCAAGTACAGGCGGTTCCGTGTACCCCGATCGCCATAAGGCGGATCGAGGTGCCTACAGGAACTTCAGCTGCAGCAAGCTCCAGTGCTTCTCCTGTCACGACCACCGCATCGACGAGCACCGGTTCCGGACTGCTCGGCTCCACGGCCGGTGGCGTCAAGATGGGAAATGTCACCGTGCCTCTCGAGTACGCCGGCCTCGTCGAGCAGGCCGCCGCCAAGAGCGGAACGCCCGCGCCGTTGCTGGCCGCCATCCTCTACAACGAGTCGCGTTTCCAGCCCGGTGTCGTCTCTTCTGCTGGAGCCGAAGGGATCGCCCAATTTATGCCGGCGACTGCTGCGGCCAATGGGGTAGAGCCATTCGACCCCTCGTCGGCGATCCCGGGCGCGGCTGACATGCTGGCCGGGTTCCACAAGGCCTTCGGATCGTGGACCGATGCCATCGCCGCCTATGCCGCTGGTGGCGGTGCGGTCGAAGCCGCCGGCGGCGTGCCACAAGACGGCAGCACGCCGGCCTATGTGGCCACGGCCCTGTCAGAAGCAGGAATGGCGACGGGGTCATGACCAGATCCGTCATGCTCGCGAACCTCTCGGCCTCCCGGGCCACTACCAACAATTCCACCGTCGACGGCGCCAGCGGAAAGGCAGGACAAACAGATACAGCGTCGGGTTTCGCCCAGATGCTGGAAGACGCCGGATCGACTGTGACAAAGCCCCTCAACCGGGACAAGGAGGATGAGCGTCGCGAGGCTCACTCAGAGGCTGACACGGTCACGGTGCCTGTGTGCTTGGTGACCTTGCCAAATACGCAATCGTCCGAACCGGTTGCCACAACACCCGCCAGCAAGGGGGGGACCGGAAGTTCGGGACCATCGAAGAGCGCGCTGGTCCAAGACCTGGCCGGGGTATCGTCACCTTTGGCCGACCTCCTCTCTTTGACAGGCGATGAAGGCTCGAAACAGTCCAGACAACCCATCGAGTCACTCTCTTGCGCACCGGGAAGCGATCAGGAGCTCGTCAACGAGCAGGCGATCCAAAGTGCGCCGCCAGTAGCTGACAAGACCGGTATCGACAGCGCTGACCGATCTGGTATCAGCACCGAGGCTGACAGCTCAAGGACGCACAACGGCGAAGACAAAGACGCGCTGTCGGCCGGGAGAGGCGAAACTGCGGACAGTACCCAAGCGGAGGCCGTCGATGCCGGCACGTCCGCTAAGGGCAACGCAAACCTTTCGACATCAGCTTTGACCACTCCTGTGACGACGGCCTTTTCGGCTCGGCTCGACCAGGTGGGCTTGCATCGCCCGGCTGACTTCGAAGCGGAGGTCACCGGAAAGAAAGAGCCGGATGCCTCAAAGAGCGCCTTGGCGTCGATGCCGAGTCGCCCCCAGCAAGCTGCATCTGTTGTCCAGCAGGCTGTCAGCACGACGACGGCGGCTTTTTCGGTCAACCAAGCCAACGGCCCGCTCGCCGTCCGTGTTGTGCAGGCAATGTCCAATCCCACACAGGATTCGCGCTCGGACTTCGTCGTCTCCAACACCGAGCTGACTGCTGCTTTGTCCAAACCGCAAAACGAAGGCAATGGTATTTACAGCGTGACAGCCGCACTCAACCCGCCGTCGCTCGGCCACGTGCAGGCGGTCGTAAAAGTCGACGGTGCCAACGTCAACATCTCCATCGTCGCCCATAGCCCCGAGGGCCACCGCGCCATTGCCGGTCATCTCGACGATCTCGCCCGGGAGCTCCAGGCTCATGGGGGAGACGTGCGGCTGTCGCTTTCCGACGGCGGGAACACAGGCAAGCAGCGTGACGATACCGAACCGTCTGTCGCCCCAAGCGAGAACGATGTCGAAGCCGCGGATTCCGCTCTGGCGAGCGTTGCGGTCCCGCAGTCGGGTAACTCGCTCCACGTGATCCTCTAGGAGGTCTCATGATCGAATCTGTCACTTCGCCGACTGCAGGAGCTTCCGCCTACGCCGATAGCGCTTATGCGACCTCCGGCACTGATCCGAGCTCCACGTCGAGCTCCGACTCCGACTCCACCTCCACCTCGGGCATGAACAGCCTGCTCGCCCCGAACCAGTTCTTGAACCTGCTCGTCGACAATCTCAAATACCAAGACCCGCTTGACCCGACGAGCAGCGCGGACCTGCTCACCCAGCTCGCCTCGCTGTCTCAGGTGCAGACCGAACAACAGATCGCCGAGACCGACCAGACCTCAGCCGCTGCCAATCTCATCGGTGACTCCATCACGGGCAGTGATGCGTCCGGGAACCCAGTCACCGGGGCAGTGACCGGGTTCGCCCTCACCTCGAGTGGCCCGACCCTGGAGGTCGGCAATGACTCGGTCTCTCTGGGCGACGTCAGTGCCGTGACCGCGTCCTTGGCGTCCACGGCGTCGCCGTCAGACACCTCAGACACCTCGGGAACCTCCGGAACCTAGGGCTGGCGAACCAGCCACAAGAGAACAGACCGCCAAGAGTCAAAGAACCGAGAAGAGAACTTCAACCAACCAGAAAGGGACACCAGAATGCCCGTCTTTTCACTTGCCGCTGCCGACTCAGGCATCAGCACAATGCAGACCGAGATCGACACGATAGGAAACAACGTCGCTAACGCCGACAGCGACGGCTACCAGGAGACGGACGTCGATTTCTCGGACATCCTCACCCAGCAGCTGACACCGGGGAGCGGCTCTTCGAGCGACCTCGCGAGTACCGACCCTTCCGCGATCGGTGCCGGAGCCCAGGTGGCGTCCATGCAGACCAACTTCAACCAGGGCGCCATCGTGCAGACCGGCGTCCCGACCGACGCCGCCATCCAAGGAAGCGGTTTCTTCGTCGTCAACCAGGGCGGGAACACCTACTACACGCGGGCTGGGAGCTTCCAGCTCGACGTGAACGGCACCCTTTCCACCGCCGCCGGGGGCATAGTCCAAGGTTGGGCCGGAACGAGTTCGACGACCGGGCCGACCGGGGCGATCACGATCCCGAGCAGCATGACGATCGCCCCTCAAGAGACGGCGAACGTGACGATGGGGGGCAACATCCCCTCCGGTGGGACGGCCTTCACGACGACGGCCACCATCTATGACGCCCAGGGCAACGAAGTGCCCGTGACCATGACCTACACCCCGACCACCACGGCGAACCAGTGGACGATGCAGGCCAGCGTCAACGGCTCGAACCTGTTCTCCTCGGGCGTCACCTTGACCTTCGACTCGAACGGCAACTTGGCGAGCTACGCCGTCGACGGCGGCGCGACGCAGAAGGTGACGACCAGCGCCTCCTCTATAGCGACCACACAAGCCCTTCCGACCGGCTTTAACTGGAACGAGAAGGCGATCGATTTCGACTTCCCGGCCCCCGGCTCAAGCGATGCCGTGACCCAGTACACGACCGACCAGACCGTGGGCGCCACCACTCAGGACGGCTACACGCAGGGAAGCCTGCAGTCCTGGTCGATCGGCCAGACAGGGGTCATCACGGGGACTTTCACCAACGGCCAGTCCCAGAAGCTAGGCACGATCGCCCTTGCCAACTTCTCGAACCCGGGTGGGCTCGAGAACATGGGCGACCTCCAATACCAGACCACGGCCGCTTCGGGCCAGGCCCAGGTGGGCCTGCCAGGGTCTTCCGGCCGGGGAACGCTTCTCGGCGGGGCGTTGGAACAGTCAAACGTCGACCTCGCAAACCAGCTGACCAGCCTGATAGAGGCCCAGACGGACTACGAGTCCGACACCAAGGTGGTGTCGAGCACAGAGACCGCCCTCCAGGCGCTCGTCACCAACGCCTAGACCGATGTCCGCACGCTTCGGCGTATTGGAGCTGTCGCCGATCGGCAAGCGACGGCGGGTTCGTGCCGTTAATACCTCAGAGGACGAGTGGGGAGCCACAGCGGCCCTGCTCAACGCGCTTTGGTGTGACGTTTTTGCAGAGCCCGACGAACCGAGAGCCCTGAAAGGAGATGCGGTGATCCTGGTCACAAAGAAGGACGGCACGATGACCGCGCTCAACGTGGACCGGATCGAGCGGGTCGAGCTCAACAGCGTCTCGTTGGGACGGGAGTCGAATGTGTTTCTCGTCGGCGGGGGTCATCTTGTCGTCGAGGAATCACCAGAGGTCGTCATAGAACAGGTCGTCGAAGCCAAGGCGCGTGTGACCGCCCGCGCCTTTGCCATGCCGGCCAAGGAATGGACGGTGCCCACCGAGCCGCCAGGCCCGGTGCTGCGGGTCGTGCCCGCTGGAGGCGATGACGAATGACCCCTGCTGGCATCGTCATGGCCCTTGCCGCCATCTTCGTTTCGATGATGATGGATCACGGCAAGCCCATGACCTTGATCAGCATCCCTTCGATGGTCCTCGTCTTCGGTGGCACGATCGGGGTCTCTGCCGCGGGCGTGAACAAGCACGATCTCAAGTCTGTGCGCGGGGCGTTCCGCACCGCCATCAAGAACAAGGTGACTTGGCACGCGAGTGATTTCAACCAGCATCTGCTGGCGGCCGCCAAGGAGGCCCGCACGATGGGCCTGCTGGCCCTCGAGAATGACCTTCCAGAAGCCAAGATCGACCCGTTCGTCCGTTCTGGCGTCGAGCTCATCACTACGACCTCGGACCCCGAACGAGTTCGCAATGTGCTCGATGCCGAGATCGTCGGCATGCGCGGACGACATCGCGTCGGGATCAAGTTCTTCTCGGATATGGGCGGATTCGCGCCGACGATCGGGATACTCGGGACTGTCATAGGTCTTGTCAGGGTGCTCGGCGACCTTTCCTCGCCGGGCACACTTGGCCCTGCGATAGCGAGCGCCTTCACCGCGACGCTGTGGGGCGTCATGACGGCGAACATCTTCTGGATCCCGATCTCGAACAAGTTGAAGCGCCTCTCTGACGACGAGGTGCGCCGCAAGGAACTCGTCATAGAAGGGCTTCTCGCCGTCCAAGAAGGTCTCACGGGTCCGCAGCTTCGTGACCGGCTCGATCCCTTCCTAGCTCCACGCGAGCGTGGCGATCAGGCCAAGCACGACTCCGCTGAGGAGTCAGCAGCATGAAGAGCGGGCGGAGCTCGGTCGAGGAGGAAGAACACGCCGGCGGCATGGAGCGCTGGCTTCTTACCTATTCCGACATGATCACTCTGCTGCTGGCCTTATTCGTGGTGCTCTACGCCCTCTCGAGCCTGAACCACGTCAAGTACTCGGCTTTTGCCAAAGGCATGGACGTCTCGTTCAACAACGGGAACAGCCAGCCCTCCTCTGCCAGGACCCAGCCCAGCAAGAAGCCCGGCAAGAGCTCGGTCGCCGAGGCCACCTCACTGTCGTCGCTGGAACACCAGCTGCGTCACGCTCTTGTAAAAGCGGGCGTCATCAAAGAGGTCGAGCTGACTAACGGGCCTGGCGGCCTCGTCGTAGGACTCATCACCGGAAAGACCTATTACGGCGTCGATTCCGCCGCTTTAAGCGCAACCGGGGCCGAGGTCGTCGACATCACCGGCGCGATCGTCCGCACCCATAAGAACACGATGAACGTGGAGGGTTATACCGACAACGAACCCATCACCGGCGGCCCCTACAGGGACAACTGGCAGCTCTCGGCTGAGAGGGCCGTCGTCGTCGTGGAGCGCCTACAAGATTTCGCACACGTCAATCCTGCACAGCTGTACCTCGTGGGATTTGGGCAGTACCACCCGCTCGTGCCCAACTCCTCGCGGGCCAACCAGGCGCAGAACAGGCGCGTCAATATCGTGATCACCATGCCGGGCCAAAAGGTCGGGCTTCCATGACAACTGTGCGAACCCATGACTTTCAGCAGACCGAGACGCTCGATCGTCAGTACGTTCCACCCCTGCACGTTGCCCTCGACACCTTTGCCCGTAGGGGCTGCCTTGAGCTTTCAACTTCGCTCCGGCGTTCCACTCAGCTCACAGTTTTGTCGTCGCGCGAGCTGTCTTGGCGCGAGGCGACGCCGCTTTTGGGCGAGCGACCCTATCTTGCGACGTTCAACCTCGAGCCCTTGAACGGGACGGTTATCCTCTCGCTGTCGTTCGAGACAGTGGTACGGATCCTCGATTACCGCCTCGGAGGCGGTACTCAGCCGACCTTTACCGGCCACACCGATCTGACCGATACCGATTTCGCCCTACTGGGCAGCGTCGTAGAACCATTGCAGCGCGAACTAGCCGACAGCCTCTCTCGGGTCAAAGAGGTCACCGCCATTCCGGTCTCCCAGGATTCGAGCGCCCAGTTTGTGCAGCTCGCAGGACCGAATGAGATGTTCTTCGTCGCGACCTTCCAGCTCAGCATTGGCGACGACGCCCCGGTCGAGATGATCCTCTTCCTGCCCTTTCACCTCGTGCGCCAGATGACAGAAGCGATTCGCTTGGGGGCGCGCGGCCGAGACGACGCCACGTCGCTTGTCGACGAGGCGGTTGTGACCCAAGCGAACCTCGATCTCTGGCTCGAGTTCCCCTCGGTCAAGCTGACCTCGACCGAGGTGTCCGAGCTGAAGGTAGGCGACGTCATTCGCCTGTTCCACCCATTGCGCCAACCACTCGACTTACGAGCCGAGGGAGTACTCGTCGCCCGGGCTGCGCAAGGGGCGATCGGTTCCAAGGTTGTGTGCTCCATCCTCGAGGAGGTATCCAAAGGTGACGATTGACCAAAGCGATCCCGCTGTCGAGTCGGGCTTGGTCCCTTCCCACGGCGGCTCCTGGTCACGAAAGTCTGCGCGACTTCGCGACGTTCCCCTTGAGATCAGCGCTCAGATAGGTCGTACGAGGCTTCCCATCAAGTCAGTGCTCGAGCTCGGCGTGGGCCAGGTGATCGAACTCGACCGCCAAGTCGGTGCGCCGATCGACATCATCGCCAATAACGACGTCGTCATCGCCCGGGGCGAGGTTGTCGAGGTCGACGACGAGTACGGAGTGCGCATCACCGAGGTTGTTCACGGAGCACTCGATTAAATGGCCGTCGCCCTGCTGTTTGGCCGGACCCTGCTCGCTCTATGCGTAGTCCTCTTCCTTGTCTGGGCACTTTCGCGCCTTGCGCGACGTGGCCAAACAGGTGGACTGGCAAAGCGTGTCGCCGCACCTGACCGGACACGCCTCGAGGTGCTCGGGCGAAAGTCCCTGTCGAGGACGGCCTCGGTCGCCATCGTCCGCGTCGGCGAGCGCGATCTGGTTGTCGGAGTAACGCCACAATCTGTCACCCTCATAAGCGAGCTCCCCGTAGTTGAGTCGGAGCCCGCCGGAGAATTGCTGGTCGACACGCCATGGACGGCGGAGTCGAGGCAAACGCCTATGGCATGGGATGCCACCATCTCCAAGCTGCGGGAGCTGACAGTCAGGCGCTGAGCTTCCCGTGGCGTGTCCTTGCCGGAGCGTCACGTGACAACCAATGTTCGTTTCACCGAAGGCCTTGTCCTGTTCGCGCGGGCCGGCCGATGACCGGATCACTCGTCGCTTCTGCGGCTCCTTCGGTCAACATCAGCCTCGGGGGACTTCACAGCCCCTCGAGCACGGTCGTGATCATTGCTGCCCTCACGATCTTGTCCATAGCCCCGTCGATCCTCATCTTGTTCACCGGGTTCACGAGGATCTTCATCGTCCTCGGCTTGACGCGCAGCGGTCTCGGGCTCCAGAACACCCCACCCAACCAGGTATTGGCTGGCATAGCGCTTTTCATCTCCCTGTTCGTGATGGCGCCCGTGCTCAACCAGGTCGACCACAACGCCCTGCAGCCCTACCTGCACGGCAGGATGACCGCCTCTCAGGCAATCAAAACCGGTGAGGTGCCCGTCAAGACCTGGATGCTAAAGCAGACAGGCAAGTCCGAGCTCGACATGTTCGCCTCCGATCAACACGAGAAAGTCGCTAATCCGAGCAGCCTGCCGATGACGGTCATCGTCCCTTCCTTTGTGATCTCCGAGGTACAAAGTGCCTTTACGATCGGCTTTGTCATCTTCATACCGTTCTTGGTGATCGACCTCGTCGTGTCGTCGGTCCTCATGTCGATGGGAATGTTCATGCTCCCGCCGACGCTCGTTTCCCTCCCGTTCAAGATCCTCCTCTTCGTGCTCGTGGACGGTTGGGCGCTCGTTGTCCACTCGTTGATCGCAAGCTTCCACTGACGCCATGGACGCCAACACCGTCGTCACCCTCATGAGCCAGGCCATCTTGCTCGTCGCCAAGCTCGCCGGGCCGATCCTCGTCGCGACCCTCGCCGTCGGCCTTACCGTCTCGCTCTTCCAGGCGGTCACTTCGGTGCAGGAGTTCACCCTCACCTTTTTGCCCAAGCTCGTCGTGACAGCCGCGATCCTCGCCCTCGCCGGGCACTGGATGATCAGCCAGCTCGTGGACTACGTCCAGCAACTCTACGGCACGATTCCGCAACTGCTCAGCTGACAGCCGTGATCCACCTGCAGCTAGCGGCCGGGGTGGCGTTCTTCCTTGCCTTGTTGCGGGGGACCGCCTTTTTGTACTTCTGCCCACCTTTTTCCAACAACATGATCCCCTTCCTCGCGAAGACGGCCATGGCCGCAGGCCTCGCCATGGCGGCCGTACCGACCCTTTCCCATCAGGTGTTGCCGACCACGACCCCGACCCTCGTCGAAGCCCTCGTCGTCCAGATCATCGTTGGGGCATTGATGGGCTTTGTGGTGCAGCTATTCGTTGGAGCTGTACAAGGCGCCGGGGCCATCATCGACCAGTTCTCCGGCCTCAACCTGCCACCTGCGGTCGACCCGATGAGCGTCAACCAGTCGCCGATCTTGGCCCAGCTCTACGAGTGGATGGCCACTGTCCTCATCTTCGTCTCCGGCGCCTACCTGCTCTTGGCCCAGGGCTTTGTCCGAAGTTTCACAGCAGTCGGGATGACGATTCCTTCGCACGACGTCCAGCAGTTGCCCACCTTTTTGAGCTCTGATCTCGTCAGCTTTTTCGCGGCCTCGGTCGAGATCGCCGCCCCCCTGGTGGCGGTTGTCTTTGTCGCCCAGATCCTGCTCGGGTTGCTCGCCAAGTCTGCCCCGCAGGCGAACATCTACATGTTGGGCTTCCCGCTCCAAGTCCTCCTCGTGCTCGGCGGACTTGGCCTTGCCATGGTCGCCCTTCCCTCCGATGTCACCAATCTCGTGGGGCGGGGCGTCTCCCAGCTGTTCGGAGGCGGTTGATGCCAGGCGAGGACAAGAGCCAGAAAACAGAAAAACCGACTCATAAGCACAAGCGCGAAGCCCGCGACGAAGGCCGTGTCGCGCGCTCGACCGAGATCGGATCTTGGTTCTCGCTAGGAGCCGTGGTGCTCCTCCTGCCGGTGCTCGGTGCGCACGCTCTTTCGGAGATCTCCGGGTTCATGAGCGTGGCCACCAACGCGATGCCCGCCGCCGATCCGGCGCAATCGGTGGGCTTGTTAGGGCGGGGACTGTGGACGGTCATAGAGGCCGTCGGACCGGTGGTTTTCGCCGCTACGGCCGCGGCCGTCTTCTCCTCCTACGCGCAGGTCGGGTTTCGCTTCGCACCCGGTGCCTTGGGCTTCAAGTGGAGCAAGGTCTCGCCGAAGACAGGTATCAAGAAGTTCATATCTGCCCGAGGGGTCTGGGAGCTCACCAAGATGCTCTTCCGCCTCATGATTCTCATCGGAATCGGCTACACGGTCGACCGTCACCTCATCGAGGCCCTTCTCGGCCCTGGGACGTTACCTTTGCAGGCCACGCTCTCAACTGTCTCGGCCGGGCTCTTGGGCCTTGTTCGTGACATCGTCGGTGCTGCTTTAGTGCTGGCGATTGCCGACTACGCGTTTCAGCGCAGGCAGTTCAACGCCTCGATGAAGATGACCCGGGAGGAGGTCCGCCGGGAAATGCGCGAGACGGAGGGCAACCCCCAGGTTCGCCGGGCCCTGCGCCGCCGCCGCCGGCGGTTGTCGAGGATGCAGATCCTCGCCGCGGTTGCCCGAGCCGACGTGGTCGTGGTGAACCCGACACACTTCGCGGTTGGCCTCCGATATGACAGGACGAAGGACAAGGCCCCCCGTGTAGTCACCAAGGGCGAAAACGAGGATGCCCTCGCCATCAGGGAGGTTGCGCTCGAAAAGGGCGTTCCCATCATCGAGAACCCGCCGGTAGCTCGCTCGCTTTATGAGGCGTGTGAGATCGGTGACGAGGTGCCCGCGTACCTGTACCAGGTCGTGGCGCGCCTGCTCGCCTTCTTGTACCGGTTGACGCCTGCGCAGCGTGTTCTCGTCGACATCCACAAAATGGCGGCATGAAGGCAGCTTGAGGGCGTACCCGGTCGTTAGAACGACAAGCCAGGATGGCCACTGCTCCGGTCAAGGATCGACCCGGACAGACGGTGTAACCGTCACTAAGAGGCATTTCCTTGGCTGACACGACTAAAACGAGAGCGATCCCTAGGTCGACTTCTTTCGGGATGCTCGCCCTGCCGCTAGCGGTGGTGGCCGTCGTGGTGATGCTTGTCATCCCCCTGCCGAGCTTCGTGCTCGACTTGTTGATCACACTCAACATCTCGGCTTCGATGCTGGTGCTTTTGACGGCGATGCACGTCAAGCGCCCTCTCGAGTTCTCCGTCTTCCCGACGCTTCTCCTCGTGATGACAGTCTTCCGCCTGGCCCTGAACGTGAGTGCCACGCGCCTTGTCCTGTTGCACGCCTATGCGGGTACGGTCATCGAGAGCTTCGGCCACTTCGTCATAGGCGGCTCGGTGCTCGTCGGCCTCGTCGTCTTTTTGATCCTCATCATTATCCAGTTCGTCGTTATTACAAATGGTGCCGGCCGAGTGGCAGAGGTCGCAGCCCGCTTCACCTTGGACGCCCTTCCCGGAAAGCAGATGGCTGTCGACGGCGAGCTCTCCAGCCAACTGATCACTCCAGAGCAGGCGAAAATCCGCCGCCGTGAGATCGCGGATGAGGCCGACTTCTACGGTGCTATGGACGGAGCCTCAAAGTTCGTCCGTGGCGACGCCATCGCCGCCATCGTCATCACCGCGGTCAACCTGCTCGGTGGCCTCGCTGTCGGCATCGTGCAGCACCACGACTCGTTCGCCACCGCCGGAGACACCTACAGCCTGTTGTCGGTCGGCGACGGCCTCGTCAGCCAGATCCCGGCCCTTTTGATGTCCTTGTCCACGGGCATCGTCGTCACTCGCGCTGCCTCCGAGGGCGACCTCGGCGGCAACGTGCTCGCCCAGCTGTCCCAGTACCGGCGCGTCGTGCGGACCGTCGCCATCGTCATTTTCGTCCTCGGCCTGATGCCGGGCTTGCCTAAGCTGCCCTTCCTGCTCGTAGGCGCCGTTCTCTTCGTGCTCGGAGGACGCCTGCCGATGGACGTGGCGACCCTGGCCGACGACGAGAACGCTCCGGTCGTCGTACCCCCGCCGCCGGAACCGGACGCCCCGGCGCAACTGGCAAAAGAGACCGGGGTCATGCCTTTAGAGCTCGAGCTCGGCATGGAGATAATCGATCTCGTCGACCCGAAACGCCATGGGGACCTACTCGATCGCGTGAAGGCGTTGCGGCGCACGATCGCCCAGGAGCTCGGCATCGTCATCCCGCCCGTGCACGCCCGAGACAACGAGCGCCTGAGCCCAACCCATTACGCCTTCAGGGTCCATGGAGTCCAGGTGGCAGAGGGCGAGGCTCCCCAGCGTTTTCTGCTCGCAGTCGGCAAGGGGCTCGACCGCATCGAGGGCGAGGCGACCCGCGACCCCGCCTATGGCGGGCCGGCCAAGTGGATCACCAACGAGATGCGCTACCGGGCGACCGTTGCCGGGGCAACCGTGGTCGAGCGCTCGGCCGTAGTGACGACCCATTTGTCCGAGGTCGTGCGACGCCACGCCGGCGAGCTCTTGTCACGTCAAGATGTGCGCCTCCTCCTCGACTCGGTAAAGGCCGAGAACCCGGTCGTCTTGGAAGAGATGACGGCGGCCGGCCTTACCCTCGGGTCCGTGCAGGGCGTACTGCGCGGCCTTCTCGAAGAGGGCGTGCCGGTAAAGGACCTCGTCCGCATCATCGAAGCCATGACCGACCAGGCGGCGACTGCCTCCAAGGACTCCGACAGCCTCCTCGAGGCAGCTCGTATCTCTCTAGCGCCCCAGATTGCGGCCATGTTCGCGAGGTCAGGCATAGCAGATGTGATCACCCTTGAGCCCGCCCTTGAACAGTCGTTGGCAGCTTCACTGCAGCTTTCTGAGCGCGGCCGCCAGCTAGGCAACCCGGCCGAGGAGCTCGAGCACCTCGTCTCCTCACTGGCGAGCGTGGTGAGCGAGGCGGAGGCAGCGGGCAAACAGCCCATCTTGGTCTGCTCGAGCAAGGTACGCCCGGCCATACGCCGGCTTATCCGCGCCCGGCTGCCCCACACCGCGGTCGTGGCCGCGCCAGAGATCTCGTCCAACGCCCGGATCAACACGATAGGAGTGGTACGCCGTGTCCAGGCCGCTGCGCTTTGAGGGAAAGACGATGGAGGCGGCCCGCCACCGGGCCCAGGAGAGTCTTGGAACAGACGTCTCCGGGCTCACGGTGCTTCGTCACGGCCGGGAGCTTTCGGGCGGCCTTTTCGGCTTTTTCCAACGGGAGCGTTTTGTGATCGAGCTCGCCGAGCCCGACCCGGCGCCTCAGCCGCCAAGCCGCCGCGAGTCTGCCCGCGAGCCTGTTCGAGAGGTGCAGTCGCCGCCCGACGCCTGCCCAGAGGCGCTCGACAAGCTCGCCCCTTCGCCGAAAACGAGTGGGGAGGACAGCCTGTCAGAGCGACTCGCGGCCCTTGCCGAGAGCACGAACGACACCGTCGGGGTCTCTTTCGACCGGGAGCTTCGAGGCGTGCTGGCCGACGCCGAAGCCGTAGTCTCCGACGCCGCCGGCCAGGGCGCCTTCATCGTTGAATCGGGAGAGTACCCGCCGCCGCTCAGCGAAACGCCGCCGGCGACGGTCTCTTTCGGCGCGACGGAAGCATTCGGGGGCCTTTTCAGGGACCGCCTTTTTGCCGCTGGCCTAGCCGAGGAGTATCTGCCCGATCCGCTCTTTTCCCACCCGGCTCTCGCTTTGCCGTTGCGTCTCGGCACTATTGCTCCCGCCGGAGCTGTGCTCGGTTGTCCGGGCGACTTGCTCCTGCTCGTCGGCGATGCGGACGAGTCTCTCGCCATCGCCGAGCAGCTCGAGGCCAAGATCGACGAAGACGACATAGTCATCGTCGTCTCCCACAGGCGCCTTTCGCGCGCATCGAAGCGCGCCCGAGCGCACAGCCCGCTCGAAGCCGGAGCCATGGTTCTCGAACGTCGTTTGGCTGGCCTCTTGACGATCGTCGTGCTCGACTCGGGCTGCCGGAACGGCTTTGTGCCCCGTACTGTCATAGCGCTGCGGCCCGAGGCGATCTGGGCAGTGCTCGAAGCCTCAACCGATGAAAAGAGTGCCCGCCGGCTGGAGGGCCTTGTCGGACACCTTGACGCCCTTGTTCTTTACGGGATGCTGACGTCTCCTCGCCCGGCCGGCCTGATCGGTCGCGGTTGGCCGCTTGCCTACATCGACGGCTGGGAGGCGAGCCCCCTCGCTGTCGCCGCGCGGCTCGTCTCTCTTGTCGAGGCCGAGACGGTCCCAGCCGACCGGGAATTAGCCTCAGGCGAGCAGGTTCCGGCGCCGCCGGAAATGCAGGTGGGCGTGTCATCACAGGGCGCGCAAGGCCGTAGGCGGGCCATGTGATGCGCGAGAGGTTCTCGGTTTTCGCCGCCGACGTCACCCGCTTCGGCCCTCTCGCGGTCGTCTCGCTCGCGACGGCACTGTGCTTACCGAGCCTGGACGAGTTCTTCACTGGCCGGCTCGCCATCTCCTCAATGCTCGGGCGTTACTTCGTCGCTTTTCTCCTCGCGTATTTCGGGGTGAGGGTGATCACATCAGTTCTCTTGAGGTACGCGATCAGGAACGCGACTCAGGCGGGGTTCACGGCAGAACGGG
>Ga0302320_10018346_pt1 | contig 14113 bp, 10 predicted proteins | sample Bog_T0_3_FD_202130 | JGI IMG/M metagenome (GOLD analysis project Ga0302320, IMG submission 202130) | Peat permafrost microbial communities from Stordalen Mire near Abisko, Sweden - Bog_T0_3 | ecosystem: Environmental > Terrestrial > Soil > Wetlands > Peat | place: Sweden: Abisko, Stordalen Mire... | reverse complement strand
ATCGTCTGCCAGTGATAGCCTTTGGCGCGTTTGTTGACGAAGTCAATCGGCTGCCCATCCGCGGAGAGTCCGAGCATATCCAGCCGGCCATCGCCCCGGAGATCGGCCAAACTATAACCGCTCGAAGCACTTATCGAAGTGTTCAGCGCCTGAAAGTCCCCTCCGGCCGCCTGAAGCCAGATTACCGGCGGCGCTGGCGACGATGCAGAGGCCAGCAGTAGATCGAAAGCTCCATTATTGTCCAGATCCGCAGTGTGCAGGCGCACCTGGCCGGTCAGGCGCTTGGCTGAGTCGGGAACCGTCGCCAGTTGCGCGACCCGCCATTGTTCGCTCTCCTCAGACAGTCTCAGGCTGCGGATTTCGCCACCGGCTCCCACTGTCAAAAGAGCAATCGGCCCGGAGTGATTGACGTCACCTGCGGCGATTGCCTTTACAAGCTGAAAACCGGGGGGCATGGGCAGTTCGCGAAATCTGGCGGACCGTTGGTTGAGAAAGACGTGCAGACGGCCCGAGCCATCGATCAAGGCAGCGTCGGGATTGCCATCGCCGTTGAAGTCGGCCCAGACAAACTGCTGGATTCCGGAGACTCCCGGAAAGGGACGCATGGGCAGGAACGTGCCGTCGCCGTTGTTGCGCATCACGAGAGGAAGTCCCGCAATAGTGCCGGCCACTACGTCCAGATCGCCATCGGCCTCGATATCCACGGCCCAGGCTCCGGTGTAAGCCGCGTTGAGTACGTCCCCGGGCAGCTTGGTTAGTTTTGTAACATCGCTGAATGCCTGGGGCGAATCCTGGCGCAGAAACCGGAGGCCGCCAGCGCCTGCAAGCACCACATCGGTTTTGAAGTCGTAGTTGAAATCAGTGGGCAGAATTCCCTCGGGCGTTGGCTCTACGCCCGCTTTTCCGCCCGGGAACGGAAAGGAAGCGCCAGTCGCGAATCGAACCTCGCGGTCGTTCGCTACTGCGACCGTTGGCGCGCCCTCGCCGTTCAGAGAGATCGCGCCGACCCAGTCCCAACCGCTTTTGGGGAATCCCGCGATCGGTTGTGCGGCAAAGTTCAAAGCCAAATCGGGAGGCGCGGGCGCGAAGCTCGGCGTCTCCAGCTTCGCAAAGCGCGTGAAGGGCTGGGCCTCGTCTCCCGGCTGCGCCTTCAACTGGTCGAGGCTCGAACGGAATTCGGGCACCCGCATCAGAACATTCTTCAGGAATATCGACCGGGTTGCGGCTGTGGCGGGCGCGGGTCCCATCGCTGCGGCCTGCAGGGAGGCGAGTTGCTGTCGGACCTCGGCCGGCCACGCGCCAGATTGGCTCGCAAGCCGGCTCACTGTTGTGCGCAGCGTCGCCAGATCGCCGCGCTTGGCGGAGATCCGGCACAACTCCAGCATGGTCGCGAGATTATCCGGCTGCGCGGCAAGCAGTTGCTGGATCAGTTGCTGGAAATCCGCCTCGCTGTGTTCGTCCCCCTGGCGTTCCACTTCCGTGGCAAGCTGGTAAATCGCTCGCAGATTGCGCGGATTGAGTTTTACGGCCCGGCGCAGTTTCCCGATTGCGGCGGCCGAGTTGCCCCGATCGCTTTCCAGCAGTCCCTGCAAATAGAACAAGCGGTCATCGTTGCCGTCGAGAGCCACGGCGCGGTCGAGTCGTTGCGCGGCGGCATCGAAGTTGCGCTGGCGCAGCGCCAGAATGCCCCAGTTCGCCCACCCTGCCGGCTCGCCCGGAACCAGAGTTGCTGCGTTGGAGAGAGCACTTTCCGCTCGAACATCGTCCCCTACCTGCAACGCTGCCAAGCCCACGTAAAACGTCGCGACAAAATCCGAGTACGTCTTCGAGGAGGTTTCCGGCAGCCGGCCCGTGGAATGGCAACCGGCGAGCGCCGCCGCGACCGTCAGAAGCGGGAGGAAACACTTCAACAGGCGTGAGGATCGCTGACTGGCGCTGCGTTCTGCGGCACGGCGGACGGCTGGAGCGTTCATTCGACTTTCATTCTGACGGCTCCGCGCACGGTATGGCAACCGATCGCAGCCGTTCGACTCGGGAGCAGCCGTACCGGAATCCAGCCGGCTCCATTCTCGCCAGCGCCGCCGTGCCCGCCTCAAGTCAGGCACATGCAGCCTTGCTGGAGATTTGGGCCTGGCGCTCGAAGAACCCAGCCAGCCTGGTCGCCACCGGTTCCGGCTGATCAAGCGGAATGAAGTGTCCGGATTCCAGGGTGACCATGCTGGCGTTTGGCATCAGCGTTGAGGCGCGGCGGGCAAACGATTCAGGAATCGCGACATCCTGCGCTCCGTGAAAGATGAGCGTGGGCATTGGCAAATTGGGAAGGAATCGCGGCACTTCCGCCAGCACCGCTGTGGGATTGCCCCAGCGCAGTACCCGCATGAACGCCCAGCAGCCGGCGAAGCCTGAAAAAGGCCGGTGAAACTCTCCCACGGCTGAGTCTCCGTCCACCGTGTCGCAGAGCGCCCGGTGCATGGCGATCCTCCAGAAGACGAACCCAATCAGCGGGGCCAGCAGTTCGCCCAGGATTGGCTTGCGCAGAGCCTCCAGCAGGTAAAACGGCTTGAGCTCGGGAAAGAGCGCGGGCGCAAGCAAAGCCATGCAGGCGACACGCCGCGGAAAGTAGCGAGCGTAATGCACGGCCACAACCGCGCCCGCGTCGTGGCCGACGACATGCCACCGATCGATCTTGTTCTCGATGCGAATCCGGTCAATCTGCCCTGCGAAGTGGCGCAGAAAGTCCGGGTCGTACGGTTCGCGCGGAGAGTTTCCCAATCCAGGCAGATCGAGAGCGAAACAGGTGAATTGCCCGCAAAGACGCTCGATGATGCCCTTCCACAGCCGCCCGCTCGTGGGCATGCCGTGAATGAAGAGGATTGGTTCCCCGGAACCGCAACGAATTAGATGCATACAGACCCTCCGCTCGCCTTCGCGCTCTGGAATGCGTTCATGACGTTGCACACACTTGGGCGGCGGGTCTCGACCGCCTGCAAATCCAGTAAAGCAAGTTCATCGCTCCGCGAAGTGCCGCCAGAAACAGGCCGAACAGCAGCGTGGAAACCAGGCCGAACGGCTGAATGCGTGCGTAGATGTTGTTGATGCTCCACGCCGGAATGGTATAGACATCGCCGGCAACCAGCGCTCCAATACGATTCCGAATCGGCCAATCGTAAATCACGCGCTCAATTCCGGAGTTGAAGAAGTTCGCCATATCCAGCACACGCCGGCTGTACATCGTTCTGGGCAACCAAGGTAGCTGCTTGCGGTCGCGATGCCGCGCGATCAGCCGGGAAGCCTCGACCGCATGCCTCAGCGCGGCGGTCACTCCATTCGAGGTCATCGGATCGACCATCGCGGCCGACTCCCCAACCACCAGCCAGTTTGGGCCGGACACATGGCGATGGGCTCGGCAACTGAATGAAGTTGTGCGAAGTGGAGAGGTGCGTGGCGACTGCAAGAGTCCGCGCAGCCCCGGGAAACTCTCCAACTGGCCGTCGTAAATTTCCTGGACAGACTGGCCTCGCTGGCGTTTTTCCTTGATTCCCTCTCCGCTTGCCACAAAGCCAACGCTGACTGTGTTGGGATGAATCGGAATCTGCCACACCCAGCTCATATAGAACGGTCCCTCACAGTCGGCATGGAGCGTGGTCCCTTCAATCGACTCGGAAACCTCGAAGTAATCCCAGATCGCGACCTTTCGCGGGCCAAACTCGCAGGAAGGCAGATTGAAAGCCCGTGGAAACAGGCAGGTATTCGACCCGGAAGCGTCGACGAACCAACGCGATACGATTTCGCCGCCGCCCTCCGTTTGAAGCGCGCTCACCCGGTCGCCCTCCAGCAGAACACGCACCACCTTGCCTGGCAACAGGGTTGCGCCGGAGCCCAGGAATATCTCGCGAATGGCGCGATTGAGCCGCGTACGGTCGACGTGAATGGTGCGCAGCTCCACATTGAAGGGCGGTTTGGCGAGCCAATCGGAGGGAACGTAGTGTTGTTCCGCTCCTCCGCGCAACTTCAGAATCACATGGCGCTTGTAGGTCGCCATTCCATTCCGGAGAAGATCCTCCATCGGCAATCCCAGTTGGCGCAACAATTCGGGTGCGGACCAATCCAGCGATTCGCCAACCGGGTCCGAATCCTCGACATCGGGTTCAATGCATAGAACCTTGAAACCGGCCTTGGCAAGATGAATCGCCGCCGCCATCCCGGCCACGCCACCGCCCACTACCGTCACGTCAAAATCGCCAGGGTTCGTCTGCATCAAAGTGTCGTTGGGCGTAGATTGCGCCTACCGCATAGTGGCTGACCGCGCTAACCGCTCGCAACCCACCTGAAGTGGATATTTATCCCAACCTTTCGATGGAGGCGCGCGCGCCGGATGCCAGCTAACATATAGCCCTGTCGGCTTCCCCGCCACAAAAAGAACTTGCGTGGAGAATGACAAGACTTGAAACTCTTTGAGCGGCTCCGTCCTGTCGCATTCATCGCGGTTCTGCTGGCAATCTGGGAGATCGCAGTCGATTTTCATCCAGGCCAACCCCTGCCTGGCCCGATCGGCGTGGCCCTTCTTTGATAGAAAGGCCACGCGGGCATTCGTCGTTCGGGCTACACCTTTTCCTAAACTTCTCGAGCCGCCGACACCTTGCGGACCGAGCCTGTGCGCGGTGCTCACCCTGCGCGCATGCCAAACGGTGGATGAAAACTCCGGGCGCGGGGTCCCCTCGATCACGGACAAATCCCAGACGCGGAATTCGAATGTCTGCGCCTCGCAAGAGCGCCGCCTCCGCGATGGCTCCGCGCACTTCCCGCCAGAGAAGCATCTTTCGCGATCATCCTCTGAATCTCAAAGCCCGAGCGGCTTGGTAACCACAACGCCTCGCAAATCCAAGTTCCCAGGCAAACGCAGTCGATGGCGTCACCGCGGCTTCGGAGCCGCCGAGTTGACCCCTTGCTTCCCGGCAGCGGGCGCAGCCGCGGACTTCGCCTGCGCAGCTACGGCCGCGGCGGACAAGTCCACATAGCGGCTGTGGATGCTCCAGATCATGCGCGTCGAGATCATTTTTGGGGCGAAGGTGGTGGGATCAGGCGGCAGACTCCTTCCTGGCCAGCTCGGCAGCGTCGGTGAATCGGTCTGCCTTGAAATATCCGCTGAAAGATCTTCGCCATTTGCAGCGCGCGGAATTGCGGCATATTGGTGACAACTCCTGCAGTTGGAAGCTATCCCGTTTTTTTGACGGCCTTCTAGATATGGGTTGAAGCAGATGTTCGGCGGGTCGGAGGGGCCGCCTCGCAGAGACATTGTCTTATTCATTTGGAAGTGAGCCCACTTGCCATGGAGTCTGTATCGATCTTGAATTAACTTTGGCTGCACCGCTGGTGTCCACCAGAAAGTGGCCCAGAGCCAGTCACCGTCCGGCGCGCTTTTAGTTTTAACAAAAGTCATCATGTGGATTCCAGCCAACGTAACGGTGCAGGTTGATGCACAGACGGGAGTTGGAACATTGAACTCAGGTGGAAGATTGGTCTGCAGGCGAGTTCGGATATCGAGGTCTCTGGGTGTTAGCGTAACGTAAAAGAGGCAGCTACCAGGAAACAAAGCGGCACCGGTCAAATCCTGATCGTCGAGACACACACCCCCTGGATCAACCGCTGTTGCATGCCATTGGTCGGCCCCGATCAAGCTTTCGTAGCTTGGACCCGCGTAGCGATAGCGATGAAGGCAATCTTGCATCCGGGATTGATCGAAAGCACTGGTAATCCAGTCTACCCTCTCTTCCGTGAGCGGAGTCTCACAGCTAAAACGAAGCTGACCTTGCGGTGGAGCAGCTGTTGAGTTCGCCAACGTGTCGTTGATTTGCCAAATTGTCTTGATAATTGTAGTTCCCACTGAGGCGGGCGACGGGATGCTTCCATCCTTTGCATTTTTCCTGATGCCGTCGAACGCGTCCAAAGTCTTAAAACCCGACGAGGAAAGGCCCTTTACATAAGTCTCTGCTTTCGAATTGAATCGAACGTTTGCCACAGAAAGACCGCGTCCCAGGAATGCTCCAACACCCGCTGGACCAGGGGAACCGCTAGCAGGCGGTTTGCTGCCCCCCTGTTTCTCTTCGGCCGCCACCGCTCTTGCCGCGTCTTCAGGAGGCGAGCTCTTGAATTGCCGCGGGTACTTAAGAGAACTAACGACGTCCTCTTTGATGGTCTCGAGCGATTCTCCTTGCTCGTCTGGCGCACCCTGCGTTTTGCCGGCTGCCGTTGCGGGCGACGAAGTTGACGGCGGAGCCTGGGGAGGAGTGTCGGGCCCCGGCTCCAGACCCACCGCGACCTTGTCAGCCCAGTGGATGAATGCTGGCTCGTTGTTCAACGACTGGGGCGCATCCGACGCCCCTTCTCCAATTATGGCAAGGTCAAACGCCTTCCAGGCCAAGTCATCTTCCGGATCCGGAACGTCCTTGCCAGATTGAGCGGATTGTGCGCGGCCTCCTTGAACTCCGAGAGAAGACCTCAGTCGGGAGCCACCAAGCTCGGGAATGATCGAGGCCGAGAAAATGAAGAGCGCAACGAGTGTAGAGAACGTGACAAGGAGGAAGGAAGAGGTCCGGTTCTTTGGTTGCTTAATTTCGTTTACACCGAAAGATGGAACGGTCATTTCGTCACCGATGTCCTTTCTGGCCCCTCGTCGCAAATGCGAAGACTCTGGGTTCGTCCAACGAGTTCCTGTCGAGAGTCACCTCGACAATCGGTCCCCGTTGAATCTCGGGATAGCTTCTTGGCCCGCCTAGTCGATCGCAGGTTTCACCGGTTTTGCGACGTCTGTCGGCGCACATCCAGCGGTGAAGATCGCGCTGCATTCTTGGTGGGTCGGATGCCCCGCGACGGATTCCCAGCCGGTTGCGGTATTTGCAAAGTAGTTGCGAACCGTGACAAAGGCCGCAGCGAGGGGAGTCTGTGGGAATTCGTAGACGGCGTTGAGGATGGGCAATACAACGGATGCATGATCCAGATTCGGCCAGGCGAATCCGCTAAAGTCTGCTGGAAGACCATCGAGAGTCTCGATTGGCTTGGGGACGGCTGCCATCTGCGCCGCCAGATCTGGGCGCGTGCTCAGAAGTGTCCACAGGTAGAGCATCTCTTTTTGCTGGCAGGTCGGTCCGGGAGGTACCACGAGGGCAGGTGTGGTTTTCGACATGTTGAATTCTCCTTTTCAGTTTGGGATCCAGGTGGCTTCTCAACGGGTGGTCGCGCGTATCGGAACTCTCGAAGTAGATGGGTTTTGGCGTTCCAGCACTGTCGAGTTCGTTGGCAACTGGCGAAGTATCGCTGCTTCTTCCGCCAGAATGCCGGGCCGGTAGTTCGGCGCGTCGTGCCAGAGCATGGCCGATTGCGCCAGATCGGAGCCAAGTAACTTCTCCGCCTCTTCGCTGTAAGTCAAATCGCGCTTTCCACGCAGGTCCGGCCCGGCGGTGGCAATTAGAGCGCGCACAAGATAGCTCCTGCTGTTGGCGAGGGCGTCCACGGAGGCCACGCGGCGAAAGATCGAGATCGCTTCTTCTCGGCGGCCTTCCGCCAGGGCAATCTCGGCACTGATCCGGTCTCGCGCAATCTCTGTCATGGGTGGAAACTCCTGCTTCGGGAGCTTGCCCTCCGCTTGACGGAGGATCTCAACAAGCTTCGGCGCCCTAAGTGCGTCCACATAAGGCAGGGCTTCTCCGATGCGGTCGCTCGCGGCGATCAGGCCACGGGCTCCATCATTGAGTGGAAGCGCCCTCTCGAAATCCTGGATGCCTTCATTCGGTCTTTGCAGCTTGCACTCCAGATAGCCCCGGTCGAGCAATTTCATCGCCTGCCGCGGAGCTTCCTCGTGACTCCCATCTTCCTCAATGCCGGTGCCAAGGACGGCAATTGCCTCCTCGTCCCTTCCCTGTTCGGCAAGTACTCGCGCCAGCCGCGCATAACTCTCGGATCGGAGAGATGAGTCGTCGGAGTGAAGCAGTTCCCTGAAGAGTGTCTCGGCTTCCGCGTAGCGTCGCCCCAGGAAAAGTACGTTCGCCTCCGCGCTTCGCGCCGCATCGGCGTCCCCGGCGTTGCGCAATGCTGCAATGGACTGGCGCGCGCTGGCGTAGTCGCCGATGAGTGGATAGAACCCTGCCAACTCCTCATCGGCAAAGGTCCGGCCCAACTGCAGGCGCTTGACCGCTTTCAGTGCCTCGATCGCCTCAGTGACCCGACCAAGCTTGCGCAGCGGCAGGGCCTGGTATGCGTATGCAAGCGGGTCGTTGGGAAAGAATGCCGCGTAGTCGCGGAACGCCGACTCGGCTTCGCGATAGTCCGCGACGTCGATGGCGAACATGCCACGGATGCGATCCGCCTCGCGGCGCGTGAGACGCTGCTGAGAATCTGCGCCGAGGGCATTGGTATAGGCGGCGTAGCCTTCCCCGTCGCGGTGGAGCGAGGTAAGCACATCTCCCATCCGTCCATAGGCAAGCGCAAAATGGGGGTCAAGAGCCACCGCGCGCCGCAAAGCCGCCACAGCATCTTCCCGGTGGTCGCGGACGGAAAGCTCGTTGGCCCGCATATACTCGCCCAGCGCCTCCCAACTGCTGGTCGTCACGTCCTCCGGCGGGGCGTCCAGGCGGGCTATGTCGTTTTTCGATTCGCCGGCTTCTTTGCGGATCCAGTCGCTGCTGGTGCGGATGGCCGCGGACAGTTCCGGGGGGATGGTCCCGCTGCTGGCGGTGGAACTGGCGCTGTGCCAGGAGAAACTCTTCGTCCAGTGGTCGCGGTAGCGGGAGGGGCCGCTTGCGTCCGGTTCCTGGATGTCGACGTTGAGGTTGTAGCTGCCGGCCGACCCCGTGACGGTTGCGAAGATGACCCGTACCGCGCCCGTGCGTAGAGCGATCTCGCGCGCGATCGGCTCGTCGATCGGCGTGTCCGGCGATTTGGCCATGTTCGTCAAGGTGTCTCCCGCGCGGCCCTGGTCCAGAAGATTGATGCGCACCGACTGGGTCAGCCCCGCCTGAATGAGTTCCGAGAGGTCGTCGAAGGACTTTTCCCCGGTCTGGTTCCTGACCCTCGTCAGGTAGACCAGCGCTCCGGGATCGACCTTCGAATCTTCTCTTGCCCTATATAGGCGGTAACCCAGGTAGAAAAGGGCCACGATTACAAAAAAAACCGCAGCAACGGCCAGAAATCTACTGCGCGGAGTCAGCGGAGGGTCCCGGTGTGGGGTCGCCCCGGCCACCAGCGGCGGCGTTGAGGGCGGTGGCAGCGCAACTTGCGCGCCGGCGAGGGCCTCCACAACCTGCGTGGCCGATTGGATGCGGTCGTCCGGCGCCAGACGGAGACAGGCCTGGATCGTCGTCTCCCACACCGGGGGCAGGTGCGGGGCCAGGGCGCGCGTGGAAGGCGGCGGCCCGGCAAGTCGCTGCGCGATTCCCGCGAGCAGGCTGGCGGAAGGAAACGCGCGCACCCCGGTCACCATTTCAAAAAGAAGCAGCCCGAAGGCGTACGTGTCCGTGGCCGCCGAGACCGGCCTGCCGGGCTCCAATTGCTCCGGCGCCATGTAAGCCAGCGTTCCAACCGCCCCGCCCTGGCTAAAGGAGGACGCAAGATTCACGGGGTGAACGGACTCCTGCCGGGCAAGTCCGAAGTCCGTGATGACGGCTCGATGTTGCCTTCCTGAACCATGTGCGCCGGTAACCAGCATAATATTGGCCGGCTTGATGTCGCGGTGGACAATGCCGGCGGCGTGGGCAGCATCCAGGCCCGAGGCGACCTGCCGCGCAACGACTAGGGCTTCTTCCGGCGTTAGCGACCCAACTTGCTTCAGCCGGGCGGCCAAGGTTTCGCCTTCCAAAAACTCCATGGTCAGAAAGAAACACTCGACAGGCGCGCCACCGACCTCGCCGATCGACGCCTTGTCGAGATCGTACGTTCGGCAGACGTTGGGGTGGGTGATGGTGCGCGCCGTCCGCACTTCGCGGCGGAAGAACTCGAGCGCAGTCGGGTTTCCGGCTATCTCGGGGCGAATCGCCTTCAGCGCGACCCGGACCTTCAGTTCCAGATCGAATGCTTCGAAAACATGCCCCATGCCTCCTTCCCCCACCTGGCGAAGGATGCGAAAGCGGCTCTTCAGCACATCGCCTGACTTGAATGGGGACGGAGACTCTTGTGCTGCCGCCATCGGCCCGGCCAAAGAAAGCGGCGTCTCCAGATAACTCCCCGCCGGCCCGTCCGCCTGCAGCATCCGGTCCACATCGAATGCAATGTCGGAATCGCCCTGGGAGGCCGCGCTGACAAACTCCGCACGCTCACTGGGCGGAAGCTCCAGCGCCGCGTGGAATATCTCATTGACAGTCTTCCAGCGAATTCGATCCATCTATCTTCAGTCGAGCGGCAGAGCTCGCTCAACCGCTCCTGTCAACACTTGAGTTCCGCAAACAACCAAGCCTTGGCTGCGCGCCAGTCGCGTTTCACTGTGCGCGAAGAAACTCCAAGCACATGCGCGGTCTCCTCGTCGCTCATCCCGGCAAAGAACCGCAGTTCCACGATCTTCGACTGGCGTTCATCCAGCTCGGCCAGCCGGTCCAGCGCCTCGTCCAGAGCCAGCACCTCCGGCTCCCGCTCGGGAGTGGAAAAGACGGCATCGTTGAGAGTGATCGTCCCCAGGCCATCGCCGCGCTTTCTCGCCTGATTGGCTCGCGCATGATCCACCAGAATTCTGCGCATCACCGTTGCTGAAACGGCAAAGAAGTGCGATCGGCTTTGCCAATCCACTTCGCGCAGCCGGGTGAGCCGAATGTATGCCTCATGCACCAGAGCGGTTGGCTGCAGCGAGTGATTCGCGGCTTCCCCTCGCAAACGTATCGATGCAATGTGGCGCAGTTCGTCATAGACGAGCGGAATCAACAGTTCCTCCGCGGCGCGGTTTCCTGCCTTCAACTGAAACAGAAGCCGCGTGACCTCGCCCGGATCGCTCTCCAAGGGATTCCTCTCGATCGTGAAATAAGGGGTACTCCTTTCTATATCACGTATCTAACACTGCAAAGCAAGATTCTTCCTGACTCCGTACGGAAAGAAGTTGCTCACAAGGCGGCCATCCTCCCTTTGCCGGGATTTACTCGAGCGTCCGCCGCCGATCCCCTTTCTCGGTTCGCGCCTGTGCGCCCCGGGTTCTGGCCGAGTTGGCAACCTGCATGAGTTGGGAATCGCTGTGCCGGTAGTTCGGGGCGGAAGCTGTTAGTGGATCGGGAAAGCGGATTCTTCAGCCAGACCGCATGCGGCGCAGGCGCCTCCGGCGATCGAGGGAATGATCGAGAGAGTGTCGGTTGCCGACACCTTCGTAAGCTCCTTTTCGGGAAGGTAGCGGACGTCCTCGTCGTTGACATACAGATTCACAAAAGCCCGCAGCTTTCCCTCTTCCGTAAAAAGATGCTTGCGCAGGACGGGGTGCCCCTGGATGAGCAAATCGAGCGCCTCGGCGATTGTGGCCGCATTCACTTCGACAGCATCCTTGCCATCGGCATAGGGACGCAAAGGGGTCGGGATAAAGATCGTCATTGGTGCCTTTCCTCGGGTTCTGGTCCTTCACTCTCGACGGGCGCCATGTTTCCGCCGGCCGCTCAGTCTTCCAACTCTATCGACTCCCGCACAAACTGCTTGTCTTCTTCCCCTGACCCGGTCAAGAGGAAAGAGTTGGTGACGGCCGCTTTGCCCTGCGCCACTTCGGTAATGACATAGGAGCATCCAAGCCAATGCGCTTCCGCGAAATCGGTCGCGGACCACTGCGCGGGATGGTCGGGATGCGAGTGATAGAACCCGGCAATACCCAGCCCCTGCCGCCGCGCGTCCCGCTCGATCCGTACCAGCTCCAGGGGAGCGATGTGATAGCGATTGTGCGCCGAGTCAGTGCGCGTATTGCCCGCCCGCACCGCCGCCGTCACGCGCCACCCTTCCGGCGTCGACTCGCCCAGCAGCGCGCCGCAACACTCGTGCGGATAGGTTTCCTCGCCGTGCGCGCGGATCGAGGCAAACACCGCCTGGGTCACTCGCAAAATGCTCAAGCTTCCTCCCAAAACCGCTCGCTCAGATACTTGTCCGCGGAGTCCGGGAGCACGGTCACAATCGTCGCCGCGCGCCCAGCCGCCGCTTCTTCGCGAGCCACGCGCAAGCTTGCCACCACCGCGGCCGCGGCGGATATGCCCACCAGCAACCCCTGCTCGCGCGCCAGCCGCTTGGCCATGGCGTACGCCGCCTCGGTTTCCACTTCCACATCCCGGTCGGCCAGTTGCGGGTCGTAGATGGGGGGAACGATCGCGGTCGCCATGTGCTTCAGCCCTTCGAGGCCATGGAAGGGCGAGTCCGGCTGCATGCTCACCGCGCGCAGCGAGGGTTTGAGTTCCTTGAGCCGCCTTACAGTACCCATAAAAGTTCCGCTCGTCCCCAGGCCGGCCACAAAATGCGTCACCGCGCCGCCCGTTTGCCGCCAAATCTCCGGCCCCGTGGTCTCGTAATGTGCCCTCCAATTGGCGGGGTTCGAGTACTGGTCCGCGTAGAAGAACCGCTCCGGGTCGTTTGCGGCCAGTTCGCGCGCCCTCCGGATCGCGCCATCGGAGCCAAAATCCGGATTGGTCCACTCCACTTTCGCCCCGTAAGCTTGCAGGATGCGCTTGCGCTCCGCCGAAACGTTGGAAGGCATGGCCAGCAGCACTGGAAAGCCCAGCGCCGCGCCCAGCATGGCGTAGGCGATGCCGGTGTTACCGCTGGTCGCGTCCAGCAGGGTTTTGCCGGGTGTAAGCGAGCCATTGTCCCGCGCTACGCGCACCATTGAGGCGGCCGCGCGATCTTTCACGCTTCCGCCCGGGTTCGCCCACTCCGCCTTGGCCAGCAACGTGATCCCCTCCAGGCCACGAACCAGCCCGTCCAGGCGGATCAGCGGCGTATCGCCGACTCGCTCCAGCAGCGAAGAGCCCAGCCGTTCTTCGGATTGCGCCTGTGTCATCGGATTCCGCCGCCAGCTCTCACCGTTTTCAGGACCAACCGATTGCCTCTCCCGCTCACTGCGGCTGCGCTGTTGTGCGCAGGTACGGCTTTACCGTCTTGTACCCTGGGAAGATCTTCTCCGCCTCGTCGTTGGAAACGGCGCCCGTGATGATGACGTCCTCGCCCTGCTGCCAATTCGCAGGCGTCGCCACACGGTGCCTGGCGGTCAGTTGGATGGAGTCGATTACCCGGATAATCTCGTCGAAGTTGCGTCCCGTGGTCATCGGGTACGAAAGCGTGAGTTTGATTTTCTTGTCGGGCCCAATCACAAAGACCGTGCGAGCCGTCGCGTTCAGCGCCGGCGTCCGGCCCTCGCAGCTGTCGCCCGCGTCCGCCGGCAGCATGTCATACAGCTTGGCGATCTTCAGCTCGGGGTCGCCGATCAGCGGATAAGTCACCGCATGGCCGGTCACCTCTTCGATGTCCGAGGTCCATTTACTGTGGCTCGAGACCGGATCGACACTGAGGCCGATGACCTTGGCGCCGCGCGCGGCAAAGTCCTTTTCGAGGCCGGCGACCGCGCCCAGTTCGGTCGTGCACACTGGCGTAAAGTCTTTGGGGTGAGAGAAGAGCACAGCCCAGCCATCGCCGATCCACTCGTGAAAGTGAATGGAACCCTGCGTCGTTTCGGCGGTGAAATCCGGTGCGATATCGTTGATACGGAGCGACATTTCGGCGTTTCCTCCTGGGAAATCCCCTCGGTTCAGCTTTTTTATTGGATCGCAAAATCAAAAACGCACCCGGCCGGTTGGCAGCGGGTGCGTATTGCACAACTCGAGGAAGCTTGGTTCAATCCTCGCAGGCGCACACCCGTAGGCCGCTTCCGCGACAACAGCGCACACACGAGCGAGTTGGAGTAGTTTCCGTCATCTCTTGGAAAACATCCCGAGCGCAGACTCCGTTGAACAGGATTCAGCCTAGAGCTTCCCCCGACAAGATGTCAACCGTGCCCCTTAAAACGCGAGAATTCCACCCATCTCGTCCTTATGATCATCTTTCGTTTCCTTCATGCCTCCCTCACGGACCGCGGACAATACTCAGGCATGGAGGTGAGGGAATGGTAAAGGGAAGGTTCTTT
>Ga0302320_10018345_pt1 | contig 14113 bp, 14 predicted proteins | sample Bog_T0_3_FD_202130 | JGI IMG/M metagenome (GOLD analysis project Ga0302320, IMG submission 202130) | Peat permafrost microbial communities from Stordalen Mire near Abisko, Sweden - Bog_T0_3 | ecosystem: Environmental > Terrestrial > Soil > Wetlands > Peat | place: Sweden: Abisko, Stordalen Mire... | reverse complement strand
GTGGCACAACGGATCGGCACCTCCGGTGGTTGTTGGATCCATGGATGCTGTTCCTGGTAACTGTTATGACAATCAGCGGTGTTCATTCCATCAACACTTTTTGGAAAAGAGGCCGTTTATTACCGGTGTGCTAAGAGAGCAATGTCGATTGACGGGCAAACGGTAAAGCGGCTCGCCATCGACGGTTATGATCTGAAACCGCTATGGGACAGGATGGGTGGAACGCTGTGGAAAAAGACCTGGCTGGAACAGAAGGAAAAGAATATGAGCCTGCCACCCCGTGAGCAATTACGCTGTCGTTAGCCGCATGCATTTTTTCCATGCCGCCACTTTCCCAACATAGTCATTTTTTGTTATGTTGATTATCAATAAATGTTGTATGCTGGGTGCAATAACACATTCATTGACGTCATGAAAATTAGGAAAAAGCCGGAATAACGTGCAGAACCAAACCGACTTTAAAGAGGAGTTTAACACGTTTCCGACGGATTTGGTGAGGCGCTGATGGGCCCATCAATGCAACCGGGTGACGAGCGTTACTGCGAGGTGGTCGAACTGAAGGCCGCGCTGGACGAGCACGCCATCGTGGCCATCACCGATCCGCAGGGAAAGATCACTTACGTCAACGACAAGTTCTGTGCGATCTCGAAGTATCCGCGCGAAGAATTGCTGGGGCAGGATCATCGCATCATTAATTCCGGTTACCACTCCAAGGAATTCATGCGTGGCTTGTGGGCTACGATTACGCAAGGCCAGGTTTGGAAGGGAGAAATCAGGAACAAGGCCAAGGATGGAATGTATTATTGGGTGGATACGACCATCGTGCCATTCCTCAACGAACAGGGTAAACCCCGCCAGTATGTGGCCATCCGCGCTGACATCACTACCCGGAAGCATGCGGAAGAAACACTCGCCCGAATGGCGGCCATCATCGAATCATCCGACGATGCCATCATCAGCAAGACATTGGATGGTGTCATTACGAGCTGGAACGGGGGTGCGGAAAAGATATTCGGTTATATGGCAAAGGAAGCCGTGGGCCAACCGATGCTTATGCTCTTTCCACCGGAACGCGTGCGGGAGGAAGATGATATACTGGCCCGGATCGCGCGAGGCGAAAAAGTGGAGCATTTCGAGACCGTGCGGGTACGCAAGGACGGGAAACGGATGGATGTTTCGGTGACCATATCGCCCATCAGAAACAGTCAAGGCCGGATTGTAGGTGCCTCCAAAATCGCGCGCGATATTTCGGAGCGACGGGGGCTGGAACTGGCCGTGGAGGCAGCAGCCGAGCAGGAACGGACGCGCATTGCACGGGAATTGCACGACGGTCTGGGACAACAACTGGGCGGGCTGCGCTTTTTAATGGACGGATTGCACCGCGATTTGAAATCGGCAAAGGTGCCCCAAGCGGCAACTGCCGGGCAACTGGCCAAGGAAATTGCCATCGCTCTAACGCAAGCGCGCACCTTGGCCCATGAACTTTATGCCGTTCCATCGACACCGGATGGACTGTTGCAGGCGTTGGAGAACTTAGCTGACCGCACCAGCGAGCGCGGAATCGCCTGTAAATTTGCAAGTGAATCGCCCGTCCTGATGCCCAATCAGGTGATAGCCAGTCATCTTTACCGGATTGCGCAGGAAGCAGTGCATAACGCCCTCAAGCACAGTCGCGCGACGCGGATTGATCTGGAATTGGTCTCACAGACCGATAATGTTGAGTTAAAGGTGAGAGACAACGGCATTGGTTTTCCAGTTGCAACCCACTCCCGCGGTCTCGGCCTGCATACAATGGAGCAGCGTGCCCGGTTGGTCGGAGGGCAGTTGTCGGTGCAAAATCAACCTCACGGTGGCGTCTTGGTGATTTGCTCGGTGCCCAAAGCAGTCTTGGAAATTGCATACGTTACTGGATGACCCGTTAAGACAAAACGATGCCCACAAAAAAAACATCCCGTGTCAGCTCGAAGCGAAAGAAAATTTTGTTGGTGGACGACCATCCCTTGATGCGGCGGGGACAAGCCGACCTGTTGGAACGTGAGGCAGACCTGACAGTGTGCGGAGAAGCCGGCACGGCGCGCGCAGCAATGGAGGCCATTGCGAAGCTTCAACCCGATATCGTGCTAGTTGACATGACGTTGCCGGACAAAGACGGCTTGGAACTTATCAAGGACATCCAAGCTCTGTATCCCGGCCTCCCGGTGCTAGCGATGTCCATGCTGGATGAATTGCTCTATGCCCCGCGTGTATTGCGGGCGGGTGGGCTTGGCTATGTGATGAAGGGGGACGCGCCGGAACTACTGGCGACGGCAATCCGCACAGTGTTAAGCGGTCAGGTGGCGTTGAGTCCGCGCATGTCCGCAAAGATGCTGGAATCCATGGTTGGCCCTGCAGGACAGACAGGCGAAGGGCCGGAGGCAAAACTGTCGGATCGCGAATTGGAAGTGTTGCGGCTTTTTGGCGGCGGCTGGAGCACGGACGAAATCGCCATACGCCTTCATCTGAGCGCAAAGACGGTGGATGTGCATCGGGCGCACATCAAGGAAAAGCTCGGATTGAAAACCAAACCTGAATTCCAGCGATTTGCCATACGGTGGGTGGCTTCTCAAGGCGGCCCTGATGCGTAAGGCATCTCCTTAATCGGATAAGCATTTTCCCTATCCGCCGCGTTTTCCTGGCCCTATGCGTGCATGTCTTTCGTGCCAATAGGCAGGAATTCATTTCCGTTCTAATCTGCTTGCATGAATGGAACACGAATGACAGTCGAGTTTAAGGAATCCGCACCGCAATCGCAGTTAGCTGTGAGGCAGATTCCATCCGTCAAACAACGCCCCCCAAGCATGGTGCCTATGGGCTTTCATATCATAGCCGCCAAATCCATCGAGGCAGGCACCGCCAATAGCGATTTGGTCAAGGCGCTTGCCGGTTCCGCTATTTTCCAAGAGTATCAACGTGCCTTCGAGGCGGCCATTGGATTGCCACTGACCCTGCGAGCGGTCGAAGGCTGGCAACTGGCCCATCACGGGAACCGGCGGCAGAATGGTTTTTGTGCCTTGATGTCGAAGGAGAGCCACTCGTGCGCAGCCTGTTTGCGGATGCAACAACGGGTTTGTGATGGGGTTAATGGTGTACCCTGCACATTGCGCTGCTCGTTCGGCCTCAATGAATCTGCCGTGGGTGTGAAAATCGGCAAAGAGATTATTGCCTACCTCCAGACTGGCCAGGTTTTCTTCAAGACACCGAACCCGAAACAAACCAATCGCGCCGTGAGCCTGATCAAGGAATGGGGACTCAACGTGGATTGTCATGAGGCAGCTCGGCACTACAATGAAACACCTGTTGTTCAACCTGACGAATATCAGGCGACAATCCGGCTGCTCCAATTCTTCGCCGACCAGCTTGGCGCTCTGGCCAATCAAATCCTGTTGCAACAAAAGGATTCCGAACCGGAACAAATCACGCGCGCCCGGCAATACATCGCGGCGAATTCAGATGAGGAAATTTCCCTCGCCGAAGTGGCCAAAGAGGCCCGGATGAGCACGTTCTATTTTTGCAAGATGTTCAAGAAAATTACCGGGGTGAATTTCGCCCACTACGTTTCCGGCGTCCGGGTGGAAAAGGCGAAGAACCTGCTATTGAACGCGAACTACCGGATCAGCGAGATTGGCTACGAAGTTGGTTTTCAGTCCCTCACCCATTTCAACCGGGTCTTCAGGAGCATCGCAGGCCAGTCACCCACCGAATACCGCAAGCAACTGTCAAAGAATTAAGTGCCACAAATGAATTTGGTACAAACCATACTTAGTGGGAATCACAGTCAGTTTGGGAAGATTCTCCTGACGCTCATGAGCATTTCCGAAGTGCCATTTCAACCGATTCTCAACCCCGCGCATGCCCCGGACAAACAGCAAAGCTTGAAAAAGAGGATTTTTCTCGTTGAAGACCACCCTTTGATGCGCCGAAGTATAGTGGAGGCCATCGAGCGCGAGCCGGATTTGATGGTGTGTGGCCAAGCGGTAGATGCGCCGACGGCGCAGGACGCAATATTATCGCTCCAGCCCGACGTTGTTTTGACCGATATTCAGCTCAAGTCGTCCAGTGGACTGGAACTGATTAAATACATTCACGCTTTGTTACCGCTGCTGCCAATCGTCGCCACTACAATGTTTGATGTGCGACGCACGGAGCGTCTCGTCCGTGCCGCCGGTGCCACGGGTTTTGTCTCCAAAGGGGACGGACCGGACGCATTGATTGCCATAATACGCGAGGCGCTGAACAAGGCTAAATATGATGAAAACATCTGAAATATTATCTCCGGCCTGCCGTCGTCGGTGCGGTAAGGTCAAATATCGTGATTCAGTTCACATATCGTCGGCTGCTCAACTTTCTGCGTCCACTCGTATGTCCAAAACAAAACAAACCAATACAGATGCCGGTCATCAGGCGCCTAGTTCACCGAAGGGCTTTCCCGACTTGGCGACTTGCCGCGTAAAAGACACTGGGTTCTATTTGGCTTGTTTAGGATTTTTGGCCAGTCAGTGCCCGTATTGTCTCGGCTTTGGCTCCGGCCAGCTTTGCCGTCATCCGGAAGCACCAGAGATTTTGGCGCATTCGGAAGGTAAAAACTGTACGATTGATTCCTTATGCGGTCATTGAAAGGAAAATGGCACACAGCTTGACCTGATCATGTGTCGCGTGAGTAGTGGAGTCACGGCGATTGCCACAGTCCTATTTAGGCGGTTGAGCCTGCATGCCAGTTCCCGACAGCCAATTCAATACTGGCGGAATCAGGTTTGTGAAAAAATACGTCACCGATTCGTGCGTGGCATCTGGCACCACAATCATTTTGCTTCCGGGTGCTGCCAGCGCGCGTAATTGTTCCACATCTGCCACATGCGTGATTTTGTCATCCTCCGCAGCCACAAAAAGCGCAGTCACCGGATGCCGTCCAAGTTCGGTTTTGGTATCAAGTTCATCGGCTGGTATCTCCAATACGGAAGGTAGTTTTTTCAACCCGGCCTTGATCAACGTCTTCGGCATCCATTTGGCGTATTCGTGGCAAAGGTTTAGGACGGCATTGGATATCTCTGGCTGCGCGCGCTGGCGGAAGAGGAAGCATTGCGGCACGCCTTTCGCAATATTTCCGATTGGGAAATCTTGGCGGACCCGACACCCACGGTGCCGCTCCGGCGTTTGGGACGGGGGGGACCTGCGCGATTTCGCGCGGACCTTATCATGCCAGCAAGATATTGCCGCCGATGGTGCGTTCAGCCTCGGAATGTTGGCGCGGTTCGAACCGGTCTTGCAAGAACGCGGCGCGTCGGCCTGGCGCGAATTGTTCTGGGAATCCGGGATGATCGGCCAGGCGTTATACCTAGCCGCCGAGGCCGCCGGGGTGCGCGGCACGGGCATTGGTTGTTACTTCGATGATGTTGTGCATCGCGCACTCGGTTTAACGGGGCATGATTGGCAAAGTCTTCATCACTTTACCATTGGCAGTCCCGTTGAGGATCTGCGGTTGCGCACTGCACCGCCATACGCGCATTTGAAGATGGGATTATAGCCCGAAATCGACTTCACACTTCACACCCCCTCGCGTGCGGATAATTTGTCTCAAATGAAACTTCCAATTCTTGATTGATAAGGACTTACGCTTGGAAGTTTCACGATGAAAACCTGAACAGGTCTCAAAAATCGCGACAACTTCACACCCCTCCTTACCTTGAAAAGAACCTTCGTAAACCCCTGATATTTCCACTCTTTACCGCTAATTACCACTAATTGCTACCGAATCTGAAACGGGACAAATTATGCGCGAAGACACAAAACTGGTGGAATGGTGCGCGTGGCGGGGGTCGAACCCACAACCTTCAGCTTCGGAGGCTGACGCTCTATCCAATTGAGCTACACGCGCAAGGCAATGCCTAGATTACCCGCGCACACGCCCTTTCTCAACCGCAATCTCCGCTGAAAACAAAAAGGGACGGCGCAATGCGCCGTCCCAGTTAGTGCATTACCCACAGATTATTGCTGCGGCGCGGCGACAGGCGGAGGGGTGCTGGCGGCGGGAGCCGGGCGGCGGCGCTGGGTAATCTTCTGGTACTGGTCGAACTGATCCGGCGTCAGTATGGCTTTCAATTGAGTGGCCGTGTCATCACGGATGGCCTGCACCTTGGCGCGGCGATCTTCCGGCGCCAAGCTCGTGTCAGCGCGCAAATCCGTCATCTTCTGGCGTTGTGCGTCGAGGATGGGTTTGATCTTTTCCTTGGTGGCATCGTCCAGTTTGAGCGCCGTGGCGATCTGGTCCAGCGACGGACCACCCCTCATGCCACGACCACCGCCGGGGGGTGCTCCCGCAGGTGGCGCGCCGGCGGGCGGTGTGTTTGTGTCGGTTTGTGCCTGAAGCATGGCGCTGCCGGCAAACAGGCTGCCGGTAACGAGCGCGGCAATAATCAATGATTTCGATAATTTCATAAGTTTTCGATTGTGGTGTTGGTTTTCAACGCCGCAGCTCCTTCATGGAGCGACGGGGTATTCCGTCAGACGCGGCGATTTGAAAAAGGTTACAACCTGCGCAACACTTTGGCAACCGCCCTGACTGTCCGGCTAATGTCCGCGGTCGTGTGCGCCGTGGATATGAAACCCGACTCGAATTGGGACGGCGCGAGGTAAACACCTTCTGCCAGCATTCCGTGGAAGAATTTCTTGAACCGTTCACGGTCGCTCTTCATTGCATCCGCAAGATTCCAGACCGGCGCGCCGGTGAAATATCCACAAAACATCGAGCCACAACGATTGAATGTCATCGGAATTTTCGCCGACTTTGCGGCTTCCGACATGCCCGCTTCAAGCTGCGAACCAAGTTGTTCAAGCAGAACGTAAGCGCTCGCTTCGGAGGGACTAGTTACACCAGTCCCTGACTTGATTTCGGATTTTGGGGTTCGTCCCTTCGATAACTCTTGGAGCGCCGCGATGCCCGCCGCCATCGCCAGCGGATTGCCGCTCAATGTGCCCGCCTGATAAACCGGCCCCAGCGGCGCGAGCCAGTCCATGATGTCCGCTCGTCCGCCAAATGCCCCCACCGGCAGCCCGCCGCCGATGATTTTGCCGAGGCACGTCAAATCGGGCATGATTCCGAACTGCTCCTGCGCACCGCCTTTGGCCAATCGGAAACCCGTCATCACCTCATCAAAAATCAGCAGTGCGTCGTTCGCCTTTGTTGCCTCGCGGAGAAATTCCAGATAACCCGGCTTTGGCAGATATAGCCCAGCGTTGCCCGGCACCGGCTCGACGATGATGGTCGCGATTTTATTTTCGCGAAATGCGGCCCTCACCGCGCCGGTGTCGTTGAATGGCAGCACGATGGTGTGCTTTGCAAAATCCGCCGGTACGCCTGCGCTGTCCGGATTACCAAACGTTAGCGCGCCGCTGCCGGCCTTTACCAGCAGGCAATCCGCGTGGCCGTGGTAGCAGCCGTCGAACTTGATGATTTTGTCGCGTTTCGTGAATCCGCGCGCCAGCCGGATGGCGCTCATGCACGCCTCCGTGCCGGAATTCGTCATGCGCACCTTCTGTACGCTGGGAACAAACGAACAAATCAACTTCGCCATCGTCACTTCAAATGGATTGGGAATCCCGAAGCTTGTGCCGCGATCGGCGGCGGATTTGATGGCGGAAATGATTTTCGGGTGCGAGTGGCCGAGGATGGCTGGCCCCCATGTGCAGACATAATCTATCAATTCATTGCCGTCCACGTCCCGGACGCGTGCGCCCTTGGCCTTGTTGACGAAAAACGGCGTGCCACCGACGGCGCGGAACGCGCGCACCGGCGAATTAACGCCGCCGGGGATGTATTTCAACGCCTCGGCAAATAGTTCTTTAGATTTGACGTTTGAAATCATTGCTGGTTTCCGAAATAGATCTCGTGCAAGGAACCCTTCTCGGTGCGGACGACCGAGCCGACCTTGACATTGTGCCGCCCGAACCAGCCGTCACTCGTTTCCAAAACAAATTGAATATTGTCAGTGGCAGCCACGACCGCGTTGGTGTCGTTCTGTTCGAGGTGATGGATTTCCTCAATCACGCCGCTCGGGTCAATGTAGGCGCAGGAAATGGATTCGGGGCAATTCTTCATCCAGAACGAGGCCTGCATCGGCTGCGGAAAGACAAAAATCATGGCGTCGGTATCCTGAATGTTCGTGCGGAACATCATGCCGGTCATCTGCTCGCGCTCGGTCAGCGCCTGCTCGGCGTCCAGCGTTTCCGCACCGAGATACAGCTTCACCGTCGCTAGTTTCGGCTGTGCCTCGGTGGCCAGCGAGATTTCATTGGACGGCGGCGGTGGCGGTGTGGCGGCATCCTGCGAATTTTTGCAGCCGGCCAGCAGCGCGGCGGCAAACAGCATCGCGAGAAAATTTGTCCGTTTCATGCCGTCAGTCTGCCGCAGGTGCTGGCCATTTTCAACCAAACTGCGCCATCAATGAATGACCAGCACCAGTACGGTGGCCCGTTCGGCGGATTGCACCACGTTCTCGAATTCGCGCGGGCTCGTATCCGGTGCCTTGAGTTTGCCAGCCAGGTCGGAATCGGAATCGAGGAAGTTAAGGAGGTAGCTGCTCTTGACGGCGTAGTTCACGTTTTCTGGCAACGCCCCGCTGGTGAGCAGCGCCGCATTCGCGTCGAGCTTGGCCGCGACGATACCGACCACGTTGCCTCGTTCGTCCACGAGCGCGCCGCCGGAGTTGCCTGGCTGCAGCGGCACGCTGATCTGGAAGTAACGTGGATCATCATGTGCGCCGGCAAGCGCGGCGATTTCGCCCTTGGCCAGCTTGGGCGACTGGCCTTGCAACTGGACATCGGGATAACCGACGGTGGCCACCGTGGCGCCCAATGGCACCGTGCCGCTTGGAACCACGGGCAACGATTCGAAATTGCCCTCCGCCTTCAGCAGGGCCAGATCGTGCTGGACATCGGTCTTTACAACGGTGGCATCCAGGCGCCCGGTGTCGGTGACGAGATAAATTTGCGCCGCATTTTTCACGACGTGATTGTTGGTCACCAGAAATCCGTCGTCCGTGACGAAAAAGCCGGTGCCACTCGCCGCCGGACTGGTATTCACTGGGACGCCGCTTACCACGGGCGGCGCGTCGGCCTCGGATGACGGAATGGGTTTGAAATCGCGCACGGACTGTTGCGCCATGTCAATTTCGTCGGAAGACATCATTGCCTCGACTCTGGGTAAAAGCTGGCGCGCGTATTCGTTGCCGGCGGCAGAAGCGACGTTCAACCACTTGTCCGCAGCCACCAGATTTTTACCCGCGCCATAACCGTAAAAATAGCAGCAGCCGAGATTATATTGGGCCAACGCGTTTCCCCGTTCAGCGGCTTTGCTCCACCATTTCACCGATTCGGCATAGTCCTGTTCCACGCCGTAGCCGGCGTAGCAGCAGAGGCCGAACTGGTATTGTGCCGGGGCGTAATCCTGGACGGCGGATTTGCGCCACCATTGCGCGGCCTCCAGGTAATCCTTCGCCACATTGTTGCCGTTAAAATAACAAAGGCCGAGCTGGTATTGCAGTGCGGCGTCGCCATTTTCAGCGCGGGTCCTGATTTCATCGAACATCAGACCGCCGGTGCCGGACGGCTGGGCGGAAAGCGGAATGTTGGCCGCGTATAGCAGCAACAATCCAAGCGCCCACAGACTCGCTTTCATGGCGGCAACTTACCTGCTTTCAATCCGTTCGCAAGCACACTTGCGCCCGCCCGCCGCGCCCACTAATGTTTCTCTGGCCGCGCCCGTAGCTCAGTTGGATAGAGCATCTGCCTTCTAAGCAGGCGGTCGTGCGTTCGAATCGCGCCGGTCGCGCCAATTTTTATTTATCGGTGTTTCTGAATTTTCCTGACAGAGAATGAAGGGAACGGGTGAAATGGTAGTGGGAGGAAATGGAGCGAGCGAAGGGATTCGAACCCTCGACACTCACGTTGGCAACGTGATGCTCTACCAGGCTGAGCTACGCTCGCTTCCGAAGGCAGATTACTAAATTGTTCCGGGCTTGCAAATCCTGATTTTCCAATCAGGCGGGAACCGGCGGCTGGCCCGTACCCGTGTTCAATGTCGCGCGGATAACCTTGATCATTTCGTCAAAATTCACCGGTTTTGGGAAAAATGCCACGGCACCCGCCGAAGTGGCGCGTTCCTTGTTCTTTCCCTCCACCACGCCGCTGATGACGATGATGGGAATCTTTTTGGTTTCATCCACCCGGTGCAGCCAGTCCATGATACGGAAACCGTCCCACGACACGCCGCTTACATCCGGTGGAAATGTGATGTCCAGCAGTACAAGATCCGGCTTCTCCCGGCGGACCGCGGCGACACCCTCTGAGCCGTCCAGCGCCGTAAAAACTTCATAGCCAGCACTTTGCAACTTCATCGAAGTCGTCTTCAGAATGATTTCATTGTCATCAATGACCAAAATTTTCTTCTGGCTGGTTGATGCTGGCTCGGTGTTCATAAGCTAATTCCGTTCGACAGTGTTCACAGTTGAACTGCAACTGGGGCATTAATATAACAAAAATATCCGCTGGTGCAAACCAAATTTATGCGCTTTGATTCGGGGCTGTCCGCGTGCCAGACTGACCGCGTGAGCAACGTCTTTTACGCGCCCGGCGAACCCCGCGCCGCGAAGGTCAACGACCTCTTCGCTGCCATCGCGCGGCGCTACGATTTGCTGAACGACCTCCAGAGCTTCGGCTTGCACCGCCGCTGGAAACGCCGCGTCGCCGCCCTCGCTACCCCGGCGCCCGGTGCTCGCGCTCTCGATTTGTGCTGCGGCACCGGCGACATCGCCTTCGTCCTCGCCCGTCAGGGCGCGGAAACCACTGGTTTGGACTTCAGCCCGCAAATGTTGGACGTCGCGGAATCGCGTCGGCGCAAAGCAAATCATAAATCACAAATCGTAAATCTAAAATTCCTTGAGGGTGATGCGCAGCAGCTTCCCTTTCCTGACAGTTCCTTCGACATCGTGACCGTCGGTTATGGGCTGCGGAACCTGGCGAGCTGGGAACAAGGCCTGGACGAAATGTTTCGCGTGGCGCGACCCGGCGCACGGCTCATCGTGCTCGATTTTGGCAAGCCGCCGAATGCGCTGTGGCGGAAGATTTATTTCACGCACCTGAAACTTTCCGTGCCGCTTATCGGCTGGCTGTTTTGCGGCAACGTGCAGGCTTACGCCTACATTCTGGAATCACTGAAACATTACCCGGCGCAATTGGCCGTGGCGGAAAAAATGCGTAGCTTGAAACTAACGAATGTCCGCGTTATCAACCTGCTCGGAGGCGCAATGGCCATCAACTATGGCGAAAAAGCCGCCGGGAACTTTTGACTGAGCGAACAGAATTAGCAGAATGTGACCGTATCGGCGGCAGCATGTCCGTATATCAGCCATCACCCGCCAGCAAAGCTTGCAAAGTCAGTGCACGGATTTTTCGGGCAATTCAATCGTCATACCTTCGCGCGCGGCGTCTACTTTCATTTTCGAATTCGCCTTAGTCACGAGCTGGCGCGCGTGCTCTACAAAGGCATCCAGCTTTTTATCATCGTGGTCGGGATCGTGATGGAACAGAAATAACCTGCTCACTCCGGCTTTCAGCGCCAGTTCCACCGTGTCATCCAGGCGGCCGTGGCCCCAGCCGACATGGGTCTTGTATTCATCGGCGTCGTATTGCGAATCGAGTATCAGTACGTCCGCGTCGCGGATGAATTCAATCATCTCCTTGTCCCCGTCGCCGGCGCGGGGCTCGGAGTCGGGGAAAAAAACAATCAGGCTGTCGGGCGAGAACAGCCGGTAGCCGAAGCACAGGCCGGGATGATTGGAGCGTTGCGCGCGCACCTGCACCGGGCCGATGTTGAAATTGAAGTCCGTGACCTCCTCGATTTCGATGTTGCCGGGCAACTTTGCGAATGGCACTGGAAAATAGGTGCTTTCCATCTGGCCGGTCAGCGCGTTGATGAGACTTTCCCGCGCTCCAGGCGCACCCAGAATCCGCAACCGGCAGCGCGGGTTGTAAATCGGCGCAAAAAACGGCAGTCCCTGGATATGGTCCCAATGCGTGTGTGTTACCAGCAAGGTGATGTTCAGCGGCTTGTCTTTGAATTCTGCAAGCAGCGCGCTCCCCAGCGCGCGCAGGCCCGTGCCCGCGTCGAGAATGATGATATCGTCGCCGCTGCGCACTTCCACGCAGGAAGTGTTGCCGCCGTAGCGAACGGTGCCCGATCCGGGTGTCGGAATGGAACCGCGCACTCCCCAAAATTTCAGCCGCGTCACGCTACCAATGTAAACATCCCGGTGCGAAAAAGACAAACCCAATCCGGCGCCATATTGAAAAACCTTGCGCGATCGCGGGCAGCCGGTTAGCCTGCGATACTATTTCGCTTTGCCGTTCAGCCATTTTGATAGCGATTTTCGTGGGTTGGTAGCTCAGTTGGTAGAGCAGTGCCCTTTTAATTCAAAACCGCCAGTTTTAGCTATTTTTGGCAGCTTTTTATTCTCCTTTGCAACCATTGCAGGACCATTGATTTCGTTGATGATTGTCAGTGTTTAGACGTTATCTCATGTCATCTCACAAAGTCCTAAAAATTTCTTTCGGGTTACAAGTCGGGTGCAAGTTTTGACCGTTGATGAGGCGGATATGATGCGAAGCAGGACTCAAATTCTCACACCGCGACTTTGGCTTTGGGTGTTCACATACGTTTGAGAAATGGATCGTGCCATTTTGATTTCAAACGACTCGGCCACAATGCTCATGTCTTGATGCGGATACTTTTCTGCGAGATGTTCCTTAACCTGCGCGTTCACGTCGTCCTTCCAAACTCTCAAAACCTGCCGCTGGTCGCGCACGAACGCTTGCAGCACTTCGCGCACGTCGTGGCCGCTGTTCAGAACGTCCTTCATTTCCACGTCCTTCAATGGCAGACATTCGACGATGGCAAATTCTAAACCTGCCGGTGTGCGGCGATGGCAAACGGAAGTGATTCCCGTCAGATCAACCGCGTGTTGCCATTGCGCACCGTCATCGGTTTGGATGATGTGGCCTGACGATTGCAGTGCGGCTCTGGAAGCGTCGTTGGCCGTCGCTGACAGATTGTGCTCGACGTTTTGAAGCGCGTCACAATTCGCTTTGAACTGCTTCAGATGTTCCGCGAAATGCTGCATGGCCTCGGTGTTGGCCTGTTCTTGAAGCGGTGTGGGTCGTTCGTAGTAGTTCATAATTTGCCTCATTCTGTTCCCAACAATTTCAATAATTCAGTTCGCGGCACGAGTAATTTGCCACGCAAGGCACGGCAAACTTTTAATTTGTTGCGCTGAATCAGCCGATAGACGCTGAAATAATTCACGCCGAGCATATCGGCAGCTTCTTGAATTGAATACGCCAGCCGTTCGGTTGGCTGCGTTGCGGGCGGCTCCTCATTTTTTGGAATGGTTTCCATACGCTTCTGCCATTTGTGGGGTTTTCATTGAACAAATCATCTTTTCAACCTGTTTGCGCCAGTCAATCTCGGCCAGCAAATCACCTGGGCGAAGGCCGAGCGCGGTGGCGATGTAATACAACTGAACCAGATCAACCCGCAACGAGCCGTCCTCGATTTTGGAAACGGTGCTGCGCGTGGCGTTATGCCAGCCAGCGATCTGCAACCTGTCGGCAAAAAAATCCTGCGTCCAATCAAGTTGGTCGCGCTTTCTGCCCACCAGCCGCCCGATGAAATTTCGCTGCTTGATCATCCAACGTCAAATTTCACTGCTCATTTTCTCATGTGATTCAATTCTTGTTGTGCGTTTTTCACACAAGATTTTTTCTGGTTTTCGATATCACGGCGCATTTTTACATCAATTTGCGCATACGGGTTGTAATGAATTCATTACAACTTTTCGGGATTAGAAAACCGACTTCCCAAGGCATGGCAAAGCCACGCGATGGGAAGTGGGGGTCATCAAACTGACAGCAAACCGGCGTCAGTTCTCGCCAATAAGCCTCAATTGAGGTAGAAAACAGGCAAAATTGCCTGACCCATTATGGGATGAAGGGCATTATCGCATCGGCTTTCGCCGACCTAGCCAAG
>Ga0302320_10018344_pt1 | contig 14113 bp, 10 predicted proteins | sample Bog_T0_3_FD_202130 | JGI IMG/M metagenome (GOLD analysis project Ga0302320, IMG submission 202130) | Peat permafrost microbial communities from Stordalen Mire near Abisko, Sweden - Bog_T0_3 | ecosystem: Environmental > Terrestrial > Soil > Wetlands > Peat | place: Sweden: Abisko, Stordalen Mire... | reverse complement strand
TGGGAAAAAAGCCCGAGCGGCAAGCCGGTGGAGGCAAGCTCAGTAATGCTGGAAGCATCGCGGAGCAAGCCCGGCGTATGACCCGCATTGGTGTAGCAGAGTGTTCCAAAGCGCTCGTGATAGCAGCCGATAAAGGCCGGACAGGAATGCACTCCCGCCGCGGCTTCCATCACATTTCGATTGAGCTGCAGGCAGAGTGTAACCATGGCTTCGGCCTCGTTAATATCTGCGCCGGAAAAGAGCTCGGTTCCTAATGTGCGAAACACTTTCGTCGCCGCTGAGAGAACCGCCTGATTGTTTTCCCGCCGACCGGCCACATCGAGCAAGCCGAAGAGAATCCTTTCGGAACTGACTCGCAAAGAATCGTAGAAATCGCCAGCCACTCGCTTCCCATAGGTAGTCGCAGCAATCTCTGCCCCTTGAATTTTCGGAAACTCGGCTGGAACAAGCTCCACCGCGGGCACAACCTCGGGTTCACGGGAATGGAATAGGGCGCACATAAAAGGAAGGCTAAGAGCCGAAACTAGCACAAGCGCCGGTATCGGGCAAATCCTTACGGGCCGTATTTATCGCCGAGGTATTTGGCCAGGTCAGATTCGAGCTGCCCGTAATCCGAATGGATGGTCGCGCGCAAAGCGGCTTCGGTGGAACTGCCTTCGCTCAGGCGCTGCAGAATGCGTTGGATATCACTCATGCCATTCGTATCGTTGATGTAGGCAACCGCGGCCAGCGACTCCGCATAGGCCAGGGAGGCCTGCGTGCCGGAGAAGCTCATGAAACTCCCTTCCAGCACATTCAAGGGGATGTTGCGTTGAGTCTTGAACAATTCAGCCAACTGGCGCCCATCGCTGCTCAGCGATTTCGGCTCCATCAATTGTGCGATCCCTTCGTGCAGCCAAGGCGGACAGCGGCCGGCGGAAAGTGAATTGATGAACGAATGCGCCAGCTCATGTTTTAAAACCCGCGCCAGTTCTGGTGTCAGAGAGCCGAGACCGCTGATCGGAATGCGCAATTTGCCATCGTTCAGCGCGCCCGACCACGAAGGCGCGCGCGTCACATCGAAGAAAGCCTGCTCGGTATAGAGCGTCACCAGAATGTTGTCTCGTGGCGGCGTTCCCAGATCGCGGGAGAGGTCGTCGTAATCCGATTCCAGCGCGGCGATAATTTGTCCGCGAAATACTTCCGAAGTTTGCTTGCCCTCGTAATGCAATACGAAATGCGTGCTCTCCCGCTGAGCGAAATCGGTTTCCACATTCTGCTCGCGCTGCGCCTTATCCAGATATTGTTGCACCGCCGGGTCGGGGCGCAATTCGAGCGAATGCTTCCAGGAAGCGACGGCATCTTTCGTTCGATCACAAGCCTGCTGCGCGTAGCCGAGCACAGTATAGGCATCGGCCGACTGCGGAGCCGCGCTCACAGCCCTTTGCCCATAGGTAAGCGCCTGCGCGGCTTTTCCGGTCCGCACTAATAACGCGGCGTAATAGATAAGGACGGTCGCATTCTCCGGCTGAAATCGCAACGCGCTATCGAAATAGCGGCGCGCTTGATCGACATTTCCGTGCTCGAACTCAAACTTTCCGGCGATGAAATCCACCGTGGCGCTCAACTCGGCGTTCCCTTTGCCTTCCAGTTTTGCCAAAGCGTCGGTATCGACCTTTCCCCCTCGAACAATGGTCTGGGGAAGATCGCCTTCGTTGGCAAGGTTATCAACCGGAGTAAAAGCTGGGAGATCACTCAAAGTCTTGCCGGATGCAGAAGTTGCATGCTCGGACATTCCCCCCGCTTCGACACGGTCTACAGAGGTTTTTGGGACGGCGTAAGTGTCGTCGCCAATGTCATATTCGTAGCGGTTTCCATTTTCCCGGACGTGGTCGGCCAGAATGGTCCGCCCATTTTTTAAATGGATCGTGTCTCCCCATGCCGCCGTGAAGGCGAAGGCGAGCATCATAGCTGACAGAGGAGTGACACGAAGCCGCATTGAAGCGCATTCTAGCAACTGTGGGCGCACCAACCTACGTAACGAAAGTACCGCCAAAATCATGCGGATTCGGCATGATCGCGCTGCTCTCTGCATTTTTGCTGTTGCCGCGCGCTAGCGCACAGCAGACGCCGTCAACCCAGCCTCCGTCAACCCAGCCTCCGTCAACCCAGACGGCCCAACCTCACCCGTCTGGCCCCGCCGAGTCCCTTTATTTTGAGCTATCGGGCGTAGGTCTCGATCCCACGCGAGTGTTCAAGGTGCGGGACTCCTCGCTCGATCGCGCCGCCATTCATATCACGCTGGAAGATGGCACCATCGCTTTCACCAAAGATGTTCTTGGCAGAATCACCGGAGCATTCTTTGAGGGCGATGGGGAGGTGCTGCTGGCTCCGCCCAATGACGTGGAGCGCAAATCCTTAGGCTTATTTACCGGGATGGCGATTCTCGAAGAGCGATTCTCTACCGCCTACTTCCGCTTTAATGACAACACTGCCACCGAGCTGCAGCCTGGCTTCCGAGAGCCTGAGTCACCCGAACAGTTTGCCGCCCACTGGGACCACGCCGCGAGAAACCTCGCACAATTGGACGCCATGCGACTATTAGGCAGTTTCAGCGAATTGCTGCCACTCAGTGACGTGGGCCGTTCCAATGAGCCTGCCGTAACGACCGCAGATCCTGACGACCGCATGTTGCACGTTCGCGTCCAGGGAAACAAACTGGGAGTCTTCGATCTTTTTTACGATTCGACTGCGTGGGAACAAGTGGAGGCGGGACAAAGCAAAGCTGCGGAAAATGGGAACATCTACTACAACGTCTGGACTTCATTCAGCGTCGAAAGCGCGCAGCGAAGCCGGGCGGTTCAGAATCAAATTCCCGAGATGGTGCCGGCGGAAGCGGATACCCACGAAGATGCAATCATCCCACGCCGCTACGTAATCGACGCTCACGTTCGTCCGCCGAAGCAGCTCGATGCGGAAGTGGAATTGCAGCTCGATGTGCTGCGCGGAGGATCGCGCTTTCTGGCCTTCGAACTATCGCGGTTTCTGCAGATAAAAACCGTCGAGGCCGACGGAAAGCCAGTCGAATTCATTCACAACCCCGCCCTTGAAGGCACAAGTCTGGCGCGGAGCGGCAACGATATGCTGGCGGTGATTTTGCCCGAGCGCGCGCGCAAGGGACAAAAGATTATTCTGCGCTTCACCTACGGAGGAGAAGTTTTAGCCGAGGCTGGAAAGGGCCTGCTCTACGCCGGGGAACGCGGTACGTGGTATCCCAATCGCGGCCTGGCCATGGCCGATTTTGATCTCACTTTCCACTATCCCACGGGCTGGACTTTGCTCGCCACGGGCAAGCCCACGCCGGTTCCTCCAGCATCGCCAAATTCCGCGCCCGTATCTTTCCCTTCAACGGGAGGAGAACAGGTGTCACGCTGGGTGTCGGAACGACCAATCCCCGTTGCCGGATTCGATCTTGGCAAGTATGTTCGCGGGGTGGCGCAAGCCGGCGACGTCAAAGTCGAAAGCTACGCTACCGCCGCAGTGGAGCGCGACTTCCCCCGGCCTCCGGCGCCGGACTTGCAGGTGGATCCAAAAACCTCGCTCCAGCAACCGTCGTCAGTCCCTTTCGTTCCGCTGTTACCGTCACCCGCGCGCAATGCCACCGCCGTCGCTGAGGCCGCCGCGCGAGCCGTTCGTTACTATGCCGACCGCTTCGGTCCGTTTCCCTACAGCCAGCTCTTTCTCACGCAATTGCCCGGCCCAGAAAGCCAGGGTTGGCCCGGACTTATCTTCCTTTCTTCCTACGCGTTTTTAAGCCGCCAGGAGCGCGACGACCTCCATATGAAGCCGCTAACAGCGTTGACCACGCAATTGATTCCCGCGCACGAAACCGCTCATCAATGGTGGGGGGACTTGGTGGCGTGGAGCACCTACCGCGACCAGTGGTTCTCCGAGGGTTTGGCAAACTATTGCGCTCTGATGATGCTGCAAGAGAACAACCCTGCGGACTTTCATCAGATCATGGAAAAATATCGCAATGATATCGCGGGTAAAAATAATGACAACGGTTTTCCGAAAGATGCCGGTCCAGTAACGCTCGGCAACCGTTTACTTTCCTCCCGCTTTCCCGAGGGTTACGAAGCCATCAATTATGGCCGGGGAACATGGTTGTTTCATATGCTGCGCTCGATGTTGCAGGATGCCGCGATAGAGGAATCACGGAAAAGTCCCGGCCGGCAGATTCCAGACGAGCCCTTCGTGCGCTCTCTGCGTAAAATCCGCGAGCGCTATGCGGGACGAGCCGTCAGCACTCGACAATTGCTCGACGTGTTCGCTGAAGACCTGCCGCCTGCTCTGCGCTATGAGGGCAAAGCTTCGCTCGACTGGTTTTTCGATGGATGGATCAATGGAACTTCTCTGCCCAAGCTGGAACTGCAAAGCGTCAGGTTCGCTGCGAAATCGAACGCCACCGTGGTGACCGGCGTGATACGGCAAAAAGATGCGCCACAAGACTTGGTCACCTCCGTCCCTATTTATGGCGTGGTCTCGAATAAGGCTCCCGTTATGCTGGGACGCGTCTTCGCTGACGGCGCCGAGAGCACCTTTCATTTGTCCGCGCCGATGGGAACACACAAGCTACTCCTTGATCCGAACGAAACCGTTTTGACTGCGCCTAAATAGAGCAAGCGTAGCTCCCCAGGAATGTCTGCTGAGTGTCCCGCGCCGGAACTCCCTTCCGTTCATTTTTCCGAAATGGTCCGACGCCGGCCAACACCTAGCACTCCAAGATCCAAACCACTGATCTAAGCTGATCGTTTTCAATGTTCTAGCGCCGCACAAATTTCCGCAGGAGATGGCCGCTGAACTGCTAGATAAAAAAGGAATGGGAGCACGATCTTGAATCCTTGCAGCTTGGAATGCGCTTCACCAACCAGCGACGTTGATAGCCTGGCCTATGCCGAAATTGGCGCGCGCCGGGGTCCGGAGACAATTCTCCTGGTAGAAGATGACGCCATTGTTCGCACAGCCGCGGCCGAGGTTCTTGCATCCGCGGGCTACAACATTGTGGCGGCCAGCAGCGCGGCGGAGGCATTATCGAACTGCATCCAGGTTTCTCAAGGAATCGATCTGTTGCTCGTCGACATGGTCATGCCCGGAATGAGCGGCCTCGATCTGGCGGATAAATTCAAGATACTTTTTCCACGCGGCCGCGTTCTTCTGATGAGCGGTCACGCCGAGCAGGTAGTTGCCCACACAAGAATTGCTTACCGCAGACCAGATGATGCCATTGCCTGCCTGGCCAAACCGTTTTCCGGTTCCGTGCTCATGAAGAAAGTGCGCGAAACCTTGGACGCGAAACCCTGGACGCCGGAGTGCTTATCCGATTCCTAACCTGCAGTGACTTGATAGCGGCGCGTCGCCTGCAAAATTTCCAGCGGAATCTGCGCCAAAGGTACGACTTTGTCCACAATCCCCATTTCCACACACGCCTTCGGCATCCCATACACGGCGCAGCTCGCCTCATCCTGGCCCACCGTCTTTCCTCCTTCGCGATAGATGGCAGTCATGCCTTCGACTCCGTCCGATCCCATCCCGGTCATAATCACTCCCATGGCTTCTGCGTGGAACATCGCAGCGACTGAGCGCATGGTCACATTTACCGACGGAACGTGCATCTGATTCTGGGGCCACTCCGACAAGCAGATGATCGTGCGCAACTTCGTCACGCGTTCCACCGTCATATGCAGCCCGGCGGGAGCAAGGTAAACCACTCCGGGATGAACTGCTTCCCCGTTCGATGCCTCGCGAACCACGATTGCGGACATTTTATTGAGTCTCTCGGCAAAGGGTCTGATGAATCCGGCTGGCATGTGCTGCACTATTAAAATCGGCGCCGGAAGGTCCTTGGGAAAGCACGGGAGAATTTCCTCTAACGCCTTGGGACCTCCGGTTGATACGCCTATGGCCACGATAGCCGCAGGGAGACGCGAAGCACTCTGAATCGACAATTCGGCGCTCGGGGGCTTTTTGCCAGGATCAACTTGCGCCTTTGGTTTGCGAGATTTCGCAGCAGCCTTAATTCTCGAAATCAGGCTCTCCCGGATGTGGAGCACGTCCAGCGAAGCCGGGGAAAGTTCTTTCGGAACATAGTCGAAGGCTCCCGCGGCCAACGCATTGAAGGTGATTTCTGCATCTCTTTCCGTCACCGAACTGACCATAATCACTGGACGCGGGCATTGTTCCATGATGCGGCGCAGGGTCTCGAGTCCATCCATTCCACGCATCTCGACATCGAGCGTGATAACGTCCGGATCAAGCCGCGGGATAGTTTGCAGCGCTTCTCTACCGCCGGCTGCCGTTCCGGCTACTTCGAGATCGGGATCGAGCTCAATCATTTTGGAAAGGGCCGTTCGCATGAACGCGCTGTCGTCGACGACGAGTACGCGAATCCGGGAATTTTGCGGTTCTTTCGTCATGCGCGGTATATGCTCCGAACCAGAACATGAACTTCGTCCAGATAGGAATCGAGCTCAAACGTCAGTCGCGCCCAATCGAGCTGCTTCATTGAGGCGAAATTTTTCGCCAGCAGAGCGAATCCCTGGTCCTCAAATAAATTCCATTGCCGCAGTTCCGCATAGCCGTGATTCAAGCCGCTCATTCGGCAGAGCAGATCCGCTACGTGCACCAGAGCGACTAACTCGGCATTCTCGGGCGACTCTTCCGGCGAGTGATGGTAGGCGATCACGTGGATCAGGTCCGAGGGCAATCCCCAATTCTCGGCAAGCAACCGCCCACTATCGCAATGCGTAAACCCCAGCGAATCTTGTTCCGCTTCGTGCAGCGGCACTCCTCCGGCTTTAGCGATTTCGAAGACGCCGCGGAATTCTTCCGGAAGAACCCACAGGTTCACGATGATTCCCAGGTCATGCAAAAGCCCCGCCAGATAGGCCTTTCCCGGATCAGGCAGATGGATGTCGCGGGCCAGGCGGCGGCAAACCAGCGCGCATCCCAACGCGTGCTCCCAAAAAACCGCTGGATCGAGGCCGGTCTTGTTCCCCGGAAACATGTTCAACATTCCGCAGGACATCGCGATGTCGCTCACATGATGGAATCCCAAACTCAGCACCGCTGCCCGCAGCGATTCAACTTTTTTCCAGTGGCCGAAAAGCGGTGAATTCGCCATGCGCAAACACTGTGCCGCGAGCGATTTATCCTGGGCCAGGAAATCGGTCACTTTCTGCACGTCGATTTGTTCCACCGGCTTTTCCAGATAGTGCAATAGCGGAGCCAGCACCGCCGGAATGGTTGGAATCTGGTTCAACCCTTCGAGTCGCTGCCGCAATATCCCCTGGCTGACCGGCGCAATCCTCACTGCGGTGCCTCCTCCACATTGCATCTCCTCTTCACATAGGCCGAGGCTCCCGGCAAATGCACCAGGTCAAAAGCTTCACTCACTCCGAAAAGGCTTTCCGCATTTCCCAGGAATAAATATCCCCACGGCAAAAGATTGTTGAAGAAATGTTGAATCACGCGCCGCTTCGAATCCAGATCGAAGTAGATCAGCACATTGCAACAAAAAATGATGTCGATGTTCTTCATCAGGCTCATGCGGGGATCGTCCGTCAGATTGAGGCGGCTGAAATGAATGTTGGCGCTGAGCGTGGGATTGACTCGGAGTTGGCTGCCGACTTGCAGAAAATACTTTTGCCGCTGCCAGGCTGTGAGATTGCGGGTGCTGTAATCTCCGTAAATCCCGGCTTTCGCATGGGCCAGCGAACGTTCATTGAGGTCGGTCGCAAGAATCTCTACCGTCCAGTTCTGCAGCTGGCTATCGGTCTCCTCCATTTGCAGTATGCGAAGCGTATACGGCTCTTCGCCGGTCGAGCAGCCTGCGCTCCATATGCGCAAGCGGCGTTGCGGAAGTTTCGACTTTTCCCGCAGAAGGTTCGGGATGACGATACGGCGCAACGCGTCCAGTTGCTGCTGGTTGCGAAAGAAACACGTTTCTCCAATCGTGATTTCGTTCAACAGGGCGGTAAGTTCCGACTGCCGCATCGATCGCACCGTGAGGCATTCGAAGTACTCTTCAAATGTTTTTATCTTGAGTTCCTTCATACGGCGCCCGCAGCGGTCTTGCAGTAGTCGAAGCTTGTTATCCGGGTGAAAAATTCCGGCCACTTGATAAACAAGGTCCCGGATGCGCACCAAATTTGGATCGGGCGGCGCAGTGCTACTGCCGGCCGCCGGCAACGGCGCCGCGGAGGTCACGCTGTTCTCTGGCCTTGCATGTGCACTCAACCCTGATTTCATCGGCTGAGAGCAGGCAGACTTTAGGCTCGGTTAAGTCCGTCCGCAAAGTCACTGCGGCGAAGCCGAGGATCCAGTTGCGGAATCGGTCGATCCCAACCCAGAAGGTCGGGAGGCAGTTTCGCTTAGAATGACGATATCCACGCGGCGGTTCTGCGCCCGACCTTGCGCCGTAAGATTGCTGGCGACGGGATGAAACTCCGCGTATCCGGCGGCGGAAAGTCTTTCGGGCGCGAAGCGGTGCCCCACGATCAGGAGTCGAATCAGTTCTGTAGCCCGAGCCGTCGAAAGCTCCCAATTCGAGACCATTTGAGCGGTGTGAATCGGTACATTGTCCGTGTGCCCTTCAATGCGCAGCCTGTAGGTGCGCACCGAAAGAATAGAAGCGATCCGATTCAATGCCGGCAACGCTTCCGGTTTGATGACCGCAGAGCCGCTGGCGAAAAACCCGAATTCGCGCAAACTCACCACCAGTCCCTCTGTCTCCCGGTGCATGGCGACTTCATGCAGGGCCATCTCGTGGCGCATCGCAATTTGCAATTCGCTCTGTAAAGTAGAAAGGTCAGCCTCCTCGGAAGCCGCCGCCAGCGCAGCCTCCGTCGATGGAGAGATCCGCCCCAACTCAGTGTTGCGCTTCACATTTTCAATTGCTTGAACGTTGCTGAAGGGCATGGGATCGTTCATGTCCAGAGGGACCTGCGTGCTGGAAACCGGAAAAACTCCCAGATCCTCAAAGGCCACCTGAATGGCCAGCGCCAGCTTTCCCACCTTGCGCTGATCCACTTGCGACGAGGCGTAGAGAACCACAAAAAAAGCGAACAGCAGCGTGATGAAGTCGGCATAAGAGACCAGCCACCGTTCGTGATTGGAGTGCGCTCGCTGCCTTCTGCGGCGGCGCGTCACTTCCCACTCTCGCCGGCTCGATCAGGTTTATTTGCTTCTACCAGAAAACCCAACAGCTTGGTTTCCAGCATTCTGGGATTCATGCCTTCCAAAATCGAAACCACTCCTTCGATGGTCATCTCCCGCATGATCTGTTGTTCGCGAATGCGCAGCTTCATCTTGCCTGCGATCGGCAGATAAAGAAGATTGGCCGAGGCCACTCCATAAATCGTGGCCACAAACGCCACCGCAATGCCTCGTCCCACTTCATCGATCTTGTCCAGATGCTGCATCACCTGAATCAGCCCCAGCACCGCTCCAATAATTCCCACCGTCGGCGCAAATCCTCCGGCGGACTCGAATACCTGCGGAACCTGTTCTTCATATTCAGCCTGGTTATCGAGTTCCAGTTCCATCATCTTTCTGAGCTCCTGCGGCTCGGTGCCATCCACCGCAAGCATCAAAGATTTTTTCAAAACCGACTCTTCCATCTCCGGTAGTTCGGCATCCAGCGAAACAATGCCCTCGCGCCGCGCCTTCTGCGCATACTGCACCAGTTGATGAATCGTCTCTTGCGGATCGCGCTGCGGATTGACGAAGACCGAACCTAACTGCCGGAACGCAAGAATAATGATGGCCAGGGGAAACTGCAGCATCACCGCGCCCAGCGTGCCGCCAAACACAATCATGGCGGCCGTGGGTTGAAGAATCTGACCCAGGTTGCCGCCTTCCAGCAACAGTCCCGCGAGGATCCCCCCACCCGCGAGAATGATCCCGCCGAAGCTGGCCTTGTCGAGGCTCACTTCGCCGGCTCCTTCTTACTGCTTTCGGAAGGCTCCGATAGATGAGTATGCGAAGAAGAACTATCCCAGGCCAGAGATACTCCCTGTAAGACCGCGCGCCGGAATTCGATGATCCGTGCCAGGATTTCCCCCGAACTCTCACGCACCACAATTTTTTCTCCCGTGACCAGCGTGATGAGAGTGTCCGGCGATTGCTCGACAAACTTGATCAGGTCGGAATTGACCATCAAGGCCTGGTTGTTCAAACGAGTAAGCCGGATCATGAAATCCTCTATTTTGGTTCGCATCTCGCGCGGCAAAAGGGCACAGGCCCCTACGAATACCTATCGGCGCAACAATAGTGAGGCCTAGACACGGCATGAAAGTTCCTCGTTACGGAGGGACTATGCGGGAAAAATGCGGGTGCGCAAGAGTCCGCACTAAAGCCCAAAACACAATTGCCGATGAAGCCTACAGACATTCAGGTTCCGTAAACACGAGTGGAACGGGAGCGTCGCAGCAATTTCAGGCGGCGGTTCCAAGTAGGCGGGACCACTTAAATCTAAGGAGAAATACAATGCCTATCGGGATTCTGAATAACATCAATTCTCTCGCAGCGGAAAATCAGCTCAGCCTTACGAGCGACGCCCTGAGCCACACGCTGCAACAGTTGTCTTCAGGCCAACGCATCAACAGCGGCGCCGACGATCCAGCCGGCTTGTCGATCGCCAACGGACTCGAGGCCAACATCAGCGCTCTCACGCAATCGGTTTCGAACGCGAATAACGGCGTTGGTCAATTGCAGCTCGCCGACGGCGCGCTGGCCCAGGTTACCAACCTGCTGAATACCGCGGTCACACTGGCCACGGAATCCGCCACCGGCACGGTGTCGAACGCGCAGCGCACCGCGATTCAAGCGCAGTATGCCTCGATCCTGGCCGAAATTAACCGCATCGGCAACTCGACGACCTATAACGGACAGGCGGTTTTTCAGAGTGGAGTATCGACCAACGTCAACGCAGTGGACAGCGGCAATAATGGCACCACCGCCCCGCTGACAGCGCTCACTCCGCTGACCGCTGGCGATTCGACCACAGTCACGGCAGGCGGCATCAGCTTTACCTATACGGCTTCCGCCACGAACTCCGCCGACCCCAACACAGTGACTGGCAGTTCCACTGGACTCGGGGCCGGTTCAGCATTGGCCCAGGGCGCTACTCTGACTTTGACCCGAGCCAGCGGAACCTCAACCTACGCAGTCGGCGCCGGCGGAGCCACGGTGCAGCAACTGTTGAACGCCGTCAATACCAACACGGTCGCGACCGGCGTCAATATTACGATCGCAGGAAGCGATACTTCGCACGCCAACTACACCGGCACCCTCACGCCGGCGGGCAGCCTGCAGTTTACGGATCTGAACAATAGCAATGATCTGGCGGCCACTCTGACCGGCGCGACCACTGGCAGCACGACCCAGTTCGCCACCACCGGACAGAATTTCACAACCGCGACGGCGTTAGCCGCAAACGAAGTCATCACCGTTGCTCGAACCGGCCAAACTGCAACCTATACGGTGGGCGCCAGCGGATCAACGCTGGGTCAACTGATTACCGCGATCAATACCGGGCAGAACCAGACCAGCGGTGTCCAGACGATTACCCTCGCGGCCACCGCCGGCACACTGCCCGTCGCCAGCGCTAACTTAAACGCAGCCATCTCGAACGGCAATCTGTTGATCACCGATTCGAGCACACTCGGCGGTTTAGCTGTCTCTGAATCCACCGGCGCTGCGGCCAATACCTCCGTACAAGCCGGCACCGCTTTCGCCAGTGGAGCGGCCACTACCCTGAACGCGGGTTATACCCTGACCTTAACCAGAGGCGGGGCCAATACCACGTACACGGTGAATGCCGGCGGAACCGCAACCGCCCAGGCCTTATTGCAAGCCATCAATAGCGGAATTTCCACCAGCGGAGTCGGAGGCGTCACCATCGGTGGCGCTGGTTCGGCCGCCGGGTTCTCGGCCTCCATCGATGCCAACAACAAACTCAACGTTACGGACACCACCTATAACAGTGGCGGTTTGACCGCGGTGGAGAGTGGTATCTATGCTCCGAACGAGGTGGCGACGACCTCCACTACCGCGCTGGTTGCGGGAACCGCGTTAACTCACGGTGAATCCATTACCCTGACCCGGGCCAACGGTTCCACCGTAACCTACACGAGTCTTAACCAGGCAGGCTCCACCATCACGGCCCTGGAAGGCGTCATCGCCAGCGGCACCACTACCGCAAACTTCACCGTCAGCAACTCCGGCAACGCAAGCAACCTTGGTCTGTCGGCCACCATCGCTGCGGTCAATGGTACGAATCAGCTGGTCATCACCGATGCAGGCGGAGGCACGCTGACGGCCACGCAGTCTTCCACGGGCGCCAGCGGCTTGGATAACGGCGTGACGGCAACCAACGTCGCTCTTGGTCCAGCGTATACCGCCAATGGCGGAAATACGGCAGGCGTCTTTACCAATGCCAATAAGCAATTTGCCTTCGCTGCGAATGCGAATTCCGCGGCCGGCACCTTTACTGCCGGAACCTCAACGCCCGCCACCGTGCAGCAATTGCTCAACGCCATTAACAATGACACAACTGTCGGCGCGAAAGCGGCTTTGGTCGGCGGCATCCTGCAAATCAGCGACCCGGAAAATCGGAATGACTTGGCCGTAACCACCACCGACCCCGTACTGGGTGCGGCGGTATCGGGAGCTTCGACGACTCTGGTCAACGCCACCACAACAGCGGCCGCCACTCCCAACCTGAACGAACTGGCCGGCAACGCCGGGACCACCGCAGCCCCGATTACGGTCAATACCACTCTAAGCGGTGTCACTCAGTTCACCGCCGGAGGCAAGACCTTCACCTTCACCGCCAACGCGACCAACGGAACCACCGTGGGAGCGCTGCTCAACGCCATCAACGCTCCCGGCGATGCCGCCGGTCTGCACGCTTATCTTGGTACGGCTGGCAGCGGCACCACAACGCAGCTGATCGTCACTGACCCCAACAACAACAACAACGTGGCGGTGGGTTCGGCCAACACCGAGACTGCACTGGGAACCTACACCAACCCCGATACCACGGGGAACACCACCACTAACATTTTCTTGAGTGATGCTACGGCCATTGGATCCAGCCAAATCGCAGTGACCATCGGTGGCCTCTCGACGGCGGCACTCACGAACGGTTCCGGAGGCCAAGCCGTCAATCTGGCGATCACGGACCTCAGCACGCAGACCGACGCGCAAACCGCCCTGACCCAGCTCACCGGCGCCATCTCAAACATTGCCAGCGTTCGCGGTACCTTGGGCGCCAGCGTGAACCGGCTCACGGCAGCCAGTAACGTCATTAATAGTCAGGTACAAAACTTGACGGCGGCGGAAAACACCATTCTCGCTGCCGACATTCCCTCCGCCGTGGCGGACCTGACCAAATATTCCATCCTGGAACAGACCGGCATCTCGGCGCTGGCCCAGGCCAACCAGCAACAGCAGATTGTTTTGAAACTGTTGCAATAAGTCTTACAAAAAAGGAGGCGGCTAAAAACCGCCTCCTTTCTTTTTTCTTTCCAGTCTCGGGAAGCGCCTTGCATCGGGAATTAAAAGATACTTAGGCGCGGCGGCGGGTTATTACTTCCCGCAGTTTTGCAGGGAACCTGCATAGGATAGGGAAGGAGGGAAATTTTATGGGCGTTAGTTTGAATCCTTCTACTATCCTTTCCGGACAAGGCATTGACGTCAGTTCCCTGGTTCAGCAGATCATCGCTTCGCAAAGCGGAGAATTAAGCGTATGGCAAGGTCAACAAACCACATTTGCCACGCAAGATGGCTTGCTGGAAGGTTTAGCGAATAACCTCACCAACTTGCAGACGGCGGTCGCAGCCCTCGCCGATCCAACGGGCGCTCTTACGGCACAAGCCGCGGTGTCTTCCGATTCCACCGTGCTGACCGCGGTCGCACAAACTACGGCCGTTTCTGGAACTCACCAGGTGGTGGTTTCGAATCTGGCGACCACCGGAACCCTGTACACGGATCCGGTTGCCGGCGGTGCAAGCGCATCTTTTCTTTCGCCCGGCCAAACTACCGGCAACATTCAATTGCAGGTTGGCGG
>Ga0302320_10018343_pt1 | contig 14115 bp, 15 predicted proteins | sample Bog_T0_3_FD_202130 | JGI IMG/M metagenome (GOLD analysis project Ga0302320, IMG submission 202130) | Peat permafrost microbial communities from Stordalen Mire near Abisko, Sweden - Bog_T0_3 | ecosystem: Environmental > Terrestrial > Soil > Wetlands > Peat | place: Sweden: Abisko, Stordalen Mire... | reverse complement strand
GCGTCCGGCCCTCGTGGTGACAAGGTTTATACGCCTTCACCCAGGCGCTCAGAAGTGTGACGGGCCATTTGGGAGTCGCTGTCCTGACCGCGCCACGGGCAAAACCTCTCTGCCAACCCTAAACGAACAGCGAAATCATGCGTTCCAGCCAGAGGATGCTGGAAAAACAAATAGGTTCAAACCATTTCATTTTTTATTTTTTTCCCGGCAAAGTCAGGTCATCAGTCAAAAAGCCTTCAGAAAAAATCGTTACCGACCGGCAATTGCTCAAGGAGGAAACCGGCCTCGCTGTCAGGGGGCGAATCAAAACCAGCCAGCAAGCCCTATCAACCACCGACTCCGCCAGGAGGCATCGCCAAGTAAAGGCCCACGCCGAGGCGGCCGACCGCGCGCTGCTGCTGCTGCAACACCAAAAGCACCCATGACGCGCGGGTTGTTCCGTAACAACGGGTCTGGAACCGAATCGTTTTTGCCAGTAAAATGCTTAAAAAATCAATGAGCCCCAAAAGCGAATCACCGCGAAGAAAAACAAATGACAAGGCTTGTCGTTCAGCCCGCTGGTAAGTGTAATTCTGTCCGTCTTTTTTTGCCGATTTTCCCTCCAAATTTCTCGGCACTTGGATTTGCTCCTATGCCGGGATATGCTTGCCACCACAGTAGCACATGACAACCGCCCTGAATCTTGACATTGAAAAACTCAAGACCCGCGCTTTTGACCGGGCGGAGTGGGCCGGGGAAGCGCTCCTCCATTATCATGCTGCCATCGCAAAGCTGGACGCGTCCACGGTTCGACCGCTGCAAGGACTTTATCAATGGATGCTCGTCCCCACCACGCTCTGGCCGTTTAATGTTCAGGACGTGCTGGAGGATTGCCTGACGGCTCTGGAAAAAGGAAAACCCCTCAATTCCCGGCACCGACTGCTTATTGACCTGCTGCCCGAACCGCAGGGAGATGCCGTCTGCACTGCGGTAGCCGACCACGAACTTCATGTTCAGAAACAGCACGTGGGTCTTTGACCGGCTCAACCAGTATGCGGCCAACCGGCTGCAACGATGGCTCTGGCGCAAACGGGGATGTCGCCAAGCCCGATGGGTGGATAACCCCCGCGAAGTTCTCCGCGAACGTCACGGCCTGTATCAGTTGCCCACACGGGCGGCTTGAACGTGGGCACGGGCGTAGAAGCAATGCGAGTGAATGACCTCCGGAAAGCCGGATGCGGGAAAACCGCCCGTCCGGTTTGATGAGGAGCGAAGTGCAAGAGCGGAACCGACAACTGCGGTCGGTTCAATCCGCCCTCTTCCATTACGCTTACTCCACTAAATTTCTCGCGGATGTGCGCTAACGTCGGATGGAGTGGCAATTTTAACCGAGTGTAGATTGCATTTGTCGCCACCGACCGTTAGCCTTTCAGAGCATAGATTTATATCTGAGGGCATGAACATATTCGCACCAACCCGGCGTTTTGATCCGAACGAACGGGAATTGATCGACCAGCCCGGCCTCGACGTCGGATTGTTGGGTGAAGAATTGCACTTGCTCGCGGAATTGAACCGCCGTTTGGGCGGATATCAATTGATGCTGGAATACGTGAAATGGCTGCTCGGTTCCACGCCGGCCAAATCGCTGAGCATTCTTGACCTTGGAACCGGTTGTGCTGACATCCCGCGCGCGATTGTGGCGTGGTCGCGCCAAAGAAAGCTGGGCGTGTCCGTCACCGCCGTGGATGTCAACCCAAAAGTCCTGGAAATCGCGGAAGCGCACTCGCGCGACTGGCCGGAAATACAATTCGCCCGGCACGACTTGCGGTCCCTGCCTTATCCGCCGGAGAATTTCGACATCGTGCTGTGTTCCCTGGCCTTGCATCACTTTATTTCGGCGGACGCCGCCGCGATTTTGCGGAGCATTCATGGTCTCGCCCGTGTCGGATATATCGTGAATGATTTGCGGCGAAACTGGGGCGCGATCTGGCTGACCGAATTGCTGGCACGGACGCTGGTCCGCAGCAAGATATTCCAGCATGACGCGCCGCACTCGTGCCGGGCGGCGTTCACCTTGCGCGAACTGGAAAACCTGGCGGGGCAGGCCGGGTTGGGGAACTATCAGATCCAGCGGCATCACTTGTGTTTCCGCATGGTCCTGGCGGGGAAAAAGTAGAAAACGGTCCCCGGCGGACAGCCCCCGGCTGGTAAATCGAGCCATTGTTTTTTTGCGGACGACCATTATTATACATCCATGAAATCATCTAAGGACCGGGCCGGCAAAATTCACACAGTCGCCATTCTGGGAGCCGGTCCGGCGGCTTGCACCCTGGCCACGCTGCTGGCCCGCGCGGGTTTGAAGGTGGCCATGTTCCATCGTCCCCGCATCGCGCCTTTGCTGGTCGGCGAGTCCCTCGTTCCGGCCATCGTCCTAATGCTCCGTCAACTCGGGGTGGAGGACGAAGTAGCCGCCTACAGCCAATACAAACCGGGCGCTTGCTTCAACATCGGCGACCATTCCGACTTTCCCTTTGCGTTCAAGGACTTTTGCGGTTCCTTTCCTCCCTATGCCTACAATGTGCCGCGTGTTCAATTTGAGGCAACGTTGCTGGCCAATGCGCAAAGAGCCGGGGTCACGGTTTTTGACATGAATGCGGGGGTGCTGCGGGTGGGCCATTCGGATCGCGTCCAATTGGATTCAGAAACGCTTGCCCGAAAGGATGGTTTTTTTACCGGCCAGCCGGACTTGCTGGTGGACGCAACGGGCCGCGTGCGCCTGCTGCCCAAATTGCTCGACATTCCCTGCCGGGAAGGCGGTCGCAAGGACACCGCCATGTTTGCGCATGTGGATGCCACAAAATTGTATCAGGATGGCTACGTTCACTCGACGCGTCTGGATCATGGCTGGAGCTGGCGGATTCCCCTCCCGGGGCGCGTTTCGGTTGGCATAGTGATCGGCACCGAATTTTTGCCAGCGTTCGGCGCGACGAAAGAGGAACGCTACGACAACCTTTTGAAACAGGACTCCCGGCTGTGTCTGGTGGCCGGCGAAGCAAAGCGCCTTACGCCTGTGATGGAATATACGAATTACCAGCTCACCTCCGGCCGCATGTTCGGAGATGGTTGGGCGCTGGTCGGGGATACGGCGGGATTTATCGACCCGGTGTTTTCCAGCGGCCTTTTCATCGGAATGCGCGGCGCTTTTGCGCTGGCCGACGCCATCAAGAAAGGTTCGCCGAAAGCCTTCCAGGATTATCAAGCTGAAGTCACCCATCACCTGACCATCTGGCATGAAATTGTGAGCTATTTCTACGATGGCCGCCTCTTTACCTCCTTCAGCGTCGGGGAAAAATTACGCCATAATTTGCTGATGAAGCTGGCTTTTCCGCATATCAACAAACATATGGGCCGCATTTTTCTGGGGGCGGCTTCCACCTCGCCTTACAGCATCAAACTGTTGCGTGTGCTCGTGAAGCACGGACTGCGGAATGAGGATCCCCAAGTCATGGCGATCAAGTAAATACAGATTTATTTTTTGCCGCCGTCCGGGACAGCATCCACACCAAAACAAAAAACATCATTGGAATCATTGGGGCTAAAACCATATTCTCCGGACGGAAGCGCGGGTGACGGAGTTAATTTATAAGCATCGCCAAATTTTCGGATGTTAAACGGGTGGAAAACTGGATTGGCTTTCTTGCCGGTCCAGGTCGCTTCCATTGTTATCGCCTGCCGGTTTCCATCTTTGGTTTCAAAGGCAATTAATTGATATTTTCCGGGGTCAACCCCGTTGGCCAGACTCACTACAAATTCCATCTTTTGATCAGCTTTCAATCGCAAATCGGCTTTTCCACCCGCAACTTGAACGATGATCTTTTGTTTGGGCCAGCCCTCTCGTTTCGCGGTGGCGATTTCCTTTTCCAAAGCCACCAGGGAATTGGTGCTGGAATCGAAATAATAAATTGTCCCGATATTTTCCGGTTCCGGCAGGTTTTGATCGCTGCCCGCCGCCGGCAGCCGGAAATAAAACACAGCCAGCACAGCCAGCAACCAAGGCAAATGATTTTTCATATCGTATTCAACTTGAGTCTAATGCGTGGCTGGCCAGTCACAAGCAAACAATTGATTTTTTAAAATTTCATTATTAATCCAAACAAATTGGACCGGCTGTCCTGCTGAGAAATCGCCGGTCATTTCCTTCGACTTGGCAATGAAAGATGCGGTTCGCCGGCTTTTTTGGGGTGGAATTCAGGTGCCCGCCGCCCGGATTTTTGAACTCAAGATTTTTGCCAGCAAGGGCAGGGCCCGGCTGGCCTGGGCGACATACGGATTCGATTTGTCCCACACATAGCCCGCCAGCACGGAGCAGATTTGCCGCATAACAACCGGATTGGCCTGCGCGGCGAAAAATATCTCCGGCAGGGAACCGTCATACCAGGCATGCACATAAGCGCGAAAGGTGTTGATGCCTTGCATGACGTGATCGGCATATTCCGTCTGCCAGTCCGGCTTTTCACCGCGCAACTCGCGGGCGATGGTTTTGGCCGCGCGATTGGCCGACGCCAGCGCCAGCGTGACCCCGGAACTGAAAATGGGGTCGAGAAACTCGGTGGCATTCCCGGCCAGCGCAAAATGCGGACCATGGAGGCTTGTGACGGCACACGCATAGCCGGTGATCCGTTGCGCGGGCATGACGAATTCAATCCCGCCCAATCGCCTCGCCGCATTGGGTTCGGATAGTAAGATTTCGCGCAAGACCGAGTCCGTCGCTCCAGGATGGGCGGCAAAAAATTCCGGGGTCGCGACCACTCCCGCACTGGTCCTGTCGTTGGAAAAAGGAATGATCCAAATCCACGCGCCGGCCGGATGCTGGCAGACCCAGATTTTCCCGGCCTCCTGGCCCGCGGGTCGTTGGTCACCGGTGACATGGGTGAACAGCGCCTCGCGCTTCGGAAAACTGGTCGGCTTTTCCAGGTTCAGCAGGCGCGGCAGCACCCGTCCGTACCCGCTGCAATCCAAAACAAAACGCGCGGCCACCGATCTGGCCGGTCTATCTTGTGACTCGATGGTGACGCTGGCGCCGGCTTCATGGAAAGTGATGCCGGTCACGCCATGGCCATATAGAAATTCCACGCCCCGGGCGGCGACGTCGTCGGCCAGGGTTTTGTCAAAATCAGCGCGCGGAACCTGGTAGGTGTATTTCCAACCGGCGGTGAACTGGCTGGAAAAATCAAAATTGCAGGTTTCCTGGCCGCGCCAGAACACCGCGCCGGCCTTGTGCATGAAACCGCGCGCCTCCACCGCCTCCAACAATTTGGCCTCCATTAGCAGGTCCATGCAGTGCGGCAGCAAGCTCTCGCCGATGACAAACCGGGGGAAAACTTGTTTCTCGACCACGAGCACGGCGAAACCCTGCTCGTGCAACAGGGCGGCGGCGGTTGCCCCCGCCGGTCCGGCCCCGATGATCAATACATCCACTTTACTCTTCATGCGCGTCCGTTTTGGGCTGGAGACAGTCTTGTTGCGCGGTCTCCGATTGCAGCAAGGCGGTCACCCGCTGAATGTCTTCGTTCAACGGACGGTCGCTTTCGAGCCGTGGTGAAACGCCGCGGATGAGTTCGCGAAGCTTTTGAAAATCGCCGCCGGGAACAAATTCGGACCCGCGCAGGTCGGCGGCCTGGGTGACGGCCAGGGCTTCAATGGCCAGAATTTTCCAGAGCAAGGGCAGCATCGTGCGCGTCATTTTGGCGGCGATACAGCCCATGCTGACCATATCCTGATTGTTTGCGTTGGTGGGAATGGTTTGAATGGAGGCGGGCGTGCCGAGCAGGCGCGCCTCGGCCGCGAGGGACGTGGCGAGCAGTTGCGCGCCGGAGAAACCGGAGTTCAAGCCGGAAGCCGCCCCGGCCAGCATCGGCGGCAGGCCGCGGCTGTAACGCCAGTTTACCAGCCGTTCAATTTGCCGTTCCGCGAGCAGGGCCAGGGTGATCAGGCCCATGCGCTCGTAATCACTGGCCATGGCAATCTGTTGACCGTAAAAATTGCCTCCGTGAATGACCATTCCCGTGTCCGGGAAAACCAAAGGATTGTCCGTGCTGGCGTTGAGCTCGCGGGTGATCATGTGCTCAACATGCCAGTGCGCCTCCTGAAATGCGCCCAGAATTTGCGGGGCGCACCGCAGCGAGTACGGGTCTTGAATTTCCGCGCCGCCATCCACGGGCTTGGGTTGCGAACCCCACTCGTGTTCCGCGATGCGTTTCGCAAAACCGGGGTGCGTGCGGAGTGAGTCACTAATGCGCCGCGCAACCAGCGACTGGCCGCGAAAACCGCGCGCCTTGTGGATTTGCTGGCACAAAACCTCGGGCTCCCCGCCCAGCACTTGAAACAAACAGGCCGTCAAAAGTTCCAGCCAGTGCAATTGTTTTTCCGCCTCGCGCGCCGACAAAGCTGCCAGGCCAGTCATTGCCGAAGTCCCGTTGACGAGGGCCAGCCCTTCCTTGCATTGCAGGACGACCGGGGCCAGGCCGGCGTGTTGCAAGGCTTCCTTCGCCGGGAGCCGTTCCCCGTTCCACACCGCATGGCCGGAGCCGGTCAGCAATCCGGCCATGTGCGCCAGGGGAACCAGATCACCGCTCGCGCCGACGGAACCTTCGCTGGGAATTTCCGGCAGCAGGTTCTTGTTCAAAACTGCCAGCAGCAGGTCAATTAATTCCTCGCGAATTCCCGAATAGCCCCGGGCCAGTGTATTGGCGCGCGCGAGCATGATGGCGCGCGTTTCGGTCTCGGAAAAGAGCGCGCCTTGCCCGACGGTCAGGTGATTCAGCAGGTGGATTTGAAGCTGTTGCTGGCCCTCGCGACTGACGCGGAAACCACTCAAAGGGCCGAAACCAGTGTTGATTCCGTAAATGGCCCGGGATTGCGCCGCCAAAGACTCCACCAATTGGCGGCTGCGACCGAGCAACGGACGCGCTTGGGAGGCCAATGCACACGGGGTCTGGAGGCGGGCAATCCGCCAGACTTCTTCAATGGAAAGGTTGTGCCCGTCCAGAATTAGCATGCCTGAGTCGTGCAGGCGTCCACCATTACACGCGGACACCGGAACAGGCAAGTCCAATCCATAAATAATTCATAAAGAAGTTGCTACGCCCGGCCGCACTGGATAAACATTGAGTCTGCCTAAATGCCCTGCTTAAACGAGGAGCCTTCCGGGAAGAAAATGGTCCAAATTCTGGTGGCCGTGATTGCGGCTGTCGTTCTGGCTGGTTGCGCGACCGCCCCTGCCGACACCTCGCTCCTGGAGGAAGGGCAACTTGGGATCATGCGCCAGGTTCTGGAGCGCAAAGACAAGATTGTCTTTTTGTCATCCGGGCAAATCGGTCGGAACAAGCCCGTCGTGGTGCTTCTGCATGGGGCGACGGATGATCCGACGGAGATGATGAAAATTCTCACGGAATGGCGCGGTCAGTATAATGTCCTTTTGTATTCTTATAATTACCATCGGCCGGTCGAACAAGTGGCGGGGGATTTTGTGGGTGAGATGAAGGCGCTCAGAAGCGAGATCGAACGTGTCCAGCCGCAAGACGTCCCTGCCGGAGATGTGACGGTGGTTACTTATTCCTATTCCGCCATCGGTTTTAGAATGGCCGTCATCATCGCGGATGACCGGACACTTTTTTCCAACGTTTCCCTGATACAACTGGTGCCAACGGCGGGAGGATCGTATCTGGCGCGCAGCATGGGGTTCCCGGGTTTGGACGCGTTGGTTTCCCTGGCTTCCAAACCCAGCGCCGCCGTGAACCCCTATGGCAGTTTGGCGAAGGAACTCTGGGAGGGCAAAGGTAACCGCCGGTTTTATGAGGCCATTAATCTCAATCGAATGGTCAGCGTTATTCTGGAGTCAGACCCCCATTCGCTGGCCGGCGTGCGGGATGAGAACGTTCCACGGCGGTACAAGAATGGCATTGGACCCAATGTCATTGTGATCCCCAAATCCGCTGTGGTGACGCATGAGTATTTTCCGACCGAGCCCGCCGGTCTTTATTATTTAAGAAAAGCACTGGAATGGTCCCGGAAGAAGGGGGACACCGTGGACCAGCTATCGACGAGCCCAAGGCCGACGCAAACGCCCCTTGACGTTGTTTTTCGCTCTGTCCCGGTCCCGGACTTCTGATCTCCGAGACACGGCATGCCCCGGGCTGCACCTTGCACTCATCTCCTGCGGAAGAAGCGCCGATTGGTAATCGGCTATATCGCCGGCTGGCAGCTGGCAGGGCGTTGAACGGTGGGGAGGGTTGGAGATTTCAAAATCCCCCAAAGGAACGGCTCATGTTTTTCGTCCGGCCTTGGCATTTTGACGCTTTAGCGGATTGCCAATCCGCGCTACCTTCGCGAATCGCGCCCATTTCTCCCGAGTTTGGCCGTTAATGTGAAGGCGTGTAAGGTGCAGTCCCCAGCCGCTCACCAATATGGAAAGAGGTTTCAACGAGGCTTTCTATTTAAGAGCTTTTTTCCAGAGGAAGTCACCCAGTCCCGCGCCACATGCGGCATAGGTGTTTTCGATGCGTCCCGCGGGATCGTAATCATAGCCATTGCCGGGGGCGTGTTTTATGCTGATCGTGGCCAGGGTCGTGTCCGGTTTGTCGCTTTCCACAAACGTGACCACCGCATCAATGTACGATTCCTGGTGAATAAAAGCCCAGCCCGCCCAGCCGGGTTCCGTCACCAAGGTTTTTAGGATCATTGTATATTTAGAGTCCTTCTGGCTGCTGCCAAAAGTGATGGTCCTCCGAACCAGAACCTTGTTAAGCCGCCGCTCAAAGCTTGGCTGATAACGCCCGGTGCGGTCGTTGATCCAGCCAGCCAGCCACTTTTCACCTTTGCCAGGTTCTTTTTTATTGAAGAAGGCAACCTTGTACTTGATGTAATCCGCCTCGTTATTCGTTCCGATGAGCATGCCATCATAGACATATTTGACGCAGACGGCGGTTTCGCCCCGCAGAAAGGTGAGATTTCCAGACTCCAATTGGACGTCCTGGGCTTGCACAGAAAGAAAAGCAACGCAGAACAAGCCAATGATGGCGGCGAAGATGACGACATGCAATTTGCTGGCGTGCATGGCCTTGGCATTTGCTGTCGCCACCGGCCTCTCGATGCCGCCAGGCAATGCCGGCAGCTTGTTTCTGGTGATGCAAAACTGCGTAAAAGCCGGGACGATTGGCGAGGGCCGGGCATCCTCTATATATGCATGGTTCAGACCGTCGTCCAGAATCAAGGTGATCACGGTTAAAAAATTGCTAAAAATAGCTTGGATGTCAAGCGGGTTTTAATCAACATCTCAAAGGTTGTCCCATTAACCAATAAAGAACGTCACCAGAGTCGGTAATCCCGTGATTTACGTGGTAAACTGATTTAAGAATCAGCGTTCAGAATAATGTGATTATAGTATGAAAACTATTATATATCGTGCATCCATGCTGTTGGCCGCGTTGGGTTTATGCTTCCTCACCGGGTGCGCATCGCCCTATTCGGACCCCAGCCGGTTGATGCAGGCATCCACGCTGGCCCCTGCGGCTCCGCCCGCCGATAAATCGCTCGTTTGCATTCATCGTCCCCGCGCCAGGCAGGGCTACGGGCTCTTTACGGGCGTGTGGGACTCCACCACCCTGGTGGCGGATCTGGGCAATGGCCAGTCTGTGGCTTATGTGTGCGACCCGGGCAAACATTACTTCCTCAACCGTTCGGTGGAGCTGGTAGCCGTCGTCGAAGCCGATCTCCTTCCGGGCAAAACCTACGATCTCTGGCTCGACACTGCCGGGGCCTTCATCGCGAGTTTCAAGCTTAAGCCGGTCACGCACGGCAGTCCCGAGCAAGCAATGGTTGCCACTTGGGACCGGGAAAATCATTGGGTGACCCGCGGTGCGGAGGCGGCTCAGTACGAACAGGCCAAAACGCCGGATGTCGCCATTATTCTTCATGACTTTGTCGGGGGTGAAAAGAAGGGGCGGCTGCAACACCTCGCTGCGGATGACTGCCGTTAAGACCGGTTGAGGTGGCGACTGTCTTGCTGGCGAGGGATCACCGTTCACCAGCCGGTCTGACGGATTCACAGATTCAGCGCCAGCATAAGAATGTCCTCCGTTTGCACGTCATGGTACTCCTAAAATCCGCCTGCGTCACTCGCAAATATTTTCCCAAATATTTTCCCTCGGAACCACGGCGCTCGGCTATTTGCCACCGGTCTTGGAACAACAACTGATGGCGGCTGCCACCCGGTGAACCCACGCGGGTACGATGGCCCCTGACCCCGCACGGCACGGGTTAATTCTACTTTGTTACGCATTTTAGTTGCAAATTCCGCCCGTGCGGGATAGATTTCTTTCGTTCGTTGTGGCTGGGCAAAAACGCCGACACAAAATTCCAAAAAACCTAAACCGCCAGGCGCAAAGAACACTGCGCCAACTAAAAATGCTCTCCAAAGCCTGCGCCACATTGGCAAGCGACTTTTGGGCTTCATGGCCGATTATTCCGATCATTTCCTGATTCGCGGCAAGGACGTTAGTTCGCACGCCTCCGATTACCTGTCCGGGCTGTTGGGGACTTATCGGCGTAAGAACATGGAGTGCATTCACGGGGACATTCCGGACAGTAATTACCAAGGCATTCAACAGTTGCTCAGTGACTCGCCCTGGTCGCAGGACAAACTCATGGCCCAAGTGGCGGACGAGGCCAATGGCCTCCTTGGGGGAAACCGCCACAGCGCGCTCTTGATCGATGAAACGAGCTTCGTCAAAAAGGGCGATCGTTCCGTTGGCGTCCAGCGCCAGTATTGCGGCCGGCTCGGCAAGAAGGAGAACTGCCAGTTGGGTGTCTTTGCTTGCCTGGGGCTTGGGGACAAGGCCACGGTGGTGGATTTTCGACTGTTTCTTCCGGAGGCATGGGTGCAATCCGCCGAGCGTTGCGACAAGGCGCAAATCCCGGAGGATCAGCGCCAGCATCGCACCAAATTGGAATTGGCCTTGGAAATGGTGAAGTCGGCCAGGTCCCGCGGGCTGCAATTTCAATGGGTGTCTGCGGATGCGGCGTATGGTTGCAGCCACGACTTTTGCGCGGCGGTGGAGCAGATGGGTCTCTACTACATGCTGGACGCCTCCCTGTGCGCTTGTGTGTGGGACGCCGACCCCCAGCCCTATATGCCGGAGCGGAAGGCAAATCGAGGACGACCAGAAACAGTGCATCAGGCTGGGAACGCCCAGGCCAAGCGCCACAAGCTGCCGGATTTGCTCAAGGCAAACTTTGCCAGGCATGCGCGGGAGATGGTCATCCGCAAGACCACCAAGGGAACGTTGCGGGCCAGAGTCTGGGTGTGCGCGGTCTGGGTGTGGGAAGACGGCGGTGCGCAGGCGACGGCGCGACGCTTGGTGGTCCGCGAGAAGGAGGACGGCGAACTCAAGGTTTCGTGGACGAACGCGCCCAAGGAAATGAGCGATGAGGAGCTGGCGTATATGCAGGGGCAGCGGCATTGGATCGAACGCGCCTTTGAGGATGCCAAGAGTCAACTGGGCATGGCGGACTATGAAGTGCGCAAGTGGCGTGGCTGGCATCACCACATGGCCTTGGTTGCCTTGGCGATGCTGTTTATATTGAAGGAGCGCGTTGAGCACGAACAGAGCGCACCGCTGCTGAGCGCGCGCGATATCGTGGAGCTACTGGCGTTTTACCTTCCCAGGAGGCGACGCACAGAGGAAGAAGTCGTTTCCGACCTTGTGCGGCGGCATGAACAACGCCTCGCAGCGACTAAAAGCCATGCGCGAAGGCAGCAAAATGAATGAGATCATAACAAAGTAGAATTAAGGCCGGGCATTCAACGTGGCGATGGCGTCTTGAGCATCCTTCCGCACCGCAGGATCGGGACTGTTCACCAGCGGTTCAATCGCGGGAATCACGTCCTTCGTGGCCACCACCGCCAGGGTGCGGCAGGCATCGCGCGCCACAAATGGATTGGGATGTTTGAGACAAGGCAAAATGTCGGGCACCGCCGAGGATGTGTGCAGATCCCGCAGTGCTTTCAGGCCCGATTGCACCTCCCGCCAGTCCGAAGCCCGTAACTGCGCGCAGACCAGTTTGATATCCGCGTCGTCCAGCGGCGCGTGGAATACGCCCAGTACCCGGGCCGCCTTCCGGCGCACCGGCTCGCGAGGGTCGGCGAGGAGGTGCTTGAGGGCGGGAATGGAGTTCGTGCAACTGGCATCCGCGCCGTGCATTGCCTCCAACTGGCCTATGGCATCGGTAATGGTGCCGGCCGAATTGGCTGGTTCCAGTTGTTCAATAAGCTGGGCTTCGGTCTTGGGATGGATGGGAACGTAATTATCCCGCTGGCCCGCCCGTAACGACGGCACGCTCGCTGAAATTGCGATAATTAACGCGCCCGAAAAGAGCGGTTTATATATATTTTTCATAACGTTTGGTTGGTTGGTTGGTGGTTTGCTGGATTCAGGGTCTGGCGCGTAATGCGGCCAGGGCATCTTGCGCGTCTTTGCGCACATTCTCCCGTTTGTCTTTTAACAATGGCTCGATGGCTGGAATGACACTCTGGTCGGCCATGACTGCCAGTGTTCGGCACGAATCACGAATGACGTTGGCACTGTTGTTATGGAGCAATGGCAGAATGGCCGGCACCATCGCCACATATTCCGGGCTCCGCACCATTTTGAGCAATTTGATGATATCTTTGGGATCGCACGATCCCAATGCCCGGTCGGCTGGCTTTGCCCAGCCGGGCTTCTCGCCGGGCAGATTCCCGTTCAGCACGGCAATGGCGTCCTGCGCATCTTTGCGAACATCTGAACGCTTGTCATTCTGCAGCGGTTCAATGAAAGGAATGACGTCCTTGTTGCCAATCACCGCCAGAGTGCGGCAATCATCGCGCACCACATTGGCATTCGCGTTTTTAAGCAACGGCAGAAATGCCGGGACCAGTGCCGAATACTCCGGACTCCGAAAACATTTCAAAATCAGAATGATGTTGCGTGGATCCGCCTGTTCAAACATGGGTGATGTTTGTGCGGTTACTATTCCGGCCGCGAAGGACAGGATGAACGATTTAACGAGCCGTTGGCTGCGCCAGTATTTCATAGTGTGTTTCCTTTGAGGTTGCGGGTTTTCACCGTCGGTTGATTGCGTTAATTTTTTCCTGATTCCATTGTGGATGGAACTTGTTGCTCATAAATCCGGCTGGCTTTTTTTGGGGGGAATTTGGCGGTTATCGGGAAATCATTCAAGGCGACGGCGGGATCGCCGGCTCGCGGCTTGACACGGCACTCAATTTATTGATGGCATCCTGGGCATCTTTGCGAACATCCGCCCGCTTGTCCTGTAACAAGGGTTCAATTTGGGGAATCACGTCCTTGCTGGCAATGACCGCCAGGGTCCGGCAGGCGTCGCGAACCACTTTGGCGTTACGGTGATTTAACAGCGGCAAGATTTTGGGGGTGGCCGCCGAATCTTCCGGCTTCCGCAACCGCTTCAGCGCGTCAACCACCTGGTTTGGGTTGGCTGAATCCAATTGTTCGCAAAGCTTTGTGATTACCGAGCTGGCGCTTGGCCGGCAGTCATTTATGTTGACGTGAACCACCCGCCCGGATTTTCTTCCACCGAGGAAGTCCTTCTTGATTTGATCGAGTTTGCCTTTTTGGGCCGCTTCATACTTGAGCGCCACTTCATTCCGTTCCAGGGCATAGACCTTTTCATCCCGTTCCAAATCCTCCACACTGCGCATCCTGGCTGAAGCCTGGGACAGAGGAATTAAGATTGTGCCTTTCCAATTAAGATAGAGCAACAGGTCGTAGGTTTTGTCCGGTGCCAAATCCATGGCGGTCACATCGTCGGGGTTTACCCCAAACCAAGTGATAAAAACCTTTTGTCCCGGCTCGCAAACCAGTTGACATTCGCACTGAACGGGAAGATCCATGAGAAATTTTTCGCTTTCGTCAAAAATGGGACAGCATATTGTGTGTCCGAACGCAAATGGGTCTTTGCGTAACTTGTTATGAATATTCACCAATGCCTTGCCGGCCGGCGGGGCTTGGATGCGCGGGACCGGGGTAATGGTGGTGTCGGCGGCACGGGAGAAAAAGGGAG
>Ga0302320_10018342_pt1 | contig 14115 bp, 9 predicted proteins | sample Bog_T0_3_FD_202130 | JGI IMG/M metagenome (GOLD analysis project Ga0302320, IMG submission 202130) | Peat permafrost microbial communities from Stordalen Mire near Abisko, Sweden - Bog_T0_3 | ecosystem: Environmental > Terrestrial > Soil > Wetlands > Peat | place: Sweden: Abisko, Stordalen Mire... | reverse complement strand
CGCCATTACACCATTATGCACCAATCTGATGCCGGTACTCTAAAGCCAACGCGCCGGCAGGGCGAGCAATTGCCAATACAGGATGAAGGGAATGTAGAGCGCCAGACCAAGGGTAGCGGCCAGTCTGCCGAGTGCAACCGAGGCTGGCCACGACCTCTTGATCAGGCCCCGGCAAGTTGAAGCAGCGAGATAGACCCAGACCAGGGGCACAACCGTGCCGAATGCGAGGGCAGCCTTCAAGTACCATGGGAGACCCAAAATGAGCCGCTGCGGATCAGCCACAAGTGCCGCGCCGAGCCAGGAAATACTGTGAATGAGAATGGCCCACGCCATCCAACGGAGGGGGCGGGTGTGGGCACGCCGCCGATTGCTCCAAAGGATCGACGCGGAAAGCAGCACAAAGCAGAAGTAGAAAGCGATGGCTGCCCGTCCGCTCCGATACCAGGCTATGCGCTCGCTGGCACGGTCCAAGAAGCGGACTTGTCCGCTGGAGTCTTCCTGGAAGGTCAAATAACGACCGTCCGAGACGTTGCGGAAGCGCAAGGGTTCCACAGCGATCCATCGTTCGCCGCCGTAGGCGAGACTTCCGTCAGGGTTGGCACGAACGAATTGATCCATGGTAATGACAAAGGTTTTGCCAAAGTCATGATGCGGATACCGCACGGGCCTGTAGATGCCTGCCAGACGGGCCGCGGACTTTCGGGCGCCGGCAGAGGGAGGAGAAACCGGCAATGTCTCGGGCTTCTTTCCGCCTCCAAACCAACTTTCCATGATCTTCGGAACTAAATTCCAAGTGGCCATGTTGCTGGCACTGGCCGCCATGGTGACCAAAGCCCTTTGATGTTCAGGGAACCAAAGCACGACGGTGTGATACCCACCTAAGTCTCCACCCGCGTACCAATACCGTTCCCCTCGATTGATCCCAAAGGCAAAACCGTAGCTCTCTGAATCGGCAGCCAAATCCGTGTTCTCTCCCAGCATCCGTTGCAATGTGGCGGAGCGCAGGACCCGATGTCCATCAATCGATCCTCCGTTCTGAACAAAGCGCGCGAAGCGGAGAAGGTCGGCGAGCGTAGTGGTCAGTCCACCCGCGGCCGACGCGCGGTGGTAGACGATTTCGGCTGAATGCGTGGAGCCGAAGAGGCTTCGCTCGAGGGAGGGAACAACACGCCGCTCCAAGGCCGCCGGCAAGGGCTGCTGAAACGTGCTGTTGTCCATGCCGAGCGGCTCCAGCACTTCGGCGCGCATGAAACTTTCAAAGCGCGCGCCAGTAACATCCTCAATAATGGCTCCGACCAGGCCATATCCGAAATTGGAGTAGAGGCGCACTATTCCGGGCTCATACAGACGCGCGGGCAGCCAGCGACGCATCACGGTGGCAAGGGGAGGCTGTTCGCCCGCGGCGGCGGTAAAACCGCTGGCCACAAAGGGATCGTCGAGACCAGAAGTGTGGGTCAACAACTGGCGTAAGGTAATTGGCCGACTCATGGTGGCGGGTATGGCGAAGGTCTTCAGATAGCGATTTACGTCAACGTCCAGGTCGAGCCGTCCTTGCTCCACCAGCCGCATGATGCCCACGGCGGTGAGCGCCTTGGAGGTTGATGCCGCCCGCCATAATGAATCGGGAAGGGCTTTCCCAAAGGCGGCTGTCTCAATGACTTCACCGTGAGCAACTTCGGCGAAGTAAGCGCCGGATACGACTCCCCGGCTTATCAGCGGTTGGTAATGCCGCTCAGCAATGGCGCGTCCCGGCTGGGCCGAAGCGCACGATGCGCAGGCGACGGCGACGAGCAGCCTAAGCACGAACCAGCCCTTCCAACGAAGACTCCTCCGGCCGGAAGCGCCGTGACCAGCGATTCTCGACTAACACGCCGTGACCATGCGCGCAGACGGATTCGGTGGTAGCGGAATTCAATAGAACCCGGTCCGGCGTGCCTTCGGTTAACGAAAGGAGCAGAGCGTCGAGGCAAGAAGGGCAGCGCCGATGCAAGTCGCGCCACCAATAGCGGCATTGGAGCGCTGCGATTCCCAGATACACCATGAACAAAGCCAAGAACGCGAGTAAGGCCCTGCCGTCGGTTGACCATGCGATGCGGTTCCATATTTGGATAGCGAAAGCCCAGGCGATCAGGGAGACGAGCGAGTGCAAACAAGCGACGAGAAATCCGTAGATCAGCCATCGACGAGCGCTGTTGAACCGGGCTATGGAGGGGCGAAGAAGAAAGACCGAACAGAGCGCAATGAATCCCCAGAGCGCTTTGGCCGGCTGCATCACGATGGCGCGGCGTTCAAACATGGGAATGACTCGAAGGCGGGGGTTGCCGGTTTTGGCGCGCACCTGGGATTCAATGGCTGCTACCGTGGCGCCTTTGAGGGCGCGTGCCCGCGCGTGTATGGTCAGGTATCGTTGAATTCCGGTTAGGGCTCCCAGTGAGCGAAGAGATTCGAAATCAGACGGAGTGATACCGGCATAGGAGAGGTTGCGCGCCTGAGCGGAGAGGAAAACCGCATGGCGTTCTTCGGATGGGAAGGGTTGGCCAGCAATGCCTTCAATGATGGCGCGCGGCGCCGGGCTCAAGAGCAGAATCAGGATGGCGGCCATCAGCAATATGGCCGGCTGGAACCAGGGCGAGGCTGGAACGCGGTGTGCGTGGAACATGCGAGCGAGGCCCGGCAGATCGCCGCCCAGTTCCCGAAGCGCAAGTTTCAAGTTGCGGCGAGAGCCGAAGCGGCGCCGCGCTGTCCGGCTGGCTGCGCGCGGCGACAATCCAAGGGCGCGGAAATCCGCGGCGGACCGATGGAGGTGAAAGCGATATTCTTCACGCAGGCGTGAGCGGAGACGGAGCCATTCCCGTAGAGCATCGAATGCACGGAACATTTTATTTAAGCCTTCTTCAAGACGCGGCCGACGGCCCGCTGGAATTGACGCCATCCCTCTTGTTCAGCCTCAAGCCGCGCGACGCCCGCGGCGGTGAGGGAGTAGAATCTGGCTCGGCGGTTGTTTTCGGAACGGCCTTCTTGGGAGCGAATCCAGCCCTTCTTTTCCATGCGGTAGAGACATGGATAGAGCGACCCTTCGTCGACGGAAAGCCAATCGCCGGAGAGTTCGGCGAGGCGTCGAGTGATGGCGTAGCCGTGGAGGGCGCCGGGCACGAGCACACGAAGCACGAGGAGGTCCAGGGTGCCTTGCAGGACAGCGACTCCAAGGGCTTCTGGTTCCTTAGCTTCCTTAGGCATTCTATGGGAGTATCTCTTATTTCCATTAGGATGTCAAGGGGAAGGAGGGCGAGCTTCGCTCGCCGCGACCGCAAGAGTGCGGCCGCGGCAGGCAGGAGTGCCTGCGCCACGTTCAATAGTTGAAGAGGAATTCTTTGCTGGTGAGCATGGCCCACATCATGTCTTCGAGGGCCTGGCGATGGACGTCGCGGCGCACTTCGGGGGAGCCGGCGGTGGCGCGGGAATGGTGCAGGGCGTCCAGGAGGGGGGCTCGCTCGGCATCGGAGGGGTAGCGGCTGAAGGCCGAGAGAAAGAGATGGTCGAGGATGCGGGCGTCGGAGAGGCCCAGCTTTACGGCCAAGGCGGCATAGCCGTTCGAATCGCTTAGCTTCTTGTTCAAGGTATCGCCGTTGATGACGTGGAGGGCCTGCGCGATATTGGGCTCGCTGGAGCGTTCTCCGGCATCGCAGATGATGCGCTTGGGTCGTCCGAAGGCGCTCAGGAATTGGGACTGCACCTGCACATCGGGCAATTGCTGCGCGCGCGTGCCCGCGGGATATCCGCCGAACTTGGCCGCCACGCCGGTGACTTGCGACATGGCATCCAGCAGCACTTCGGCCGGGAGGCGCTTCACGAAATAGCGCGAATAGTATTTTGTATCCATCTGGTTGGAGGCGTTGGAATCGGCGGAAAGCTGATAGACGCTCGAATTCATGATGGTGCGGATGAGGCGCTTGATGTCGTAGCCGTTTTTTACGAAGTCATCGCTTAGCGCGGCGAACAATTCCTCGTTGGAAGCGGGATTGGTGGCGCGCACATCGTCCACCGATTCGACCAGGCCGCGGCCCATGAAATTGGCCCACACGCGGTTCACCAGGGACCGGGCGAAATAAGTGTTTTGCGGGCTGACGAGCCAGTCGGCGAAATGGACGCGCCGGTCGTCGGTGGCATCGAGAGACATGGGCGTGCCATCGAGCGGCGTGGGTGGCAGGGGCTTCAGGAGTTTGGGATGCAGCACATCGCCGGTGGCTTTGGCATACACCACGATGTCGCCGGGCTCGCTGCCGTTCTTGAGCCCGACGCGCGCGAAGAGGTTGACCAGCTCGTAATACTGCTTCTGGGTCCACTTTTCGAGTGGATGATTATGGCAGCGCGCACAAGTGACGCGATTGCCCATAAAGGCTTCGGTGGCGGTCTCGGTCAGGTCGATGGGATCTTTATGCAGCACGTAATAATTCAGCGCGCCGTTCTGCCGGGTATCGCCGGACGAGGTGAAAATCTCATAGGCGAATTTGTTCCAGGGCTTGTCTTCCTTGACGCCATCGCGAATCCAGTTGTAGAAGGACCACATGGCGTTGGCGCGCAGCTTGCGGCTGGAGATGAGCATCAGGTCGGACCATTTGTACGCCCAGTAATCCACGTACTCATCGCGCTCAAGCAGATGGTCGATTAGTTTGGCGCGCTTGTCCGCGGCGGGATCGGCGAGGAAATCCTCGACTTCTTCGGATGTCGGAAGCACGCCGGCGGCATCCAGAAAGGCACGACGGATGAAAGTAGCGTCGGAGGCAGGCGCCGAGGGCGCGATATTCAGCGCTTTCAGCTTGGTCATTACCAGATCGTCGATGTAATTATGGCGCTGAAATTTAGCGTAGACATCGGGGTCGACTTTGTTGTCGTAGGGCACGCCCATGCGGGCGTAGAGCACGCGGCTGGCATACCAGAGGGTGATGGCGGCTTCGCCGCTGCCATTCATCTTCACATGGCCGGTGTCGTCAACGGAGGCTACGCCTTCGTCGCTCGAGCCGTAGCGCACCCAGCGGGTGACGTCGCGGAGGCGTCCGTCGGAATACTTGGCGCGGACGACGATTTGCTGTTCGGCGCCGGGCTTCAAAGTGGCCAGGGCGGGGAAGACTTCGAGGCCGGTTACGGTTGCGTCAGTGTCCAGCGGGCGAGGGGCGCCGGCGGCGATCCATTCGGCGATCACGCGGTATTCGAGGGAGCTGGTGGAGAAGCGCCGGCCGCCTCCGTGGGGGACGGCGAAGGTGGGTTTCAGCAGCATCAGGCTATGGGATGGGTCGGAGAGCGAGACGCGGCGGGCGATGGATTGGCGGGTGAGGGTGGTGTAGTCTTCGTCGGGATCGTAGCCGCGGAGGGTGAGTTTGAAGCCATTCTTACCGGCGGCCGCGCCGTGGCAGGCTCCGGAATTGCAGCCCACTTTGCTCATGACGGGGATGACGTCGTTGCGGAAGCTCCAGGTGTGGGCCGCGTGGGCGTTGGTTACATGGACGGCGACGGTGGCTGCACCGGTTGGGGAGGAGGCGGTGACGGAGGTTTGACCGTCGGATACGGGGAGGAGCATACCGGTTTGGTCAACGGTGGCGACGGTTGGGTTGGAGGAGGTCCAGTGGACGGTCCGGGTCCAGTCTTCCTGGTGGCTATCCTGGGTGGCTTCGGCCAGGAGTTGCTGGTAGGATTCGGGGCCGTTCAGGGTGATGGGGCCGGGGAGAATGGCGAGGTTTGCGGCAAAGATTGGGACCGCTACCAGCAGGGGCAAAGCCCAAGTTAGCCGGCGGGGGCAGGAGTGCGCGCGCCACGTCATACAAAGAGCTCCTTGATGGGTTCCACGCCCCGCTCGACGAGCGGAATGGGGCGGCCCTGAGCGCCGGGGAGTTCCAGGTCGAGGTTGATGCCGAGGCCGTCGTAAATTGTTGCGGCCACCTCTGCGGGGCTGGTGGGACGGTCTTTCGGCGTGGCTCCAATATCGTCGGAGGCTCCGATCACCTGTCCGCCTTTAACGCCACCGCCGGCCATGACGATGCTCCAGCACTGCGGCCAATGGTCGCGGCCGCCCGCGGGATTCACTTTGGGGGTGCGGCCAAATTCGCCCATGGCGAGGACCATGGTGCTGGTGAGGAGGCCGCGGTCGTGCAAATCCTGCAACAGCGAACTGTAGGCCATGTCGAACATGGGGCCGACGAGGTCTCGATAGCAACTGATGGGGCTGAAGGGTTTGGATCCGTGAATGTCCCAGGTGATCTCATCGAAGACGGTTTCGAACATATTGACGGTGACGAAGCGGACGCCCGCCTCGATGAGGCGGCGCGCGAGCAGGCAACTCTGCCCGAAGCGGTTCTGTCCGTATTTCTGACGGACCTGTTCGGGCTCGCGGGCGAGTTCAAATGCCTCGCGCGCTTTTTGCGAGGACATGAGTGTGTAGGCTTGGTGGAAGGTGGCGTCGAACAGGCGGGCGTCTTGGGAAGTCTCGAATTTACTGACGGTGTGATCGACCATTTCGCGCCAATTCTTGCGCCGGTCCACGCGCAGGGCGGAGAGATAATCCGGCGGCAGCATGTCGGGCACTTTGAAATTGGGATCGGAAGGGTCGGCGTTGAGAACGAAGGGATCGTAGGTTTTGCCGAGGAATCCGGCGTTCTGCCCGTGGGGCATATTGCCGCCGGTATTGCCGATGGGCCGGGGCAGGAGCACGTGAGGCGGGACGTCGCCATTGGGGCCTTTTAGTTTGGAGAGGACGCAGCCGATGTGGGGATATTCGACGCCGCCCTGGAAGAGGCGGCCGGTCTGCATCATCTGGTGACCGGTGTCGTGCACGGCGGCGGCGGTATGGTAGACGCTGCGGATGAGCGCGTACTTATCGGCGTGTTGGGCCATGCGCGGGAAATTTTCAGAAATCTCGATTCCCGGAACATTGGTTTTGATGGGCTTGTAGGGTCCGCGAATTTCGATGGGCGCATTGGGCTTCATGTCCCAGGTATCGAGCTGCGAGGGCCCGCCGACGAGGAACAGCATAATGCAATTGGTATCTTTCTTTGTATCGACGGCGCCCTGGGCCTTGAGGGCGAACATGTCGTTGAGACCCAGCCCGAGCATCGACAACGCGCCGGCGTGCAGGAAGTCTCTGCGGCGCAAGCCATCGCAAAACTCTACCGGCTTGTCGGAATCTAAGCGAATCATCCAGACGCTCCTCTCAGGGAAGTCTGGTTGCCATTTTAGCTCTTTTGTTAGAGCAAGTGGAAATTGACCTCAATGGGTGCCCGGCCGGAAGCGCCATAGGCGAACCGCTTCCACGGTCGGGGTTGCGGTTTATATCCAATCGGATATAATTGAAGTATGCGGCCGGTGCGCTTCCTTGGCGATTCGCTCAAGGGCTTGCGAGACTTTCCCGAGAGCGCACGTCACGACGCAGGTTACCAACTTGATAAGGTCCAGCGAGGCGGCCAGCCGGACGACTTCAAGCCAATGCCCTCGATTGGCAAGGGTATCGAAGAGATTCGTGTTTTGGAATTGAGCGGCGCCTATCGTGTGATTTACTTGGCCAGACGCGCTGAGGCTGTGTATGTCCTGCACGCTTTCCACAAGAAGACACGACGGACGCCGAAGAAGGATCTTGAAATCGCGAAGAGACGATTTGGGGAAACTAATGGGAGGCGGGACATGAGCAAATCCGAGAGCTACGCGAGCGTTTGGGATGCGATCGCGGACACCCCCGAGCAGGCCGCGAATCTGAGAGCACGGGCCGAACTGATGCAGAAGATCGCGGCGCGCCTGAGACAACACGACTGGACACAGGAGGAGGCGGCAAGACGTTGCGGCGTGACGCAGCCTCGGATTAACGATCTGCTGCGCGGACGGGTCTCGCGCTTCTCGCTCGACGCGCTGGTCAACATCGCGACAGCGCTGGGTTGCCGCGTGCGCGTCGATCTCGAAGCGGCCTGAGCCGGGTTCCTTCGCGCTCCGGGCAGGTGCGGCTGAAATGCTTGCGCCACTCCAGGCTGTCCGGGTCGTTGGCGGCAAGGTAACTTCGGGAATCCACCGCGGGGGCGACAAGCTATTCAGGACAAGCGAGTTGGCGCCAGGCGCCGCAGGCGTGGAGGAGCCTGGGAGGATACAGGTGTACTGGCGCGGGACAGTGTGCGCAGCCTGTGACGGCAGGTGTGCCGGGAGGGCACCGGGCCACACGTACCGTTACTTGGGCTGGTTGGTCGAATCCGGCTGTGACTCCCATAAAAGTTTTCTATTCGTCATTTTTCAGTTGCATCCCGGCGTGAGCGGTAGTACACTTCGTCTAATTCGTTTGTGTTTCCAGTATCCACGGAGTTTACTGGATCGGGTGTAATTGGGTTAGCACTGCCGCTTCTTGGGGAAGGTCAGGCTTACGCATCTGTTTGCTTTTTAGGGCCACCTGCCGCATTCCGCGACCGTCTATCTCACTCATCCAAATAGTTGTGCGAGTTTTTTTTGTGCGGGGAATTTAAATTTTCCAGCAAGAAAAGGGGATACATGAGTAAGCTGACGTGTTGCCTGCTAGGCCTTTTGGTATCGACAGCCATGCTGTTCGGACAGGGCGCAACCGGTTCGTCCAGTATATCGGGACGAGTTACGGACCCCAGCGGCGCGGTGATTGCCGGCGCATCGGTGACGATCACCGACATTTCAATCAATAAGTCGCAGACTACCCAGAGCAATCCTTCCGGTCTTTACCTCTTCAACGATGTTTCGACCGGCACATACGATATCGCGGTCACTAACGCCGGATTCCGCAAAGAGGTAATCCGGCATCAGGAAGTCAACGTGGCCACCGCCATCACCGTGAATGTGACCCTTGAGGTCGGCGGCACGACCGAAGTGGTCGAGGTCGCCGCCGAATCCGGCGCCGAATTGCAGACCTTGAACGCCACCATGGGCCAGACCATCACCAGTCAGGGACTCCTGGAACTGCCCACCATCAACCGCGACGTGTCGAGCCTGCTGTTCCTGCAGCCCATGACGGCGCCGACCTTCGGCAACGCCGAGGGCAACGTCACCAGCGGCCAAGTCGCCGGCAATATGTCGGACCAGAACAGCTACTTCCTGGACGGCGGCAACAGCACCAGCGATTTCGACGGTGACAACGGCACTTACGTCGGCAGCCGTTCGGCGGTGGTCCCCACCCCCATGGAAAGCGTGGAGGAGGTCCGCATCAACACCAACAATATGACCGCCGACTTCGGCACCTCCGGCGGTGGACAGATGCTGCTGAGCACCAAGCGCGGCACCAACCAGTACCACGGTTCGCTCTACGATTATTTCCAATCCGACGTTTTGTCCGCCAACGATTGGTACAACAACTTCCACGACATCGACAAGCCCAAATCGCACTACAATCGATTCGGCGGCGCCTTCGGCGGTCCGTTAGCCCCCGAATTCCTCGGCGGAAAAACCTATATCTTCATGAACTACGAGGGCGAGCGTTATCCGCGCAATGGCCCCTTCGAAAAAGCGGTTCCTTCCGATACCTTGCGCGAAGGCATCCTGTCGTTTCGCGATGCGGCCGGCAATATTCAGCAGTACAATCTGGCAACTTCTACCGCGTGCGGCCTCGCCGGCGGTCAGCAGTGCGATCCTCGGGGCCTGGGGCTCAGCCCGACGGTGAGCGCCCTCTGGAACAAATATGAGCCGCCCTGCAACGATCTGACGTATGGCGACCACGGCCTGAACACCTGCGGTTTCATCGGCAACCTCTCGTATCCGCTGTCCACCAACTTTGGCGTGGTTCGTGTCGATCACGATTTCGGCTCCAAGTGGCGCTGGTTCAGCAGCTACCGCTATTACCGCGAAATTAACCCGACCACCAATCAGGTGGATATCGGCGGATTGCTCCCCGGCGATACTCTGGGCCAGCCCGCCTCGGCCTCGGCGTTCCCCGTGCAACCGCGCTATTTCGTGACCGGGCTCACCGGGACCATTACACCGAACCTGACCAACGAATTGCATCTTAGCTACACGCGCAACCAGTGGCAGTATCTACGCGCGGGGGCCGAGCCGCAGCTTCCCGGTCTCGATGGCGCTCTGGCCATCGGCGGAGAAAGCACCAACGCCCTCATCCCCGTGAACGTGGATACGCAGAATGCCCGCAACCGTCTGTGGGATGGACACGATTACGGCCTCCGGGACAGCCTGAGTTGGTTGAAGGGCACGCATCTGTTCCAGTTCGGCGGCGAGTATACCTATGACTGGTGGAAGTTCGACCGGTATGACAACGTGGTGGGCGGATTGACGCAATTGGTCGAGGAAGTGAATAATACCGGCGTGGATTTCGAGCCGACGAACCAGCCGCTGCCATGCTCCGCGAGTGTAACTACGGGCTGCCTGCCAGCCTCGCAAATCGGTTCCTGGAATAGTCTGTACTCCCAGGTTGCCGGGATTGTAGATTCAACGAGTATCGTGGTTTCACGCACCGGCGCGAACCTGACGGCCAATCCGCTCGGCTCGCCGGTTAAATCCCAACTCACCGACCCGAGCTATAGCCTATTCTTCAACGACTCCTGGAAGATCAAGCCGAACCTGACGTTCAGCTACGGGTTGAACTGGACCATCCAGATGCCCCCGGTCGACATCAATGGCGCGCAGGATGTCCTGACGAACTCCTCGGGCCAACCCATTACCGCAGCCAACTATCTCGCGCAGACGGAGCGGCTGGCCAATCAGGGGCAGGTCTACAACCCGACCTTAGGATTCACTCCAGTAGGCGATCTGAGCCAGGGCAACAAGTGGCCTTACAATCCGTTCTATGGCGGTTTCGGACCCCGCGCGGCGCTTGCCTGGAACCCGGATGCCAAGGGCGGCTTTATGGAGAAGCTTCTGGGCAATAAGGCCACCGTCATCCGTGTCGGCTTTGGCCGGTTCTTCTCGCGGAGTCTGGCGGCGGGCCTGGTTTCCACCTCCGTGCTAGGCGATGGATTCCTGCAACCCGTGGGCTGCCAGAATCCCAACTCCAGCGGTGCTTGCACCGGAACCGGCATTGTAAACCCATCCAACGCATTCCGTGTGGGAGTGGATGGCGCGAATGCGCCGACGGGTACCATCACGCCGACCCTGCAGATTCCAGTCACTCCTGGAGTCAACGCTCCCTACTCCACCCTGGTTGAGTCTTTGGACCAGGCGTGGAAACCGGCCGCAACCAACCAAATCGATATCAGCATCCAGCGCCAGTTGAAGGGCAATGTGATTCTGGAAGTGGGCTATGTCGGCACTTACGCCAACAACCTTTATCAGGGTATCGACTTCGGCAGCGTCCCATATATGATGAAGCTGAACGGGCAAACCTTCGCGCAAGCCTATAGCAATCTCTACTCCGCGCAGGCTGCCGGCAAAACGGCCGCGGCTCAACCGTTCCTCGAGCAAGCGCTGAAGGGCAGTAGTTACTGCACCGGATACACAAACTGCACCGCCGCGGTTGCCGCGCAGGAGTCGGGTAATATCAGCACGCAAGCGGTGACCAACCTGTGGAGCGACTTGGATACGCATTGGACGGCCTTTGGTCCGGCGCTGGCTTCCACCACGCAGTGCTTCTACTGCTATGCCTATACTTCCATGGGCTACTCCAACTACAACGCCATGGTGGTCACGGCGCAGAAGCGCTATTCCGACGGATTGACGCTGAACGCGAACTTCAGTTGGAGCCATGCGCTGGGCGTCATCACCACGGGCCAGTCCTACACCTTGGACAATGCGGGCAATCCCTTTAACCTGAATTCCGACTACGGCCCGCAGTACTTCGACCGCCGGTTTGTGTTCAACCTGTTGGGCACCTATCAGTTGCCCTTCGGTAAGGGGCATCGCCTCGGCCAAGGCAGTATCATGAGCAGAATCGTAGGCGGCTGGAGCATTTCGCCCATCTTCTCGATGGCCAGCGGCTTACCCATCAACTTCGCCACGGGTTCCTATCAGGAGCAGGGGCAGGCTTTTGACGGGGATCTCAGCGCCAGTGCCATCCCGATTGGCAGCATGACCGCCAGTTCGTTGAGCAACACGCAGCACTACGGAATTACCAGCAACGGAACCATCGGCGTAAACGGCGACAGTGTGAACGGCGGCAGCGGCGTGAATATGTTCGCCAACCCGGCGGCGGTCTACTCCGCATTCCGGCCGTTTATCCTGGGTGTCGACACACGCACGGGCGGCGCGGGCACCGTAACCGGACAGTCGCGCTGGAACCTGGATCTGGGCCTTACTAAAGACACCCAGTTCACCGAGCGGGTGGGCGCGCAACTCTTCGTGCAGGCTTTCAACGTGATGAATCACATGCAGTGGAACGATCCGAGCCTGAACTTGCAGGATCCGGCTGACTTCGGCGTGCTGAGCGGGCAATATGGCGCGCAGACCCTCGGCGGTTCCGGCGCTTCGGCGAACTACACGCGCATTATCCAGATCGGCTTGCGCCTCCACTTCTAGGAGGCCACGCCGTTCACTTAGGTGGGACAGGCTTCCGGGCCTGTCCCATCATCGCAACACTCAGTCCCGCCTCCGCACACTTCCTCCCTCATTTCAGTCCTCAGAATTCAATTTCCGCGCGGAACTCGGCATGCTTAGCGTTGGCGGCAGGAGGGGCTGCATTATGTCGAAGCTGCAAAGGGTGCGGGAGGTTCCATCCGGTCCGCTATCCCAGGATTATGTAAGCCAGAAAGCCAAGGAAGGCTGGAAGTTGACGGCTGTCGAATGGGAGCGCGAGGTAGACGAACCCTCCGCCCAGCCGGATCCCTTGAGCGAAGAGGTTCCTTACGGATTGCGTGTTTCCGCCGATTGCAAACGCCTGGAGGAGAATACCGGCGAGAAACAGGCGCTGATCCAGATGATGGACCTGATTGTTCAGGACGCTCCGCTTTCGTTGGTGGCCGAGGAACTGAACCGGAAGGGATTCCGCACGCGGGCGGGGGGAAACTGGACTCCTGGATCGGTGTTCGATATGCTGCCGCGGCTGATTCAGATCGGGCCGCGCATTTTTTCGAGCACGGAGTGGAGCGCCCGCACGCGGCATTTATTCAGGATGGCGTAGGGGGTTTGGTTAGGTTAGGGGGCGCAGCCCATGGCGATACGCACCTTTGCCGCCAGTTCGCAAACCCATCTTTGGCAGCAGGGTCGGTGGGCAATGCGCAAATTAAATCTCGCCGCGGAGCGGATGCTTCGGGACCGATGGCACTTAGGCACCCTCCTTGAGGAGTTGGCGAAGGCCAAACTTGCCCCATTCGCCGAGATCCTCCACTTCCTCGTCGGAAATCGAGTCGTAATAGTCGGAGACCGACTGATTGATGGCAGCCATTTCGGTTTCGCGGCGAGCGGTCTGCGGAATTTCCTCCAATGCCATGGCTATCCTATAGGGCGGTGCGGACTGCGGTCTCTAGGGCATCGGGCGGGGTGAGACCTTCGAAGCGCTGGACAGTCTTGCCATTCCGATCGAAGACCAGTGTGGTGGGCAACTGGTTCACGCGAAAGAGATCGGTCATCTGCTCGGAGCCGATCGCCACGCGATATTTCATGGGGTGGGTTTTGAGGAACGACGCCACCAGGGCGGGGCCGCCATCGGTGTCCATGGAGACGCCCAGCACCACCACGCCGCGATCCGCAAGCTGCTGGTGCAGCCGGTCGAAGGTGGGGATCTCCTTAAGGCAGGGGACGCAGTAGGTGGCCCAGAAGTCCAGCACCACTACCTTGCCTTGGAGCGCGGCCATATCGACGGGAGCGCCGTCGAGCGAATGGGCCACCAATCCGGCCAAGGCGGTGGGCGCGCCCGCGGCAGGCGCCACTGCAACGGCCGCGGGTTTTTTCTGCAAGAACGCCAGATAGGCGGCTGCATCGCGCGTGGCTCCTGGAAACGTGGCGATGGCATTGCCATCCGGGTCCACGATGGCGTAGAACGGAATGGCGATGGTCTGGAAACGGCTCTGCTCCAATTCCTGATTGGCCACCGAGGCGGGATCGGTGCCGTCGGTGTACAACTCCACGAGGACGAAGTTCTGCAACTGTCCGGCGATCTCCGGGCGGGTGAACATGTTGGCCTTCATCCAGTGGCAGTTGGTGCAGGCGTAGCCGGTGAAGGTGACCAGCACCAGCTTGTTTTCGCTG
>Ga0302320_10018341_pt1 | contig 14115 bp, 10 predicted proteins | sample Bog_T0_3_FD_202130 | JGI IMG/M metagenome (GOLD analysis project Ga0302320, IMG submission 202130) | Peat permafrost microbial communities from Stordalen Mire near Abisko, Sweden - Bog_T0_3 | ecosystem: Environmental > Terrestrial > Soil > Wetlands > Peat | place: Sweden: Abisko, Stordalen Mire... | reverse complement strand
TTGAGGCCAAGTCCAATTGGGCGGCTCGATCAAGGCGGCGATCGGTTGTGGCGTTTCTGTGGCTAGTGCTGAGTCGAGCAGGTCTTTGGGCAGAAGCAGGATTTCGGCTTCCGGGGGGAGGGGCAAAGATTCAAGCAGGTGTTCTGCGCCCTGCGCAAGAAAGATGCAATCGAAGCGCAGACCGGCGCGCAAGGCCTCTTCAATGAGGTTTGGGCCTTCGATTCCTGCCAGGCGTCGGCCGCCGCTGCTTGGGTCGCGGAGTGGGTGCGCGAGGGCGCGGCGAAGCTCTTTGAGGCGGGCATTCTGTTTACTCTGTACAATGCGAAGAGGCATGGGCTGGAACCGTTGTATGTCTTAGCCGATTCTATGCCGTTTTGCAGGGTGGGAGCAGATTTGTACAGTGGCCCAACTTGCACCAATGCTGGTGCTGTGTTAGTTTCCGTCTTTACGGCGTCTCAAGTTTTATCGGTTCTTCAATTTACGTGCGATTGGAAGTGGTTTGCAGGGCGGTATTTTCGAAAGCGAATGCTGCTCGGTGAAGTCGAATTCGAAGCACAGCAATTGGAGAGCCGCTGAAGGGAATTGAGGTAGACCTTTTTGTCCGCGGAGATCTTGCGCGTCCATCCCGATGAACCCCAGCCAGACCGGATAGACTATATCGTCTCCTGCCTGCGCAAGGGCGACGTAGTAGCGCTGCCTACCGACACTTTTTACGGGCTGGCAGTGGACCCGGTTAACCTGCACGCGGTGGAACAGATTTACAGGTTGAAGACCCGGCAGCGGCACAAACCGCTTTCGCTGCTGATCGCTTCATTGGCTCAGGCTTACGAGCTGGCGCGCGATACAGACCCGCAACTGGACAAGCTGGCGGATCGCTTTTGGCCGGGGCCGTTGACGGTGATTGTGCGCGCCGGGACCAAGCTGCCTTTGCGTTCGACTGCCAATACTGGGAATGTGGCTTTACGTGTGCCGGATGCGGCGATTCCGCGCGCGGTTGTAGAGCGATTCGGGCTGCCGATTACGGCAACCTCGGCTAACCTGCAGGGGGCATCGGAGTGTACTCATGCTGCTTGTGTGCGGGACCAGATCGGCGACCGGATTCCGTTGATCATTGACGGCGGGCCGACCGGTCATGCGCAGCCAACAACGATCGTCGATCTCTCGCTGGGGCCTGGCCGTTGGGAGATATTACGCGAGGGTGCGATTCCGACACACGAAATCGTGATGGTGTTGCAGCGATAGTTGGAGCAGGGAACGGAAGGCAGGGAAGAGGGACCAGGGAACAGGGATTAGAGGGCACTTCAGTTGATCGGTAACGAAATCCTCGACCATACCGAATCAATCCCCTATTTCCTAGTCGCTATTCCCTGAATTAGAAGGTTCGAATGAGGCGCCGAGGCAAGCACCGAAAACGTGGCAAGTGGATTTTGCGCGCGGCACTTCTGCTTCTGCTGGCGTTGGTCGTCGGCGTGGCCGGATGGTGCCGTTGGGTCTACATCCAGATTGAGACTTATGCCAACGAGGATCAGGCCGCGCCGTCGGATGCGATCGGGGTGTTTGGGGCGGCGGAGTACGACGGGCGGCCATCGCCGGTCTATCGGGCGCGGCTGGACCACGCTCTCGCACTTTATAAGCGGGGTATTGCTCCACTAATCATTACTCTCGGAGGCGCGGGCGGGGACGAATACTCCGAGGGCGCCGTGGGCGGGAAGTACCTATTGGGCATGGGGGTTCCGGAGAAAGCCATCATTGCGGAGACCGTCAGCAGGAATACGGAGGAATCTGCTCGACGGATTGCGGTGATTGCTCATGCCAACGGGTTGCGGCGGCTGGTGATTGTAAGCGATGGGACACATTTGTTCCGGATTCATGAGATCTGCGCCGCGTATGGGCTGGATGTGGTTACCTCGCCTCGACCTCAGGTGGTTGTGCCAGAGGCTTCGCAGGAGGCTGAGCGAATTGCGCACGAGATATTGAGCTACACGGCCTGGCGGCTTGACTTGCACTGAGTTCAGGAAGACAGCCGAATTTCGAGTACCTGGCCCGGTGCCTGGTGGTGAAGGATCGCCAACAGGGTGAGGGCAAAGGCCGCTGCGCCGGCGGTGGACAGGAAATTTACCAGGTCATTGTTAAGCCAGCCGAGGCGTTCGAGCGTTGCTCCGAGGAAGCTGTCGAAGAACAGCCCAAAGCCGGCCCCCGCACAACTGATCCAAAACATTGTGGAGTCACCACGTAGGGCCAGGGTGCCTAAAGCGGCGACAATTCCCGCGGCGGCGACGCCAGCCATGGTTCCAACCAAGCTGATCGCACCGTCGGTGCCGGGATCGACGCGGCGCATGGTCGTGATCATGCGGGGACTGCGGCTGAGGACCTGACCAATTTCAGAGGAGACGGTATCGGCAGCGGCCTCAGCGAGTGCTGCCAGAGCTATGGCGAAGAGGGGCATGGGCGCGAGGGTGTCGCGGGAAAACCAGTGAGTATCGGTTAGCCAGGACTGGACCAATTCGTTCGAGACAATGGCGGCGACGCCGAGATTGGCGGCCACCTGGGATGCGGCCCGGCCGTGATGTTTTTCAGCGGTGCCGAGGCGTTCTTTCTTCGTCCTTCCGAGGCGTGTGGAGATGTAGGCGAGCAGCGAGACCGCAAGCACAGGGACAAGAGCTGTTTGCCAGGGTTGGTAGGGAAACATCACCGTGGAAAACATGAGACTGGCGGTGATAGCTGCGCCAGTGGCTGCGCCTGCCGGCGTGGCGGCGTGGAGCTTGAGCACGACCAAGGCAAGCAGGAGGGCTACGCCAATGGTCCAGATGGCTACCGGAGGCGATTGAACAGCCCACCAATGCGTCTGAAGCACGATGCCGGCGGCGGCAAAGGGCACGACGATGAGCAGCACCAGTTTCGATTGCCAGGCTAGGCGGGATTGCGAGATTCGCTTCGTTTGAGCCACGCTTCATCGTAAACGCTGGCTTTGCGGTGTTAGAAACGCGGGGTGGGCGGCACGATCCGGAAATCGATTGGGAAGGCCTTAGTTAAACGGTTTACACTCATCTGCGCAGCGGTTTCGAGAGAGTTTTGGTCGAGATGGAGCTTACAATGCAAAGGTTTTCATTCGTCGTTGCGGTTTTGGCCGCGTTTGCTGTCGCAGGTACGTTCGCAACTGCCCAATCGACGGCCCCTCGGTTGGAGCTTGACCGGAAGGGCGAGACGATTGTGCTGGAGCCTTACGGGCCGAACATTCTGCGGGTGACGCTCAGCTTGAATCGGGGACCGGCGCTGGCGGGGCCAGGATATGGGCTTGTGGCTGCGCCGGCGGCTGCAGGGTGGACGGCAGACCAGACCGCCGAGGCGGACGTCTACAAGTCGGGTCGCATTGTGGCGACGGTGGACCGCGACGTTCCGCCCGCGCATCCGCCGATGCAGTCGGAGTTGGACATTGCCAAGTACTTCAACGGATCAACGCCGGGAGCGCACATTACGCTTCGAACGCCTGAAGGCAAGAAGTTGCTGGAGATGACCGGGTGGTCACAATCGGCGCCGAATCACAAGGACGGGACGGCTTCGGTCTTGCAGGATCGGAGGGCTACCGATCCGGAATTCTATGTGGTGGGGGCTACGTTTGTGTCGCCCGACGACGAGCATTACTACGGGCTGGGTCAGAACCACGAGGGGTTTCTGGATCATCGAGGGCACCCGGTGCATTGCTGGGCGGATTACACGGCTCCGGCTGCGCCTAGCTTCTGCGTGCCGTTTCTGGTGACCAACAAGGGGTATGGCCTGGTGTGGGACAACCCGTCGAAGACAACCATCGAGCCGGGATTCAACGAGCAGACGCGCTGGACATCACAGGTGGGGGACCGGGTCTCGTTCTTCGTGATTGCAGGGGCGACTGCCGATGAGATTTATGCCGGGTACAAGACGCTGACGGGGCCGACGCACATGCTGCCCAAGGCTGCGTATGGGTACATTCAATGCAAACAGCGGTACTCAAGCCAGAAGGAAGTGCTGGAGGTTGCGCAAGGTTACCGCGACCGGCATCTGCCGGCCGACGTGATGGTGGTGGATTGGTTCTATTACACGAAGATGGGGCAGATGGACATGGATCCGAAGTACTGGCCCGACCCCAAGGCGATGAACGAGAAATTGCACGCAATGGGGTTCGAGACCATGATCAGCGTGTGGCCCCGGTTTGTGCCTGAAGACCGCTATTATGCGGAGCTGCGCGAGAAGGGGTGGCTGATCCAACTGGCCGACGGCACACCCATCGATGGGTTGCCATACGATCGTGCCGGATCTGATATTGACACCACCAACCCCGACGCAGGGGCGTGGTATTGGAAGACGATTCACGAGAATATTTTGAGCCTGGGGTTCGACTCGTTGTGGGCGGATGAGACGGAGCCGGATCTGCCTCCGAATGGAGCTTATTTTCATATTGGGCCGGGAACGCAGTTTTTCAATGTGTACCCACTTTTCCACACTGCGGCGCTTTACAAGGGCTTTCGGCATGACGAGCCGGAGAAGCGCGCGCTGATTCTTTCACGGGACGCTTACCTGGGCGCGCAAAGCAACGGAGCGATCTTCTGGTCATCGGACATTTATCCGACATGGGACACTCTGAGGCGGCAGATTCCAACCGGGTTGGACTTCGCTGCATCGGGGTTGACTTACTGGTCGAACGATACGGGAGGCTGGCAATATCTGCCTGCGGAGCATCATCCGGCGCATACGCCGCTGCTCGATCCCTCTGACGCGCGGGCCAATGTGGGCGGGTATGACGATTACCCGGAGCTCTACACGCGCTGGTTCCAGTACGCGACGTTTCTGCCTATCATGAGAGCGCATGGGAGCCGGCCTGCCAACGAGGTCTGGTCGTATGGAAAGCAGGCAGAGCCGATTCTGGAAAAATACCTGCGGCTGCGCTATGAGCTGATGCCTTACATTTATTCGCTTGGCTACAAGACGTGGCTGACCGGCGCGCCGTTTTTGCGGGCTTTGCCGCTGGACTTTCCGAATGACCCGAAGGTCGGAGATCTGCGCGATGAATACATGTTTGGTCCGGCGTTTCTGGTTGCGCCGGTGACGGAGCAAGGGGCAACGAGCAGGGAAGTTTATCTGCCTGCAGGGGCTGACTGGTACAACTACTGGACCGAGGAGCGGGTGAAGGGCGGACAGACGATCTTGGTTCAGGCGCCGATCGACACGATTCCACTGTTTGTCAGGGCGGGTTCGATTGTACCGTTGGGATCGGCGGTCGAGAGCACGCATGAGGTGCAGACGATCGATCGGGTGAAGATTTATCCCGGTGCGGATGCGAGCTTTACGTTGTTCTCCGACGATGGAAAGACTTATGCGTACGAAAATGGGGCCGGCTCGATTACCCGGCTGCACTGGGACGAAGGAAATCGGTTGCTCACGCATGAGGGGGATGCGGCCTGGAGGGGGCCGGACAGTGCGGTGGTCGAAGTGGTTGAGGAAGGCGCGGGGCACTGATGTGTGGGATCAAATCCGGGATCAGAGTTGAAGTGACAACGGACGGGGCAAGTGTCATGGCCGCATCGATACCCTTCCAAGGGCAAGCATCGTCTAACCCCCAGCTCCCTGATTTACAATCACGAGGTAAGCAGGAAAGAACTGAATGAGGCTTTTCTTCATGAATTCAGGCCATACGCGCGTGCGGTTGGTACAGGCGGGCGCGATTGCAGCAGTTGTTGCTCTGATTGCCGGATGCGGCGACACATATCGACCCGTAGTAACCCCCGTTTCCACCGCCGGCCCGGCTGCCCAGCCGCAGTCGTACGCGGTGGTCGTTTCGGCTCCTTCGCCGACGACAGCAGGCATTGCCACGATCATTGACTACTCCGGCGATTCAGTTTTGGCCGAGGCACCTATTGGACCGGGGCCAAGCACCTTCACGATCGACGAGACCGGCTCTACTGGCTATACCGTCAACAGTGATGGAACCCTTAGCAATTTTCCAATCGCTTCTTCGCTTCAGGCCAAACAGGTGAGCTATTCCACCTTGTCTTCTACAGCAAAGCCAGTGAATCTGTTCTCGCCCTCGGGTGGGCTCTGGGCCGCCGATCTGAATGGTAATGTTGCGGACGTTTTTACCGGGATTCCCGAGGCATTCAAGCTGGCGATTCCGGTGGGGACACCGACCACGCCGGTGACCATGGTGGGCCCAGGTGTAGTAAGCCAGCGCGACTACGTGATCAATCAGAACGGAATTTCCAGCGCAGTGGCTTGCAATCTTTCACCGACGACGGGCCCGATTGGCTCGGCAGTTGGCATCGAGACATCAACGTACACAGTTTCTTCGAATATCCCGGTGGGCAAGTGCCCTGTTTTTGCGGTGCAGAGCGCGGACAACAGGCGGCTTTTTGTTTTGAACCGGGGTGACGACACCATCACGGTGATCAACAGCCAGGAGAACACGCTGAATACGTGCACGCCATTTTTGAATCAGAACGGCCAGACGGTGACGTGCCACCCGAGCTTGAGTGTGAGTCCCGCTCCGGGCCTGGTCCACGCTGGTCCGGTGTATGCCGAGTTCAACGCGACGACCAGCCAACTTATTGTGGCCAACTACGATGGCAACTCCATCAGCGTGATCGATGTGAGCGAGGATGAGTACGGCAACGACAGCTCGACGTTTGGGACGACATTCACGATTCCGGTGGGCAATAATCCCGCCAGCGTAACTGTGCTTGCCGACGGAAGCCGGGCGTATACGGCCAACCAGACGGACAGCACCGTGTCGATTGTGAACTTGTCGAGCCACGTGGTCGAAAAGGCGGCGCTCCCGGTGATTGGGCACCCACGGACTGTGGTTTCGACTCAGAATTCGAGCTATGGCAAGGTCTATGTGGCATCGCCGGACAGTCCATACCTGACCATCATCCGGACCGACCTTGACATTGTCGACACTACGGTTCTGGTCGAGGGCAACATCGTGGATGTCCGAGTGACCACTCAAAATGGAACAAATGGCAATACAAACAATGTGAGCCGCGTACCTGGGTATGGTCAGCCATGCTATTTGCCGGGGGCGGCTGCTCAGGCAACCCTGACCGCTTGCCAGACCTTGCCGTAGTGCGGTTTTGTGACGGATAGTTTTGAAGGCAGCCAGAGGAATTGTTCCTGAAAAAGGGGAACACTCCTCTGGCTGTTTTGGCATGCGCGCCGCGAATCAGCATGCCGCAAAGATGCACACAGGACACGATGGAAAAGAAACCTGGCACGGGAAAAATGCGCGTGGATTTGCTTCTGGTTGAGCGCGGTCTTGTTCCCAGCCGGGAGCGCGCTCGCGCATACATTCTTGCCGGCCGAGTCATGGTCAGGGAGCAAAAGGTCGAAAAACCGGGGACGGTTGTCCAGGAGGATTCTCCGATTCGGTTGCTGGGGGACGATCCGCTGTACGTGAGCCGCGGCGGGCTGAAGCTGGCAGGCGCACTCGATCACTGGAAGATTGAAGTTAATGGAAGAGCTTGCATTGATGTGGGCACCTCGACCGGGGGGTTCACCGATTGCCTGTTGCAGCACGGGGCCGCACATGTGACCGCTGTCGATACTGGATTTGGGCAGATTGCCATGAAGCTGCGCAACGACGCGCGGGTGACCTTGATGGAGCGAACCAACGCCCGATTTCTTGAAGCTGGAGCTCTGGCCGGCGGACAGGGCGGACTCGAATTGACGTTTCTGGCGATGGACGTATCGTTTATCTCGGCGACGCTGCTGCTGGGGCCATTGGTGGCGGCGGCGCCGAGTTTGGCGGAGGCTGTGATTCTGGTGAAGCCGCAGTTTGAGGCGGGTCGGGAACATGTAGGCAAGGGTGGAATTGTTCGCGACCCGGAGGCGCACAAACTTTCGATCGACAAGGTTGCGGATTGTGTTCGAGGTCTGGGGTGGGAAGTGGTCGAGACCATTCCGTCGCCTATCACTGGGGCGGAAGGCAATGTCGAGTTTCTTCTGTATGCGAAGCGGAAATAGCGGAGATAGCGGAGAAGGCTGAGATAGCGGAGTTAGAGCTCGCCGCACTGCCAAGACGCAAGACGCAGCTATGGCTTGATAAATTACACTGAGACCGCATGATTCGCGTCGCCATCGTTTGTAAACCGCAGAAAGAAGAGCTGACCCGGCTCTTGCCGGAGCTGATCGCGTGGCTGCAGGACCGTGGCTACGAGGCGCTGCTCGACCTGGAGGGTGGCCAGTACACGGCGGCCGCACCCGCGATGGATCGCGCGGAGATGCCCAAGTGGGAGCCTGGGCTGGTGGTCGTTCTGGGAGGAGATGGAACGCTGCTTTCCGTGGCGCGAATCTTCGCGGCGAGCGGGACGCCAATTCTCAGCGTGAACCTAGGATTTCTGGGTTTTTTGACCGAGGTTCGGCTGGGGGATCTGTATTCAACGCTGGAGGGCTGGTGCAACGATTGCCATGTGCTCGATGCGCGGGTGATGCTTCATGCCGCGCTGTGGCGCGAGGGGGAAATTCACTCGAGTTTTGAGGCTCTGAACGATGTCGTCGTTTCCAAGGGCGATATTGCGCGCATGGGCGACTTTGCGGTGGAACTGGATGGAAAAAAAGTAGCCCGGTTTCGCGCGGACGGGGTGATCGTTTCGACACCGACGGGGTCTACAGCCTATACGCTGGCGGCGAATGGGCCAATTCTGACGCCGGATGTGGACGCGATGGTGGTTACGCCAATCTGCCCGCATCTGCTGACTCTCAGGCCCATTGTGGTTCCAGGCGATGCGTTGCTGACTGTGCGGGTTGAGGGTATTCCGAACCAGGCGTTGTTGACCGTGGACGGGCAGAAGGCTCTGGTGTTGCAGCTTGGGGACGAAGTGCGCTGCCAGCGGTCAACTTATACCGTCAACCTGGTGAGGATGCGCGAGAGCGGCTTTTTTGAAGCGCTGCGCAGCAAGCTGAGTTGGGGTGAGCGGTAGGGAGCCTACGATTAGGTTCCATTTCTAAACGATCATTTCCTCAGGGGCTAAAGCCCGCGTTCTTTTTGGAGCATTTGCGGCACGACTAAAGAGGCGGCGGAAGAAGGCCAGTTGTTGGGCAGAATTGGCGAGAAGCATGTCCAGGGCTAAAGTCCGGCCTTTATTTTGTTGCATTTATGTACTGGCTGAAGCCGGTACTCTTCACCCGGTCGAGTTTTTCCGCAGCATGTAAAGTCGTGCGCTTTCAAACCATTGACTTATTCAGTGGTTTCCTAAAGACATTCGCAACAATCGATTGGCGGCGGAATTGGCGGGCTTCTATGTCCCAGCCAGTTCGCTGAGCAGGACTCGCGCCTTGGCGGCGAGGGTGTGTGCGCCATCGACATCGCCACTGGCAAGTGCGTCCCTGGCTTGTTTCAAAAACTCCCGGATATGCGCTGCGGTTTTCTGCTCCTGGTCGCTGAGAGTGCGATTGACTCCATTCAGGCCGCGCTCAGTAGCGGCGATTGAATTGAGGGTCTGCTGCCGTGTGTCAGAGGAGTCGCCAGAGGAGAGCTGGCCGATGGCACTTACGGCAGGTGTCTCGTTGACTGCCGGCTGGGGAACGCTGGGAGTTGGCGGGGCCGAGTCGACGGCTTCCTGGGTATTCTTATTTTGCCTTCTGCGCCGTGCGTGCGGCTTGGGAGGCGGCATGGCTTGAGAATCCGCATCCAGGGGCTGACTGGGTATTGTCATTTCAGAGAGCGGCAGTTCGACAGCCTGAGTCTCGGGCATTGGAACTTTGCTTGGCGGGGGCAAGTATTGCCTTATGTTGATTGGTTGGGGCTTGTGGAGACATGCCGTGAGCATGAACGGCAGCAGCCATGCGAAAGTTCTGGCATGCAATTTCATCCCCCGAGCCCTCTCTCACTTTGAACGCTGGCCGGGTGCAGATGCCGGCGTCCCCATTCCGTGGCGGCAAGTGGAATGCGCAGCAGGAACTCCGTGCCACGGCCTGGATTCGATTGTACTTCTATGCTGCCATGGTGTAACTGGAGAATTCGGTAGGTCATGGCCAGGCCGATGCCGCTGCCGCCGGATTTCGTGGTGAAATACAGGTCGAAGATCTTGTCCTTGATCTCGTCGGCGATGCCTGATCCTTCATCGGAGATTCGCAACAAGGCAAACTTGCGGTCCTCCACCAGGATGACTTTGAGCGTGCCCCCGTTGGGCATGGACTGGGCGCCGTTTTGAATGACATTGAGGGTGGCCTGTTTGAGCAAGTCGCCATCGAAGTTGGCCATCATCGGCGTTGCCGGTAACTGGCTGACCAGGGTGACTTTGTGGGTTGAGAGTTCCGCAGTTGCGAGTGTCAGGACGTCGTCGATGACGGAACGGAGGTCCTGTTCGCGGAGTTGAAGCTCGACGGGGCGGGTAAAGTCGACCAGCATTTGGACCACGCGATCGAGGCGGTGAATTTCGGTGTCAATGATGGCTAGATGACGGGCGGCGGGGGCGCTGGCGCCGCTGAGTTTGCTTTTCAACAGCTCGAGGTGGACGACGATGGCGTTGATGGGGTTTTTGACTTCGTGGCCTACGCCTGAAGTGAGCCTGCCGATGGCCGCCATGCGGCGGGACAGCTCCAGCTCGGACTCAATCTCTTCTGCCGACTCGAGATCGTGGAGGGTGATGAGTGCGCCGAGGCTTTGTTGGGAATTGTCGTCGTGGATAAAGTCGAGCGAGGCTTGAATCCGCTTGCCGTTTTCGGCGAGGACCTCTTCTTGAATGAGGTTGACGCCGGCATCGAAGGCCTGGCGCACCGTGCGGCCTAGAACTGTAGAGCTATCGAAGATCTCTTGAACGTGCAGGCCCAGAATGCTGCCACCTTCGACAGGGAGAAAGCGCCGCGCCGCGCCGGAGACGAGCACGGCGCGGCCATCTTCGGTGAAGAGCAGGATTCCGTCCTGGAGGTTGCCGAGGATCTGATCGAGATTTTCTTTGAGGGCAGAGAAGACTTCTTCCACATTGCGCATGCGCTGGCCGATGCGCTCGATCTTGCTTGAGACGCGGGCTGCCATGTCTTGCCTGTCCTGTTTTTTCTTCTTGTCTTCTTTGCTCGCCTCATTCCCCGGAGCATTGGCCTCGGCTTCCGCGGTGAGGGTATCGAGCTGCCTGCTGATGCGTTCCATGGGGCGAAGGGCGATGTTGCTGAGCAAGAAGGCGGCCACCAGCGCTGTGATGAGGGCAAGACCCATGAGGGTGAGGGCGTCTGCGAGCCACGGTGCGTAAAATGCCCGCAGCAGGGTGGTGCGCACGCCGACGTGAACTGTGATGAACGGCTGGCCATTGCGTTCGATCGGGACCACAACGTCAAAGACCTTGGGCGGTCCGTAGACCTCTTTCAACAACTGGAAGGGGTGGGCATGGAGGAGCTGGTCGTAGTTGGGCCGGACCGGCATGGGCTTGTCTTCGTTTTCTGGATTGGTGCTCAACAGGGTGCTGGACTGCGCGTCGCCAATGTTGATGTCGTAGACGGTGAGCGAGTAGAGATTGACCGATTCGACGACCGCCTGCAGGGAAGTATTGTCGCGGACCGCCTCCGCCTCAAGGTTGCGCAATTGGGCGGGATTGTTGGGATCGACGGTCTGGTCTTTAAGGCCGGTTTCAAGGGCGTTGCGGAGGGCAAACTGGACCTGGTCGGCTACCATGCGATTGGTGTCGTAGGTCTGCTGAACGGCGGACTGGAGAAGTTGAGTTACATAAACCAGCGAGAGAAGTCCGGCGATGAGAAACACCAGGATGGTGATAGCCAGAACGAGTTTTGTCTTGAGACGCATGGATTAAGTTGGTTGCTCTTCCCGTGCGCGGCCGTATTCCTTGAGCTTGTTGTGGAGCGTTTTGAGGCTGACGCCGAGAATCTCGGCTGCCCGGGTCTTGTTTTGGCCTGTGGCTTCGAGGGTGCGCAGGATGAGGAGACGTTCGGCGTCGTCGACGGTGGAGCCGACGCGGACCGGCACCATGCCGGCATCGAGCGCCTGGGTGGCCGGCATCCTTGTCTTCCCAAAGCCGGATGGGAGGTGCCCGACGTCAAGCGGTGCGCCATCGGAGCAGAGAATCACAGCGCGCTCGATGGTGTTGCGCAGTTCGCGGGCGTTGCCGGGCCAGTCATAGGCCAACAATCGTTCCATCATCGACGGAGCCACGCCGGAGACCTTGCGGCTGTGCTTGAGGTTCATCTCGCCGAGCATGGCTTCGACCATCGCAGGAACGTCTTCCAAGTGTTGGCGGAGCGGCGGCATGCAGATGTTGAAGACATTGAGACGGTAAAAGAGATCGGCGCGGAGATGGCCATCGGCGACAGCATCGGCGGGGTCGCGATTGGTGGCGGCGAGGACCCGTACATCGATCTCCTGCTCGGTACGCGCGCCGAGGCGGCGGAGCTTGCGCTCTTCCAAGACGCGCAGTAGCTTGGCTTGAGTTCCAATGGGCATTTCGCCCACTTCATCGAGGAGCAGGGTACCGCCCGAGGCCAGTTCGAAGCAGCCTGCCCGGCGCTCGACGGCTCCGGTGAAGGCTCCCTTTTCGTGACCGAAGATCTCGCTCTCAATCAAAGTCTCGGGGATGGCTGCGCAGTTGACGGCGACGAACGGGTGCGGCTTGCGCGGGCTCAGGTCGTGAAGCGTGCGGGCCACCAGTTCCTTGCCGGTTCCGCTCTCGCCGGTGATGAGGACTGAGACGTTGGAGGGGGCGATCTGTTCGATGAGGCCGAAGATCTCACGCATGGATTTGGAGTTGCCCACCAAAGCGCCGAGGACTCCGGTCTCGCGAAGACGGCGACGGGCAACTTCGAGCTCGATCTGGGTGTCGCGCTGGCGGGTGGCATTGGCGAGGATGGTGCGGAGCCGGGTGGCGTCTATCGGCTTTTGCAGGAAGTCGTAGGCGCCCAGCTTCATCGCTTCGACTGCCAGGTCGACGGAGCCCATCGCGGTGAGGACGACGACGGCGAGGTTGGCGGCGAGGCCCGAGCCCTCTTCAGAGAGCTTGGTCAGGAGGCCAATTCCATCGAGTCGGGGCATCTTGAGGTCGGTGACAACGATGGCAGGATTCCATGCCAATGCCTTCTCCCAGCCTTCGATTCCATCGCGGGCGGTCTCGGTGCGATAACCCCACCCGGAGATGAGCTCCGCGAGACCCATCAGCGCGTGGGGTTCGTCTTCGACAATGAGGACCTTTACTGAACTCTGCATATGGTGGAAACCCTGTAACTTACCTTTCTACCACGCATGCAGGGTTGTGTCTGAACAGGATCGCCATAGCGTGTTCTGGCCGGCCGATTACTTTGGTGCGACAGGGATGATGCGCGGGTCGGGGTTGGGGCTTGGGTCGGGGTTTTGCGGGGCAGAAGGCTCGGTCTCGTCTTTGAGGCTGGAACGATCTGCTGTGGCTTTGCGGATCGCTTCCATGGGGCCGGCGAGGCGGGGGTCGTCGCGATTCAGAACTCTCGGGGAGTGGTAGAGGGAATTGGCCTGGGCTAGAGAGTTTGCGGAGCGGATGAACTCGCTCCAGGTCATGAAGTACGTCCAGCGGGGTTGGCGTTCGAGGAGTTCGGGCGTGGGCATGGCACCCACTTCAGCAAGCGCGATGGGCTTGCCCGCGGCGAGTTCGAGCATGCCGGTGTAGTAGCTCTGCTTGAACTCGCTGTAGATGTCCATGGTGACGATATCGGCGAACTGGGGGCCGGGATAGTAGTCGTCGATGGCCCCGGCGTTGATGCTGGGTGCGTTGACGTTCCAAACCCAGACCAGGTTGTCAAGATGATGGACGTTGACGAAGCGGTCGTAGATCATGCGGTAGAGTTGGGCCGAGCCATCTTTGCCGGGCCGTCCGCCCCACCAAAACCAGTTGCCGTTCATCTCGTGGTAGGCGCGGAAGAGAACGGGAACATGGGCATCGCGAAGTTGGCGCAGGTAACCGGCGACCACATCGACCTGCGCGCACCAGCGGATGTTGAGAGGAGTGCCGGGGGTGAGGAGTTCTTTCCACTCGTAGTCAGTGAGATGGCCCTGAACGCTGCCGTGGAAGGTGACGGGCTCATCGTCGGTCGGCCTTACTTCATGCCAGGTGAGGGTGATGACCGCGCCGTTGCGGTATTGCCGCTCGACCTCTTCGATCATGGCGGGCCGAGAGAGGA
>Ga0302320_10018339_pt1 | contig 14117 bp, 7 predicted proteins | sample Bog_T0_3_FD_202130 | JGI IMG/M metagenome (GOLD analysis project Ga0302320, IMG submission 202130) | Peat permafrost microbial communities from Stordalen Mire near Abisko, Sweden - Bog_T0_3 | ecosystem: Environmental > Terrestrial > Soil > Wetlands > Peat | place: Sweden: Abisko, Stordalen Mire... | reverse complement strand
AGGGCAGCGAGGGTTGCAAACTCGGCGCGGGCGGTGGCGGCGGAGTGTTGGCCGTCGCGGGCGGATAGGACGACTGTTGTGGCGTCGTACCTTGCGGATAGTAATACTGCTGTTGCGGTTGTGGCGCCGTGCCTTGCGGGTAGTAAGCCGGGGCAGGCAAAGCGTAGCCCGGGGGCGGCGCGGGGTAAACCGGCGCGGGAGCCGCGTACACCGGACGTGGATAATAGTAGGGATACCCGTAATACGGGTAGCCGTAAGGATAGCCGTAATAATACGGTCCCGGAGCATAGACCGGCAGGCCGATGCCAATGCCGATGCCGATGCGCGGTCCACCCGCCTGGGCGGTCGATAACGAAAGGCCTAGGGCAACGATGATCGTGCTCGTGATGAATAGTTTCCTCAACATGGAAATCCTCCTGGCTAGGCCTGAGTGTTGAACAAGAATCCGCTGATGGATTGATTATTACCCGGATTGCCCGTCAGTTGCGAGAGCAATTCGGCGAATTGCTGAGCGGGCGTGGCCGGTTGGGTCGTGGAGGAACCGGCTGTGCTGCTGGCCGACAGCGCGGAACTGGTCAGGGCGTCGTTGTCGGCATCGGTGGTCGCGGTTGTGGAACTCGACGAATCCGTCGAGCTCGAATCGCTCGCTCCGCCGGCGTGATGATGGTGGTGGTGATGCGTGCCCTGGCTCTGGCCCGACGTCTGGGTCGCGTCGGCAGATTGCGTTTGCCCCGTGGTCTGGGCCTGTTGGGTCGTGCCGGCAGCCTGGGTCTGGCCCTGGGCCGCGGTTTGCCCCGGCGTGGTGGGCAATGCGATGCCGTTAGCCTGGAAGACCTGGCTTACGGTGTTTTGAATGACCGAATTCAAGTTGGAGGTGTTGCCCGACTGTTCGGCGTTTTGAAGCGCCGTATCGATTGCGGAAACAAGCTGGTCCTGCAGGCTGTTGCCGGAGGATGCTGACGTGGCGGCGTTGCTTTGTGTTGCCGCCGAGGTGGTAGCCGAGTTGCTCGTCGTGGCCGACGAGTTGCCCATTTGCTGCTCGGCCTGCGCGAAGAACAGGACCGCGTTGTAGTAATTCTGATTGCTGACACTGTTGATACCGGACATGGAGAAACTCCTTTTACTTCCGGAGCGATATGCTCATTGCCCTGAATCGAATAAGAATCCGAGCAGATCTTGATTATTGTTTTGTGAGCCGAGGAATGAGGAAAGTGTGTTGCTGGAGGCCGTGCTGTTCTGCGTGTCGGAGCCTAACAGCGAGACCAGGTCGCTGGAGCCTTGGGTGTCGTTGTTCGACGCCAGGATCTGCGACAGGGAATCGGTCGTGCTGGAGGAGCTGGTTTGGTCACCGCCCAGCAACGAAGTGAGATCACTGGAATCTTGTGTGGCGGCCTGCGACGACAAAGTCTGTATCGCCGGATCGGTGGCGCCGGCCGCGTTCAGGGCCGCGAGCACTTGCGACAGCACGCTGCTGGTGCTGGCATCGACTGCCGGTTGCGAACCGCTCGAACTGCTGCCGGAGGAGCCGGTGGCTTGGAACGTCTTGGGATCGATGCCGTTGGCTTTTAGCACCGTGACCAGCGCGTTGTACACTACGCTCTTCAGGTCCGAATCGCCCGACTCATCGGCCGATTGCAGCGCGGTGGTTATAGCCGACTGAATCTGGCTTTGCAGATCGGACGTGGTGGCGCCGGAACTGGCGGAACTTGTGTCGGCGGCGTCTGTCGCGTCGTCCGCGGTCGTCGCCTGCAAGCCGCTGGAAAGGAGGGAACTCAAGAGCGATGGATCGGTCGTCAGCCCGCTCTCGGCCTGCGAGAGCAACTGCGCCAGACTCGTGCCTGTGTTCGCGATTCCGGAAATTGTCGACATGACTCACACCCGCACAAAATTGCCTGAATTGCCATCCGCTACAAACAGACGAGACACACTGTCTTGCCTTATTGTAAAAGATCGACTTTTGCCGTCGGCAAGTTGAACGATCACCCCAGATAGGGGTGAGAATTGTACGTCAATCTGCCCAATGTGAAGGACCGCGACCGAAAACGGTCGCCGGCAGCGTGATAGTATTAGAGGAAGTTCATGACCGCGTGGCACTCTGCGTCGTCGCCACGGCTGCGGAAGTGTACGGTGACGTCACCGTCGGAGCTGACGGCCACGGGGTGCGCGCCCCAGAGATAGGCCGATTTCGCCGCGGTGATCCGCGCGCCCAAATGGCTGCCCACTTCGGCGTGCGAGCGAATCAAGGCCCCCACGGCCAGCAGGCGGTGGTTGTCGAATACGATCGCGCCGTCAATACCCGCAAGTTCGATCAACTGCCGTTTCTTCTTCACGGAGCCGGCCTTCTTACCCAGGGCGATGTCCTGAATGGAATCCTGGATCAGCGATTGTCCCAGGGGCGTCTTGGGCAACACATGGCCGTTGTCTTGCCAAGGGGAAAGCATGATACACTGCGGATTGAGAATGCGTTCCAGAATGCAATGCTCCGGGTCGTAGATGAACAGCGCGCCTTGCCGCTTGAAGCTCAAGTCGAAGATGACCTCGATCAAGTTCGCGGCGACCTCGCGGCTGCCCAGGCAAGCAGTCAGGCCGGCGGTGAAGCAGCGGGCATCGTAGAGCCGCCATTTCTTTTTGCGCTTCGTGGCCAGCAGGCCCGTCTTGTCCATGATGACCAAGTCGCCGTGAGGCGTGAGGTGGGCGACGATATCCGTGCTCTCCATCACGGAATGGATCGGATGCAGAAATTCGGGATAGAACTTGCTTGCCGCCGAGTTGTTCACCTGCGACCAGTCCACCGAGCCGTAATGCATCAGGCGAAGATCGGCATCGACGGCCAGATAGGTGAAGGTCATCGGCGAGGCCGCCAGACGGTCGAAGAACTTTTGCAGGTGCGGCTGCGTAATGTCGGCCACGCCGCTCCCCGGCCGCACCAGGAGCGTCAGGGCCACGGGCAGGTTCTCGCTCGTGCGGCGGGAGACGGATTCCAGGTACTTGACGAGCTTGACCCAATCGGGTTCCTGGGCCTGTAAGCGGAGCCACTGGGTGGCAAAGCTTTCCACCAACACGTCCGTGGCGCCCGCATATTCGGCGAAGCGTTCCAACTGGAGTTCCCCGAGACGCTCGTTGATCAGTGCCAGCAAGCGACCGAGTTTCGCCGAAAGCTTGCCGTGGTTGAAGAACCGCGCGGTGTAGCGGCCTATCGGCAGGGAGTATTCGGCAGGACCGCATTCGGCGTCGTACCATTGGGGTACGAGTCGCACGATTTCCCGGCCAACTTCGGCCTCAGTCACAGCTCGGAGCACGTCAACAGGCGTCATGGGCGAATCATACCGCAGACGGCCTTCTCGCCCAATAGAGATTTTGGCAAGTTGTCAGTTTTCAGTTTTCAGTTTTCAGTAAGACACTTGCTTTTACTGAACACTGAAAACTGAACACTGAACACTGAAAACTGTCACACCAAGAAACGCCGCGACTCGCCGCAGGGGCGAGTCGTGGGTGCCGTGGTCCTAGGGCAATCGGCGAAGCACAACGCATGCTTCGCCTTCGAACCCGGCGTTTCTTCGGCAGGGAGCAGGGAGATCGGAGCAGGGAGCATGCAATTCCGCCTCCCTGCTCCCCCGCTCCCTGCTTCTTTACACGCGGAGGAAACCCAAACCCGATCCGAACAACTGGTCCCGCGCGGCCAATTGGCTGTCGACCGAGTTTTGGTTGCCGTCGAAATTGCTGCCGTAGCCGCCGCCACCCCAGCCACCGCCGCCACCGTAGCCGGACGAGCTGCCCGACGAATCGTACGTGACCGTGAATCCGGCGCCGCCGGTCGCCAAGGTCGAGGTGGTGGCTTCCAACACACCGCTACTGCTTTCCATATCGATTGCAGTCGAGGTCCACGTCGAGATGGAACCGGTCTTGCCGCTGATCGTGGCCGAGGCGTTGGTGAACGTCACCGTGCCGAAATTGGCCAACGGCAAAACGGAGTTCTCCGACGGGGCCTCAACGATCCATTCGGCCGACGACCGATTCTCGCTAGCCGTCTCGTTGATGCTAAATGACTTGCCGGTGGTCACGTCCTTGATGCTCAAAGCGTACACACCACCGCTGTACGTGACGGAGGCGGTAATCGTATCGCCCGCCTTGATCGTAACGCTGCTGATCGTGACGGACCCGGCCGGATACATTTCGTACCAGACGTAGTCGGTACCATCGGTATCCTGTTCCGTGCCAATCTGTTCCACCGAGGACGAGTTGTAACCGTCGATGCCAACCCATACCGCCGAGTAGCCCGTGCCCGAACCCGTGACCTTTGGCACGGTCCAGGTTCCCGAGACGGCCGACACCGACCCGTTGGAGCTTTGCACTGCATAGCCGGACCAGTTCGTACTGACGGAAGCGTTCGAAGCTGCGGTGGTCGTGCTGCCGGAACCGCCGGTGCCCGTACTGCCAGAACCACCGGTGCCCGTAGTGCCGGAACCACCGGTGCCCGTAGTGCCGGAACCACCGGTGCCCGTAGTGCCAGAACCGCCGGTGCCCGTACTGCCAGAACCACCGGTGCCCGTAGTGCCGGAACCACCGGTGCCCGTAGTGCCGGAACCGCCTGGGCCGGAGCCACCGCCGCCCCAACCACCACCACCGCCCCAACTCGAAACTCCCGCCGTGGCCACCTCGGTATATCCGGTGACGCTGGTCAAGACTTTATTCGGGTCGGAAACCGTAACGGTCTGTTGTCCGCTCGTAACCAGAGTGATCTGGAACGTGGCGACGCCCTTCACGAAATCAATGGTGCTGGGCACGGTAACGTTGGTGCCCGTATCGGAAGTAGTGACCGAGGCCGTAGCCGTCGAACCGGAGTACGTCGTTACGACATGGCCGTTGGCATCCAGAGCGTACACCTGCACCGTCACCGGTTGGCCGGCCCTGACCACTGCCGACAGGCTGATCGCGTATTGCGTCGCGGCGTCCGTCACGACGTTAGTCGACACCGTCTTGACCAGAGAGGTGTTCACGCTATCCGTCGCGACAATCGCTTCGCCCGTGCCGGCCGTAGCAAAGGTCACCTGGAACGTGGCGTAGCCGTTGTGGAACTGCACCGCAGTAGCAGAGAACGTAACGCCCGTGGCCGTCGTCGTGAGGTCGGCCGTGCCTTCGTAACTGCGGTCGACGAACCCGTTGGCATCATAGGCCACCATTTGCACGGTCGTCGTCGCGCCGGTGAGGACCGCCGGCGCGAGACTCATGCTGTAGTAGGCGGCCACGTCGGGCACCGCCACCACGGTCTCGCCCGTGCCGGTGATCGAACTGGTTACGCTATCTGTCGCGGTGATTGTTTGCGTCCCCGCGGCTGTGGTCGGGAAGTCAACATAGACCGTTACCGTGCTGTTACTGGTAACGGCAATGGAGGTGATCGCGGTAGCCGTCGAAGACTTGGAGGCGTAGAACGTGACGCTGCCGGTGCCGCTGAGGTCGATCGTCCCCGTATAACTGGTCGCGGTACGCCCGTTGGATCCCAGCGCGGTCAATGTCACAGCCGTTAGCGTGCCGGCCTGAACTTGGGAAGGCATGGCTACGGCGAATTCCGCCGCAGCGACCGTCGTGGACGTCCGACCATAACCGGACGAGCCATACGAGCCCGCCGCAACATGTGCCCCCAAAACACTGGAGATTCCCGGACTGGCGCTGAGCAGGGCCCTGGTTTCCAGGTGCTCGATGAAGAGCCGCCGATCCTTCCGCACCTTTCGTGTAGTCTTGCTTCTCTTTCCAAAAAACATAGGTTCCTCGTCTATTCTTTCAATCTTGCCCGTACGGAACGTAGCCGCGAGCGGGTCCCGCTTGCCATCGGAACCATCAAATGCGCGGACTGCCCCGCATACCCGCAATCCTCATGGTTACTCGATAGGGCGTTCCAACGCAAGCCGTCGCGACCATGAATACATGGTGCCCGGCTTAGCTATAATATAAGGGAGGTAATCTCGTCCCGATGTCACTCCCATGAAACAATGTCGTCATCCTGGGCAAATTTTTCCTATAATAGTGACCTTTCTTTGGGAGAATCGTCCTAACATGACAGAGGTTTGCGCGGGGTAAACTTAAACCTGCGCAAGCTGTAGAAACGGGCGTGAGGAAGATGCAACGTAATGATGACAGAATAGCTTGACATATTCATCCCTGGCGGCGAAAGAATTTGGCTGGCGGGATTGGCCGGGGCGGGGTATTATTGAACATGACTCGGGAGCGGTGGCATGAACAGCGAAGCGGCCGAACATGAAGATCCTGGCATGCGTCCCGTGCCCAAGCTGATGGAGTTGGCGCGATGCGGTGATACCGCCGCTCTGGGGCAGCTTTTGCAACTCTACCGGAACTACTTGACGATCTTGGCCACGACGCAACTCGACCGCCGGCTGCGGCGGCGGGTCAACCCTTCCGACCTCGTTCAGGACACCATGCTGGCGGCACACTGTGACTTCGGCAAGTTCCAAGGTTGCAGCGAGGGGGAGTTGCTGGCCTGGTTACGGCAAATCCTGATCAACTGCCTGCACCATGTGATCGAGACCCACCTCCGCGCCAAGATGCGCGACATGCGGCGGGAGGTCTCGGTGGAGCAAATCGGCGTTGTGCTGGACCGCTCGGCGTGCAACTTCAACCAGATGCTTGCGGACCGCGGGCCGTCGCCCAGCGCGCCTCTGTTGCAGCGCGAGCGCGCCGTGGCGCTGGCCGACCAGCTTGCCCGGCTCCCTGCGCAGTACCGCGACGTGATCGTGCTCCGCAACCTGCAAGGGCTTTCCTTCGCCGAAGTGGCCGACCGCATGGACCGCAAGCCCGGCGCAGTCCGCATGCTCTGGTTGCGCGCCATCGAGAAGTTCAAACAGATCTATCAACCGCTGGACTGAGAGGACGTCCGTACGGTACACGATTCCCTGGACCTCAGCATCGAACCGGCCGCGGCCTGGCACTTGACGCCGGAGCAGAAGGATCGTTTGACCGATCTCTTGGACGGCTATTTGTCGCGGCTGGAACGGGGCCTGCCGCCGCCGCGCGAGGGCCTGCTCCGGGCGAATCCCGATCTGGCCCTTCCGTTGCAGGCATATTTCCAGAGCCTGGACGAGTTGCATGACCTGGCAGCCGGTTTTCAGCGGCCCGGATCCGCAAGCGGGTACTCCGAGTCGGCGGCCGAAGTCCTTCCGGCAACCGGCGACGAAAAGCGTCTGGGTGATTTCCGCCTGCTGCGGGAGGTCGGCCGGGGCGGCATGGGCGTGGTCTATGAGGCCGAGCAGATCTCGTTGGGCCGCCGCGTCGCGTTGAAGGTTCTGCCCTTTGCGGCCGTGCTGGACAGCCGGCAAATCGCCCGCTTCAAACACGAGGCCCAGGCCGCGGCGCAGTTGAACCATCCGAACATCGTCTCCGTGTTTGCCGTGGGAGTGGAGCGCGGAGTCCACTACTACGCGATGCAGTTCATCGACGGGCAGCCGCTGGATCGGGTCATCGCCGAAATGCGGGAGCGATACCTGCCGGGCGATCGTAGTACCGGCATTAGCCGGAACGCTCGCGAAGAGATTCCGCCGACCATGGGTACATGGTGCCCGGCCGGTACTACGAGCGCGACGCAGCAATCAATCCTGACGTCGCGGGCGGCCGGCAGCGGTGAATACATCCGCGGGGTCGTCGGCTTGGGCATTGCGGCGGCCGGCGCGTTGCACGCGGCCCACGAAAGCGGCATCGTGCATCGCGACATCAAACCCTCCAATCTGCTCCTGGACGGTAACGGCAAGCTTTGGGTCACGGATTTCGGCCTGGCCCGCCGCCGACCCGTGCCGGGTGCCCGCGACGCCGCGCTGACGCGCACCGGCGACCTGGTGGGCACGATGCGCTACATGAGCCCGGAACAGGCCGCGGGGCAGAACGCCCTGGTCGATCATCGCACGGACATCTACTCGCTGGGGGCCACGCTCTACGAGTTGTTGACGCTGGAGCCGGCCATTCCCGGCCAGGAAGGGCAGGCCCTGTTGCGGCAGATCGAACGGCAGGACCCGCGCCCCTTGCGGCAATTGCAGCCCAAGGTGCCGGTGGATCTGCAGACCGTGATTATGAAGGGCATGGCAAAACGCCGCGAGGACCGCTACGCCACGGCGCAGGATTTTGCCGACGACTTGCAGCGCGTTCTCGACGGCAAACCCATCGTGGCCCGCCCGCCCGCTCTGCTGGACCGCGCTACGCGCTGGGCTCAGCGGCACCGGGAAGTCGTCGCCGCGGCCAGCGCCGTTTGCTTGCTGACGCTCTTGGCGCTGGCGATCATCATCGTGGTCATCGCCGGCGAACAGCGGAAAACCGCGCAGAACTACGCCCTCGCCGAAAAACGCTTCCGCGAGGCCCAGGACACGGTGGAACGTCTCGGCCTGCGGATCTCCGACCGCCTGGCCAAAGTGCCCGGCGCCGCTCAAGTCCGGCAAGACCTCCTGCAACAGACGCGGGCCTGCTTGCGCGATCTTGCGGACCAGGAGAAGGACAACCCGGAACTGCGGGCCGACCTCGCCCTGACGTACAGCAAGATCGGCAAGCTCTCCGCCGAGATCGGCTCGGGCGACGATGCCATCGAGGCCGATAAGCGGGCGATCCGCTTGTATGAGGAATTGGCCCGGGCGAACCCCCGCGATGTGGACTGTCGCCAGCGGTTGGGCGTTTGCCAGAATAACCTCGGCCTGGTCTTGGCGCGGTCGGGAAAGACGGACGACGCGCGGCAGGCATTCGACGAGGCGATCCGCTTGCAGGAATCTGCATCGACCTCGGGGCCGAGCCAATCGGAAAACGAGGAGCAGCGCCTCGCGGACTTGGCCCTGGCCCACGGCAACCTCGGATTGCTGCAGAACGAAACCGGCGATGCCGACGGTGCCGCGGTCTCGCTGGATTGTGCTGCCGCGTTGCAGCAGCGCCTTCTGACGGCGACGCCCAAGAATCCCGATCGGATGCGAGACCTGGCGGTGACGCTGAACACCCAGGCCGCGCTGTACGTCGAACGCCGGCCCGAGAAAGCCATCGAACTGTATGAGAAGGCGGCCGACCTGCAAGACAAGGCGGCGGCCCTTCTGCCGGATGGATCGGGCTGCCGCAACGAGTTGGCGCTGATCTGCATCAACATGGGGGCCGTTCAATCGCGGACCGGCGCCATGCCCCAGGCGGTCGAATCGTACACCCGCGCGGTGGACCTGGCGTCCGAACTGGTGCAGAGGGCGCCCGCGCAAAAGTCCTATCGGCACACGCTGGCACGGGCCTACAACAACCTCGGCTCGGCGCAAGGCCGCTTGGGGCGCACCGCGGCGGCGGAGTCCTCGTATCGTCATGCCCTGGCTTTGCAAGAGGCCCTCGTGCAACAGGATCCCCAAGACCTGGACCTGTTGAGCGATTTGGGCGGAATGTGCAATAATCTGGGGACTGTTCTGGAAGAGATGAAACGTCCTAGCGAGGCAGTCGCCGCTTATGAACAGGCCGTGTCGCACCAGCGGCAAGCGCTCTCCCAGGCACCGGAAATCGCCAAGTATCGACAATACCTCAGCAAACATTACTATAACTACGATCGGGCGCTGCGGCTTACGGGACGCGCCGACGAAGCGGTCCAGGTGGCCTTGGCCCGGCGCGATTTGTGGCCCAAGGACCCGGATCACCTTTTCGCCGTCGCGGAAGAGTTCGCCTTGGCAGCCAAAGAGCTGTCGGCTCGGAGCAAGACCGAACCGGCGGTCGTGAAGTGCGGCGAATGCGCCGTCGAGACCCTCAGGCAAGCGATCGCCGCAGGTTGGAAACCGAAGCCCAACAGCGATTGGACAAAATCGTTCACCGCGGTCAAGCACCGCCCCGATTTTCTGGCACTCACCAACTGAATGTCGAGCAGGAGCTCTGTAATGACGAGATTTGGACGGCAACCACATTCCGGATGGCGAAACATGGGCAGCAGACGGGGAACCAGATTGAACCTGGAGCACCTCGAAGGCCGGCGATTGCTTTCCGCGCTCGGCTTTCCGACGATCGGCCTGCCGGAGGCCCCCGCCTCGCCGCCGGCCATTGTCAGCGAGTCGCGTCTCACGCACGTCGAGCATAGTTTCGACGCTGTCCTCGGAGCACCGATGACAAATACGATGCCCGCCGTGACCGCCCAGGATACACTTGTTGTCACCAGCGGCGGAACGGACGTGCGCAACGTCGCCGTTCTTGCTACAGGGCTGGCAGATCCGCGGACGACGAGTCCGGCGGATATCGCGATCGCGGCGTGGCGCGACGCCGGGCACGAAGATGCGGCAACCGGCGGCCAACTGGGTTCGCTGCCGTCGCCCGACGTGAGCTTGGCCAGCGATCCGGACGCGAACGCAACCATTGCGACGGCCAATGATGCGGATGGCCGAAACGATCCACCTGTCGGCGAAGTGTCTAGCTTGCCGCAGAGTGCGACGATCGCCCGGCCCGATGCGGCCTCCGAGGTCGCGCCATCGTTTACCATCGAGCTGTCGCTTGATATGCTCGATGCCGCCACATCGTCTGGAGTAGCGTCGGACGCTTCGCCGGACGTCGGGGCGCCCTCCGGGTCGCTTCAGCACGGCGCCGGCGAGGAATTCGCCGCCGGGGCACCCTCTGGGTTGCCCGCTGGATTGGGCCATATTGCCGACTACGGCCAGTTCGTCGTCATGGATGGCATTCCGCCCGATCCGTCCGCTTTTGATCAGGGAAGATCGCCGCGTCCGGCCCCCGATGATGCCGAGGATGTGTCCAACGCGCCGCCTATGCCGCAGTTTTCGCCGGTATTGCTCGCGCCAATCAGCCATTCGATCGAGGTTGCGGTGCCCGTGTCGGTCAAGAGCGAACCGGCGCCGGTCGGGGACTTGTCCTCGACGCTGGCAGGTTCCAATCGCGACGTGCCGGCATGGTCGGCCTCCGTGGAAGGTGAAGGTGCCGCGGGCATGGAGAGCGACGTCACGACGCCTCCGTCGGGCGGCCAGGCGAATCTGTCTCCGTCGTCCTCGCAAGCGAACATTCCCGATGCGGCCTTGGGGAACGCGGTGGAAGGCTTCGCCGCAACGGACGACACGTCCATTGCCGTCCTTCAATGGGACGCGAATGCCAACGGCCTGTCCGACGCGGAGTCGGGCGATATCGGCAGCAGCGGTTTGATTGCCGATATCATGCCGGGCAGTCTTAATGGCCGGGGTACCGGCAGTAATGCGGCCAGCCGCGCGACGGGCAGCGACCGCGCGCAATCCGGCCGGAACGATGCGACGTATGACGCTGTGGTCGCCGTTTCAGCCCAGGCCAAGACGCAAGCCACGCTGGACGCCGACGCCGGCGGCACGATCGAATTCGGGGTCGGCGCCACGGCTGATTGTAGTGCAGGCGTCCCGCCTGCCGGGAGAATTGCAGGCGGGACGCCTGCACCACAAAGCCCAGGCATGTCGGACATCCGGCCGGAGAGCGGCGCCGGACTTTATTGCGATATAGAAGTCGCGGTCGGCGGCGGGGCACCCTCTGGGTCGCCTGCCGATGGTTCGGCTGCGTTGCCCGCGCCCGCAACGAGTCGTGCGCTCGTAGCACCGCCGACCATGCGTACATGGTGCCCGGGCGGCATTCCGGCTAAAGCCGGTACTACGAACGAAGGGCAAGGGCCGGGACATCGGGTCGATTCGCCACGGCAGGATTCGCCAGACTCGACGGACCGTGTGCCGCTGTTCGTAGGCGCGGCGATTGTGGCGATTTCCAGCGGCCTTGGGCCGACGGGAATTCGCCGGGAAGAACCGGATCCGCTGCCTCAGCGGCGTCTCCACAACATCGTCGACTTGCGCAACGAGCCACGCGGCTGACGAGCGCCTTTCCACGATCACTCTCGCTTTTCCGCCAGGACATCGATTCCTTCCACGCGATGCCCAAGCGGCGGCAGTTCCGTCCCGTCGGCAAGCTTGTACGATCGGTCGCCGAAGTTCACGGTCACCGTCACGCCGCCCGCGAATCGCGTTTCCTGCACGGTGTGGTCGGCCGTAAGCCAACGGTGCGAGAGCATTTCCGCGTAGCCCGTGGCCCGTGCGACAGGCGCCACCGTGCGGTAGCTCTCCACGAACCGCTGGCGCTGCTCCTGCCAAAACTTGCGGTCGAACATGAACATGGGCGGCGTCCCGTAAAGGACGTTGATCAGGTCGCGGCGGTCCCAGAGCTTGGGCAGCTTGTTGCTATAGTCTCCCCAGTACCACTGCGCGACCACGCAGTCGTGATAAACCAGTTCCCACAGCGGCAGGCGGTAGTAGTGGCCGGTCTGGAATTTCGCCAACTGCTCGGGCGCTTCGTCCCAGGTCCGCGCCATGTCCCGGCCGGCGTCAGGCACGCGGTATGGCCCCAGGCTGAGCATCCCTTCGAAGTAATGCACCCAAGGCACCGAGGCGTCGTGGCCCGTCTCACTGCCGGTCACCAGGCCGCAATCCGCGCTGACGAACTTCAGCAGTTCCATCTTCCATCGCTGGCTATCGGAGCGGGTCATGGGATGGTCCCTGTGGTAACACTCCCGCCAGGGCGAGGCGGTCGTAGTGTCAATGAAACGGCAGCGGTAGGGATGCGTCTTCAATTCCGCGGGAATCCGCTGCCGCGCGTAGTCCACGGCCTGGCGATCGCATAAAACCCCGCACGGATACCAATGGCCGTCCTTCCCCTTCACTTCCCATCCGCGGACCCACTGGCCTTGGGCGTCCAGCATCAAGTCGCGGGGCCATGCCGCGGTCGTCCAGTCCGAGGCGACGCCATAGAGCTTGCTGAAGTTGGCCGGGTCCATCACGTCCTGGTAGATGTCGTAGCGGCTGGTGAGCACGCCCAGCGCGTTGAGTTGCCGCAGGGTTTCCGGCCCGGCGGCGTTGCTCCACAGGATGCGGTCGATGCCTGCCGCTTGCATTTGCCGGCAGATGCCGACGGCGTCTTTCTCCCAGCACCACACGTTGACCGCGCCCACGAGGAGGTCCACGTTGGGATTGGCGGCCCGTTTCTCGGCAAGCGTCCTGAGCAGTCCGGTCTGCCGGGCGTGCTCCCGATAGCGCTTGCACATGGCCGTGTAACCGCCCTCGTCGAAAAACGCCCAGCGGAGCCGCCGGGCATAGCCGAACCGCCCTTTCTGCGGTTCCCACTCGGGCGAGAGCGAGAGCAGGCCGTCGTGCCGCACCATGCGCACGCCCGCGTCGTCGGGCGTCTCGACGATGGTCATCGCGCCGCGCCGGCCGTCGGTCTGCCCGAACCATGCCATGCACAGCCCGTGACCGCCGTAGAAATAGTGATAGGCCGGATCGATGGTCGCATCGCCCGCCGGATAACTGATGCCCTCGTTGATCGGCAGGATAAGAAATGTCTCCTTGTCCGACGCCAAGGGCTGGGGAAAGGCGAAAGGATGGGGCAAGTCTCCCTTGGCGCTCAACTCCACAACAATCTCCGGCCGTTCCGCTTCCAATCGGAACGTGGCATCCAACCGCAACATGGCGGCCGGATCGAGCAGCGTCAGTTGGAAGCCCGACTCGACCACCTTGGCGTCCAACACGGCCATCGCGCTGCGGGGCCATTGTGTCCAACGCTTGCCGCAACGGCGATCGGTGACGGTCAAGGCGCCGTCGGCGGTTCCCAGGACGACATCCAGGAAGCGGTTGCTTGCCGAGAGCGTCGCGGGCAGATCGCGGCGCCGCATCTCGTCCACGCTGCCGCACAGCGTCAATTGGGCATCGCCGAACCAGACGGTCGCCGGGCCATTGCCGATCAGCCGGACCAGCATGGTCTTCGTGCCGGCCGGCACGACGAACCGCGATCGCAGTTCGCGCCAGCTTTCCATCGCCCTGGTCGTCTGCCCTGCGAAGGCCCAATCGGTGACCTGGTCCGTGTCCGTCCGTAGCGTAACGCAAAGCGTGGCGTCTCCCTCGCCTTGCAACCGCACCCAGCCGCTGAGTTCATAGATTTGTCCCGGCTTGACCTCCAGCGATTTCTGCTGGGCAAGACTCCAGTCCTTTGTGCCCGTGTGCTCGATCCGTGCCGCGTGCCCGCCCCCATGCGGCTGCCGGCCGTCCAAAGTGAGCTTTCCGCCCGGCGTTCGCGTCCATAAGTCGCTCCAGCCCGCCAGTCCTTGCTCGAAGCGGCCG
>Ga0302320_10018338_pt1 | contig 14117 bp, 15 predicted proteins | sample Bog_T0_3_FD_202130 | JGI IMG/M metagenome (GOLD analysis project Ga0302320, IMG submission 202130) | Peat permafrost microbial communities from Stordalen Mire near Abisko, Sweden - Bog_T0_3 | ecosystem: Environmental > Terrestrial > Soil > Wetlands > Peat | place: Sweden: Abisko, Stordalen Mire... | reverse complement strand
CGTCTCGATAACGTAGTTATGACACAGAAAAGACGGCCTTTCCAATACTTTTCTTCACCCTCGAATCACCAGAATCGACAATCGATCTGTGAGATATGCAGGCTAACCGTTTCCCTGTTGCAAGCCAGGGATCATCGCGGAAGACGCCCGAGACCCGAGGCCACTCGCCTCAATCATCTCAAAGTACAATTCCTGGCCTGGAACAGGCCAGCTCAAGCTCCGGAACTCGGCGGAGACTTGATTCCCAGCCGGGTCAGATCCAGGATCGGTAGACCACTGGCGGTCAAATGCTCGATTGCCGAGGCAGAAGGCTTCTGCGCAATCACGAGCGTATCAACCGAGGACAGAAGACTATCAACACTCTTCACCAGCAGCTTGCCGATATGCGGCAGCGCTGAAACCACAAAGCTCAGATTGCTGCCGTAGATTTCTTCCAATTGGATATGGGGGTCGAAAATTCTCAGTTCTCTTCCCTTCCCGATTAAGTGCTCGATGATCGTTATCACCGGGCTTTCGCGAAGGTCGTCAGTATCTTCCTTAAACGCGAGGCCGTAAATGCCGATCCGCTTGCCGGGCAGTTCGAGCACTTCCCGAATGCTCCGCCAGAGGTGTTCGTCGTTCGACGGCAGAACGGACTCCAGCAGCGGCAGTTTCAAATCGAGCCGTGAAGCGCGGAAGGTGAGGGCGCGCAGATCCTTGGGCAGGCACGAGCCGCCAAAAGCGAAGCCGGGCTTCAGATAAGCGGGGGATATATTTAGCTTTGTGTCCCGGCACATGGTCTCCATTACCTGATTAGGGCTTACCCCCAGGCTGGAGGCGAGCGAGCCAATCTCGTTTGCGAATCCAATCTTCAGTGCATGAAATGCGTTGCAGGCATATTTGATCAATTCGGCGGTGCGCAAGGAAACGATGGAGACTTCGCCCGGAAGGCCGGAGTATAAGTCCGCAACCGACTGCGCAGCCTGGTCCGTGCTCCCACCCACAACCAGCAGAGAGGGCTCCATGAAGTCCTTCACCGCAGTTCCTTCCCTCAGAAACTCCGGATTGGAGACGATGTCCACATCCTGCCTGTGGGCGAAAACTGTCGCAAGCAGGCTCTCGCAGGTTCCCGGAAACACAGTGCTGCGGACGGTAACGATCAGGCGCTTTGCTCTTGGCCGAAGCAGGGCCGAGATGTCGTCGCAGACCCGGCGCAAATGGCTGAGGTCGATGTTTCCATTCGCCTGCGAGGGCGTGCCGACGCACAGCATCACCACATCCGCGGCATCGAGGGCTTCTTGATCGAGAGCCCCGGCCTTGAGCCGCCCCTCGGCGACGTTCCTTTGGATCAGGCTTTCCAGTCCAGCCTCAAAAAAAGGCGATTGCGCCTTCCGGACTGCTTCCACTTTATTGTTGTCGCGGTCAACTCCGAGAACGCTGTGTCCAATCTCGGCAAAGCATGCTGCGCTCACGCAGCCCACGTATCCCAGGCCCATCACAATTACATTTTGCTTATGATTCATGCCGTTCGACTTGGCCTCATACGATGGCAGTTTATCATGGGCATACGGATGTAGAAACAACAGCCGCCCGCCACCACTCTGGCGAGGAGCCAGAATGTAACGATGAAGATTCTTTGGATATGCCCTTTTTTTCTGCACCCCACCGATCGCGGCGCTCAGATTCGAACCCTGGGCACGCTGAAGGAGTTGCACAAGCGGCATGAGATTCATTTCGCCGCGCTGAATGCCCCCGGGAATCTTGAGGGCCCGCAACGAAGTACCGAATACTCGACCCGCCACTTTTCCGTGGAACACTCTGCTCCGAACAGACGGTCGTTGGGGATTATTCCCCAGCTCGTGGGCAGCTTGGTGAGCGCCACGCCGATGGCAGTCTCGCGCTATGACTCGAAAAAGCTTCGGCAGACGGTCGATGCCTTGATTGCCGCGGAACATTACGATTCCATTGTGTGCGATTTTCTTGCGGCTGCTCCCAACCTGACTGATTTGGGACAATCCGTCCTGTTTCAGCATAACGTGGAGACAACGATATGGCAGCGGCATGTCGAGCAGAGCCGCTCTCTCCTGAAACGACTTTTCTTTCAGATGCAGGCTGGAAAGATGGATGCCTATGAGAGAAAGATTTGCAGGACTGCGAGGCACGTGATCGCGGTTTCTGAGATAGATGCTTCCAGAATGAAGCGGATGTTTGGAATCGAAACCGTCAGCAGCGTTCCGACTGGCGTCGATGTCGAATACTTTGCGCCCCAGGGCGCCTCCGCAGCGATTGCCGATATCGTCTTTTGCGGGTCGATGGATTGGCTGCCGAACGTGGATGCGGTTTTGTATTTTCTTTCAGAGGTGCTTCCCTTGATCCGGGATGCGTTGCCCGGCGCAACGTTTGTCATTGCGGGCCGTTCGCCGGATGCAAGGGTTCTCAAGGCAGTTCAGGGGTTGGAAGGCGTCTCTGTAACGGGCAAGGTCGAAGATATGCGTCCCTATCTTTGGGGGGCGAAGATTTCAATTGTGCCCATCCGCATCGGAGGCGGAACGCGATTGAAGATCTATGAGTGCATGGCGGCGGGAGTCCCAGTCGTCTCCACGACAGTGGGCGCCGAGGGGCTGCGTTACAGCGATGGGGTGGACATTGTTCTGGCCGACGATCCAGCGGGCTTTGCCGCCGCCTGCATTCGCTTGCTTTCGGACGATGCGGCCAGGAGAGCGATCGCGCACTGCGCGCTTGAACGCGCGCGGAGAGAGTTCTCTTGGGAAGCTGTCAGCCGCGCATTCGAGGCAATCCTTGAGAACAACAGGATCGAATCCAACCGAGTTAGGCCAATGGTGGAAGGATGAAGATTGCCGTCGTCACTCGCTATTTTCCCAGCTCGGCGGAACCATGGCAAGGCAGGTCGCTCTATCAGACGCTTCGGGTAATTGCCCATGCTGCCGATGTGAGGGTTTTCTTCCCCAATGCCCAATATCCCTCTTTTTTGAAGCCGCGCAGCCGGAGTTATGACAAGCTTGACGCGGCCTTCAGTCCGCCGGATGTGAAGGTGAGCTACTACGACTATTCCGCCCTCCCGCTGGTTTCCAGGCCAATGAACGGCTCGATGGCCGCCCGTGTGCTCCTGCCGCACGTCCGCGGCTTCGCGCCCGATCTTATCTTCGGTTGCTTCCTGTATCCCGACGGATATGCAGCTCTGAAAATAGGCAAAGCTCTCTCCGTTCCGGTTGTCGCCATGAGCATTGGGTCGGATATCAACAGGATCGGCGATCGTGTTTCAGCCATGTACACACGCAAGGTTTTGCGCGAAGCCGATTTTGTGGTCACGGTCAGCGGCGACCTGCGTTTGAAGGCTGTGGCCATGGGGGCGCCGCCGGAGAAGACTCGCGCCATCGTCAACGGCTGCGACCTTTCTGTCTTCCACGTCCGCGATCGCCTAGAGGCAAGGCAGAAGCTGGGTGTCACTCTGGACTCTGAGGCTGTGGTCTACATTGGGCGCATGGACGTGAAGAAAGGTCTGCGCGAACTTGTGGATGCGGCGGCTTCGTTGCATCCTCTGCGCCCCAATCTGCACGTGTATCTGGTTGGCGAAGGACCGGACAGGACGATCATCGAGAGCGCAATCGAGGCCCGCGACGCTGCCAGCTATATCCACGCGCTGTCGGCCTGTGCCTTCGACGATGTCTCTGTCTGGATGGCGGCAGCTGATCTGGTCACCCTGCCGAGTTACATGGAAGGCTGCCCGAATGTGGTTTTAGAGGCGCTCGCGTGTGGCCGTCCAGTTGTAGCTACAAACGTTGGAGGCATTCCCGAGATCATGAGTGACCAGTGCGGACACCTTGTGCCCCCGCGCGATCCGGCTGCCTTGGCACAGGCCCTTGCATCGGTCCTTGACAGAACCTGGGATGCCGCGTCGATCTCCGCGCTCGGAAGCCGAAGCTGGAGCGCTGTCGCGGATGAGCTGCTCGAAATCTTTAAATCGCTTGCTGGCAGTGGCCGCAAGGCAGCGCACGGCCAATAAGCTTCCCTGCCAGAGCCGGATCAGTTTGACATCGTATCCATGGAACCCGCCTTCGACGGTCTGCCTGGATGTTCGCTGGCCTTCGATTCCTGGAGCTTATAAAGGAGCGATCTGTAACTGATATTGAGCCATTTGGCCGTCTTCAAGCGACTCCGGCCATTGGCCTGTAGCACCTTCAGCACGATCTCGCGCTCCAACTCCCGCGTGGCGGCCTTGGTGATTTCCTTGAGCGAGATTGGGTTGGCCAGATCGATTTCGGGAATCAGGCTGGCTGGAGTAAAGGGAACCAGTTCCGCCGCCAATGCCTCTTCGTTGCCAATCAGCACGTAGCTGCGAATCATGTTCTCCAGTTGTCGGATGTTTCCTGGCCAGTTGTAACGTTTCATCAGGCGCACCATCTCCCGCGAAAGCGGTTTCGGACTGAGACGATACGCTTTCGAATGAAGTTCGAGAAAGTGGTCTATCAGAACCGGAATATCCGCGGCCCGTTGCCGCAACGGCGGCAAATCGATGGTCACGGCATTGATGCGGAAGAAGAAATCCAAACGGAAGCTTCCATCCTCAGTCTGTTGCCGCAGGTTTCCATTGGCTGCGCAGATGAGCCGCGTCTGCACGCGCCTGGACTCTTGAGCCCCAATGCGCATGAAGCTGCCATCTTGCAGCACTTGCAGCAACTTGGCCTGCACGGCCATATCCAGGCTGCCCACTTCATCCAGAAACAATGTCCCCTGGTGAGCCAGTTCCACGCGGCCGCGTTTTGTGGCATACGCGCCGGTAAAGGCTCCCCTTTCGTAGCCGAAAAGTTCCGACTCGATGAGCGAATGCGGAATGGCCGGACACGTTACCTTGACCCAGGCGGCCTTGGCGCGATTGGAGCGCACATGCAACAACTTGGCAAAGATGTCCTTGCCCGTCCCGCTCTCGCCCTGCAAGAGAATTGGGATGGTCGAATCGGCGGTCCGGTCCAGTTTTTGCCGGGCAAGAGTCATCATTGGTGATTGTCCGAAGATCACATTCATCGGAGGCAGATCGCGTATATCTACAAATTCTGCGGTGCGGGCCTGAGCCATTCTCTATCCAATCGTGAGTTAAGTTCTGCTCCTTCGATATGCAATTTTGGGGCCAGACCCAGGGACTGGGAGGATGCGATGCAGACTCATCTCCGTAAATGCCTGATCGGATTCCGGCGGACCATATTCGCAGCTCCGTTTTGCTAACCAAACCAACTTGCTGTAAACTTCTGTCATTGGTTGGATCAGCTTCATTAAGCCGAGACCTAGGCTTTTGCAGCCCAACGGGAGAGCGGATCAGATTGCAGAATTGCGAATCGGGCGCAATTCATCTATAATTGAATCATGTAGTTGGGGTCTTTAGCACGAAGCTTCTTTTCGCATTTCACGTAACGGCCGAGTTTCTCGCTCTTCATGCCGTCCCAGGAAGAAAGTTGTAGATCATCTTCATCCTGGGCCTTTGAACCCCGCAACAGGTTAACTCGCAATGTGCAGACTCTTGCGCTAAATGTGAAAATATTTGCACAAGTGGCGAAAAGATTTACCATTTTTCAGTACAACCTTGTTCTTCATGCAGGGTAGAATCGGGCTAGTGGTCCCACATTGCAGCTCTTTCCGTCAGGAGTGAAAGAACCAGGGATGGCGAATTCGCTACGCAGGTCACCGACTAAAGATGGCAAACGCCGCCCGCATGTGGCTGTGCTTGATGCCGATCCTGCAATCCTGAAATACATTCAGGGAATTCTCGCGGATCGTTTCAGCATAAGCCTGTTTACCGACGCCGCGGAACTGACCCGTGACCTGAAAGAATCTCCTGTGCCCGACCTGCTCCTTATGGACTGGCACATTGGTGTAAACGACTCCGACGAGAACGCGCTCGGCTTGCTGAAGAAGATTCGCGCTTCGCATCGTTCCCTGCCGATCGTCATGCTGTCTTGTTCCGCCGAGCTGCAGGAAGTGGTCGTGGCGATTCGGATGGGCGCTACGGATGTAGTCCTCAAGCCGTTCAGGAAGAGCGACATCGACCTAGCTGTACAGCAGTGCCTCAAGGAAGTGGACAAGCAGCCGGAAGACGATGGATTCAAGGAAATTCCCCTGGATGAGAACACATCCTTTGTCAGAAACAGCAAGCGCATGCGGGAGATCGAGTCGCAATGCATCCTTGTCGCGCGGGCTGACATCCCGATCCTCATCTTAGGAGAGAGCGGCACCGGCAAGGAAGTGGCCGCCATGCTGATCCACAAGTTGTCGTCGCGAAGCAAGCGCAGCTTCTTGAAAGTAAATTGCGCAGCCATGCCCGCGGATCTGCTTGAGAGTGAGCTGTTCGGTTATGAGCAGGGCGCTTTCACCGGCGCGGTCAAGTCAAAGCCGGGGAAGTTTGAGATATGCAACGAAGGCACCATCTTGCTGGACGAGATTGGCGAAATGCCGAGCGTTTTGCAAGCTAAGCTTTTGCAGGTTCTTCAGGACGGCAGTTTCTCGCGGCTGGGCAGCCGCTCGAGCGTCAAAGTCGATGTGCGTGTGATTGCCGCAACCAACATCGACATCAAAGCAGCGATTGCGCAAAAGACCTTTCGCGAGGATCTCTACTACCGCCTGAATGGTTTTACTCTGAAAATGCCCCCACTCCGTGAGCGCACGGAAGAGATTCCGATCCTGGCGCAGCACTTTATGCGCAAAGTTGCGACCAAGTACGAATGGGAGCCACTGCAAATTTCACCTGCGCTGATGCAAGCGCTTATCAACCACCCGTGGTCTGGCAATCTTCGTGAATTGGAGAATACGATCAAGCGCTACCTGGTCCTGGCCGACGAGGAGGCGATTATCAGCGAGTTAAACCCGCACCAACACGCTGGATCGGCCGACGCCGGCGCGGAGGACTCTGGCGGCAACGGAGGCCTGAAGCATCTCGTACGCAATTTGAAGGGCGGCGCTGAATCGGTTGCGATCGCACAGACGCTGGAAGGCACCGGATGGAACCGCAAGGCGGCGGCAAGCGATCTGCAGATCAGCTACAAGGCATTGCTATACAAGATCAAACAGTACAATCTCAGTCCGCCGCAGAAGCGGCAAAGTTCCGATCGGGCCCATGCGGGATGAATTCGTTCGCGTACGGATTCTAATTGTAACGGCAGGAAAAATTGCAGTTCAGCACCGAACCGGCAATGATTGAGGATTGCCTCGAATCACCGGTAGGGACCCAAACGGGAGTGCTGTCGGGAAGCGCTCCTATCCATTGCACTTCAGTTAAATCGAGCCGAGTTGCTCCTGGGGTTGCCCCCCCGCAAGTTGTATCTCGTTTGTCGGGGGCTACACACTCGGTACTCCGAACCTTGTTACCAACGTAGCAAGGTTCTGGCTCTAAACTGGGATTGGCGTTTTTTACGCCATTGAGGACAATGATACATTGCTGTTTCCCGTCCAGCGGCCTGTTTGGATTCAGTGAAGGACATCGCCCATCCATGATTGACACGAATGCAACCACGTCGGAAAAGATTGTGATCCAGTTCGGTACCGGGATGCTCAAGGGCTACCTGGACACACCTGCATGGAACACGATTGAAGAGCTTCTGGACCATGCTCCCCATGCCTCGCCTGAAGTATTTCGGATTCGCCGCCTCGATTCGGATGTGGTCGAGGAAATTCAGCTCAAGGATGTGAAGGCAGTCTTCTATGTAAACAGCTTTGACGGGGACTCGACTCACAACAATCTCAATTTTCATACCAGAGCGCCCATCGTCCATGGCATATGGATGCGCCTCCAGTTTCTGGATGGCGAAGTCATGGAGGGCATCGTATACAACTCCCTCCACTATCTGGTTGACCCCGGTTTTTTCCTTCTGCCAACCGACCCCGACAGCAACAACAAGCTCGTGTATGTATTGAAGAGCTGGATCGTCGACCATCGCGTTCTGGGCGTGCGAAAAATCTAAGCGGCTGTTGTGATCTCTCTTTGAATCGAATAACTTAGAATCGCCGCGGCGATTCCTGTCAAATTCCTCGATTTCTCAGTGCGTACCGCATGTCCCCGGCATTTGATCCGGCAACTGGTAGACAGCGTGATTTCAGGAGGCAATCCGACCTCGAAATCAAAGTCGCTTTCGGTCGGGATTTCGTCAGCGGATGCCAGGTAGAAATACACGCCTTGGTTGCTCAAATCCCGCGTATAGGCCGGTATCTCGCGGTCACCGATGAACAAAGTAAGTGGCGCATTGATGCTGAAGCGCTTCCTTCCGCGCCGATCGTTCGCTATTGCCAATTTTGGATTCATGTGCTCCATTCGACAAAGCCATCGCCAGCCCAGGAATACGCTCCGGGACACGCTGGCCCACCCTCCGAGGTTCGGTCAGTCATTGTTAAAACCGCTTAGCGAACGTACCAACACAGTCTTGACTGTTTGGTACATAAACACTATTGCAATCCCAATGCCGAACGGTTTTGGCTATTTTGTTGGGCTTACGGGCTTCAAATGTTACGAAAGTGCAAATTTATGCGCACCATTTGGGTATCTGTTGGACATTTTGGCCTTTGCCGCTTTATCGCAAACTGTTCCGTTTTACCCTGCCAGTAACGTATTCCGGAGCATAATGCTGACCGAAGGCACCCGCGGTATACGCCCCGCCCTGCAAAATCACCATTCGGAACACACGAGGGCATGTCGGCTAACCGGCCAGACGATTCGGCGCCTGTTGGCGATTTTTATACATCTCGATCCTCTACGGATTGCGGATACGAGCGGCAATTCCCTGGGCCTTCGCCTTATTGGAACATCAGCGCCAGGAACCAGGCATTCAATCCCGCAATGAGAGCGGCAACGAACCAGGACAGGCCTTGCAGCCAGCGGGCGTTCACAAACTCGCCCATCGTCTTGCGGCTGCCGGTAAATAGCACCAGCGGAACGACGGCAAAGCTAAGCTGAAGGGAGAGAATCACTTGGCTGAGGAGGAGCAGTTTCTCAGTGCCCCGCTCCCCGGTGAAGGCCACCACGATGATCGTGGGGATGATCGCCAGGGAGCGTGTAATCAGCCGGCGCAGCCATGGAGAGAGCTTGATGTGGATGAAGCCCTCCATGACCACCTGGCCGGCCAAGGTTCCGGTGATGGACGAGTTCTGCCCGGAGGCCAGCAGGGCGATGGCGAAGAGGGTGCTGGCGCCTGCCGCGCCCACCAGCGGGCTGAGCAGCTTATAGGCATCCTCAATGGCCGCAACCTCAAAGTGGCCGCTGCGATGGAAGACCGCCGCCGCCACCACCAGGATGGCTGCATTCACAAACAACGCCACGGTAAGGGCCAGCGCGGAGTCCACGTTGGCCATGAAGATGGCCTCGCGCTTGCCGTCGTGCGTGCGCTTGTAGTTGCGGCTCTGCACAATGGAAGAATGCAGGTAGAGATTGTGCGGCATGACCGTGGCGCCCAACATGCCGATGGCGATATAGAGCATCTCCGGGTTGGTAACGATGGAAGCCGACGGAATGACGAGGTTCTTGAACACCGGCCAAAACTCTGGCCGGGAGAGAAACATCTGCACGCCGAACATGGCAATGATGGTGCCAATGAGCCCAATCACCAGCGCCTCGACATAGCGGAAGCCCCAGCGCTGCATCAGCAGAATCAGCAGCACATCCAGGCCGGTGATGAGCACGCCATAGAAGAGCGGAATGTGGAAGAGCAGGTTCAGCGCGATGGCCGAGCCAATCACCTCGGCGAGGTCGCATGCGGCGATGGCGATCTCAGCGCCTATCCACAGGCCAAAACTCACCCACTGTGCATAACGCTCATGGCAAAGCTGAGCCAGATCGCGTTCCGTAGCCACGCCCAGCTTGAGCGACAGGCTTTGCAGCAGAATGGCCATCAGGTTGGAGGCCATGATGACGAACAGCAGTGTATACCCGAAACGCGAGCCGCCGGCAATGTCGGTCGCCCAGTTGCCGGGGTCCATGTAGCCCACCGAGATCAGAAAGCCGGGCCCGAGAAACCCCAGCAGCCTGCGCCAGTAGACCGGCGAGCGGGAGACGCGCACGCTGGAATGCACCTCCGGCAGGGAGGGCTCGGGGAGCGCGACGGACGATAGAAGTTCTGAAGACATGGATTCCTGGGGAGAGGACGAAGTCACCCTTCAACCTAAGTATGCCACAGGTTATTAAGTATGGTTAATTTTTTTCATTATGTTTAATTACAATGAATATTCCGGCCGCAGCCAGACCGCCTCCGCTGCTGGCCTACCCAGAATCGAATTTCCTGTAGGTAGCTCAATCGAAACGGTTTGGTCGTAGTTTTGGCTCACCACGCGCAGACTCTGGCCAGGGCCAATGCCGGCATGATGCAGAAACAGCAGCAGCTTGTGGTCGCGCTCGTGGAGGCTGGTGACAAGGTAGCGCTGGCCCTCGACCGCCTCGGAGAGCGGTGTTTCGCCGCGCTGCTTGCGATGGGCAGGACTCTCTGAGAGCACCTGGTTGCCGTGGGGACATGCGCCGCCCTCGCCCAGCTTCTCCTTGAGTTTTTCTTCAAAGGCCGGGGAGACGGCATGTTCCAGCCGCTCGGCTTCTTCATGGATTTCGTACCACTCCATGCCGAAAACCTCGCTCAACATGCGCTCGATGAGGTGATGGCGCAGCGCGGTGCGGTAGGCTGTCTCGCGGCCGGCGGCGGTGAGCCGCACAATGCCGTCCGCGCCCACCTCGGCATAGCCATCGCGCTTGAGCCGCTTAAGCGCCATGGTCACGGCAGGCGGTGAAACCTCAAGCCAATGAGCCAGCGTGGCGGGGATGACCTGATGGCCCTCGGCCTCTGCTTCCAGGATGGCCTTGAGGTAATTCTCCTTCGAGACGTAGATGGCGTCTTTCATTGCGTTTCAGCCTCTAGCTGCTAGCTTTAGCTTAAAGCTAAAAACCGGGACGCCCGGCGAAAAGGGCAGTGTCTTTAGATCGCGGTGCTGGGATTATTTGTCTTCTGCCGCGAAGAATCTCCGGATGCGAGGGCCGCAACGGTAGAACCACCCGGCGGCCAGAAGCCATAGCGCGATGCGGAGCACGTTCGCGAGCAGGTACATCATATAGTCGCCGAGGAGGTATGAAGAGCGCGACGCCTCAACCACGCTCATTCCCATCCGGGTGTATTCGCGAAGGTAGTGCAGGACGGCAAAGAGTTCGCGGGGTAGTTCGATAAGGTCTTCGATGACCCAGAAGAGGAGGAAAGCGGCGAATACGCGGCTAGCGAGCAGGATGGCTTGATCTTGGTCGATGCGCGGAGAAGCGTTTGGATCTGGCATGAATTCAGATACTACCCCATAATTTGCTACTGCATCAATTCCGCCAGTTCCCCGGCGGGTCAATCTCCCGCTGAAAAGCACCGTCTTTCATGGCGCAAGTGCAGAAACTCCTAGTTTCGGGTCAGCTTTTTTATTCGCTCCGTTTCCTGCGGCCATTGAGCGGCTAACTTGGCGTAACTCCCCCTGCGATAATCCGCATAGTCGAACCCCGGCATGACCGTGCAGCCCAGCAGCGCCACTTTTCCGTCGCCAATCAGGCGCGTTCCCTGCCAGACGCCTGCGGGAACCACCAGTTGCACATGCTGCCCCGCAGCCAAATCCGGCCCTAGGACAAAAACAGCGGAGCGCCCATCCGGGTAGAGTTGCAGCATTTCCACCGGATCGCCGAGATAGAAGTGGAAGATCTCGTCGGAGTCGAGGACATGCATCTCAGAGAAAGTTCCCGTCTCCAGCAGGTAATAGATCGCCGTGCCCACCGAACGCGGGCCGCGGGCGAGTTCCACCCTCTCGGCACAGAGGTACGTCTGGCGGAAGCTGCCGCCCTCCATCGGGTGCGGAGCCAGATTCAGCAGCGTCTTGATCTCATCGGTTGTCATTGCTCTCGATGGTATCAGCGCGGCAACGTTACAATAAAGGCATGGATGTTCAGGTTTACTCCACTTCCTGGTGCCCGGACTGCCGCGCAGCCAAGCGCTTTCTCGACTCCCACGGCATTGTTTACACCGAGATCGATGTGGACCGCGACGCTGCCGCCTCGGCCGAGGTCGTGCGCCGTGTGGGCAAGCGGGCCGTTCCGCAACTGGTCATTGACGGGGAGTGGTTTCAGCCCTACAAGCCGGGCAAGGGGCTGCTTGTAGATGAGCTGCATGAGCGGCTGGGCATTCCTCGCGCCTAACAGCGCTCTCTGGTCGAACACTGATGGGAGCTTCGAGGCTGCGGTAGGTCAGGGCTTCAGCCCTGACATTTAGAATGCTAATGGGTTCAGGCCTTTAGGCCCTGAGGTAACCTTGCACGCTGAAGGAGTTCTCCTTTGATCGACCGCTATACCCGCCCGGCGATGGGCCGCATCTGGACTGAAGAGAACAAATACCGCTGCTGGCTCCAGGTGGAGTCGGCGGCCAGTACCGTGCTCGCCGAGGACGGCGTGATTCCCGCCGCCGCCGCCGAAGCCATTGCCACCAAAGCCAGCTTTACCGTCGCGCGCATCCAGGAGATCGAGGCGGAGGTGAAGCACGACGTGATTGCTTTCACCACGGCTGTTGCCGAAACCCTCAAAGCCCAGGGCCACGACGCCGAGTCCCGTTGGCTGCACTACGGGCTCACCTCCAATGACATCGTCGATACGGCGCAGGCGTTGCAGGTTGCCGAAGCTTCCGCGCTGATTCAATCTGGCCTCGCCGCCCTGCTTACCGTGCTCAAGCGCCGCGCCATCGAGTTCAAGCACACGCCCACCATCGGCCGCACCCACGGCATTCATGCCGAGCCGACGACTTTCGGCCTCAAGCTCCTCAACTGGTACGCGGAAATGGAGCGCAACGTGGCTCGCTTCGACGCGGCCGCCGAGGATATGCGCGTCGGCAAGCTGTCGGGCGCCGTGGGCACCTTTGGCCACTTAAAGCCGGAGCATGAGGAGCGCATCTGCGCGCGGCTGGGGCTCAAACCTGCTCCAGTGGCAACGCAGGTCATCCAGCGCGACCGGCACGCCGCCTACATCTCCACGCTGGCCATCGTCGGCAGCACGCTCGACAAGATCGCCGTTGAGGTGCGCCACCTTCAACGCACCGAGGTGCGCGAGGCGCAGGAGTACTTCAGCGAAAAGCAGAAGGGCTCCTCTGCCATGCCCCACAAGAAGAACCCCATCACCAGCGAGCAGATCAGCGGGCTGGCGCGCGTGCTGCGCGGCAATGCCCAGGCGGCTTTTGAGAATATTGCTCTGTGGCACGAGCGCGACATTTCGCACTCTTCGGTGGAGCGGGTGATCTTTCCGGATTCGACGATTCTGGTGGACTATCTGCTGGCCAAAACCACCGACCTGATCGACCGCCTGCTGGTTTACCCCGAGCGGATGAAGAAGAACCTCGAAAGCACTGGCGGGCTCATCTTCAGCGGCCAGTTGCTGCTCGACCTCTCGGAGTCCGGCATGATGCGCGAAGATGCCTACCGGCTCGTCCAGTCGCACGCCATGCGCTCGTGGAAAGAGGATCTCGTCTTCCGCGAAGAGGTGGCAAAGGATGCTGCGATCACCGCGCTGCTGAGCGCGGAAAAGCTGGATCGAACCTTCGATTACACGCGCCAGTTAGGCAATGTGGATGCGATCTTCAAGCGGGTTTTAGGCGAGTAGGACCTATGAATCAACTGGCAATCGACGATCTCCAGCGGCTGATGGAAGTGATCCGCAAAGCGGTGGAGTTCGATGAGAACGGCGACTCGGCCTTCGCACTGCAAGTCCTGTCAGCTGTGGTTGAGGAATTTCCCGGCCTTGCGCTTGGCCACAGTTACCTTGCCTGGGTTTTGTCACGCGTCGGCCGGCACCGTGAGGCAATCGACCACGGCCGGGTGGCCATACAGTTGTCCCCAGAGTCGGAACGGGGCTCAATCCTGCTCTTTCGCGTTTTGTGGAGCGCGGGAGAGAGCACACAGGCCCTCGATGAGATGAAACGCTTTATGGCAATTGGCCACTCCGACGAATACCTCAGTGTGATGAGGGAGTTGGAGCAGACCGGGGAGTAGCACCAGCGGGACACACGCGCCGTAGGCGCAGGGTTGGTTAGCCCCGCGCTTCAGCGTGGGGTACGAATCGCGATATAAAATGAGAGTCCCGTAGGGACGGTGTACGA
>Ga0302320_10018337_pt1 | contig 14117 bp, 11 predicted proteins | sample Bog_T0_3_FD_202130 | JGI IMG/M metagenome (GOLD analysis project Ga0302320, IMG submission 202130) | Peat permafrost microbial communities from Stordalen Mire near Abisko, Sweden - Bog_T0_3 | ecosystem: Environmental > Terrestrial > Soil > Wetlands > Peat | place: Sweden: Abisko, Stordalen Mire... | reverse complement strand
GAATGACGGTGGCGACGATGGCGGCGCGGTGGCGGCCATAGCGGTTGAAGACATATTGCATGACTTCTTCGCGGCGCGAATGCTCGAAATCGACATCGATATCGGGCGGCTCGCGGCGCTCTTCGGAAAGAAACCGCTCGAACAGCAGATCGACCTCGACCGGATTGACCGAGGTGATCCCCAGCATGAAACAGACGGCGGAATTGGCCGCCGACCCCCTGCCCTGGCACAGGATGTGCTGCGACCGCGCGAAGCGGACGATGTCGTGCACGGTAAGAAAATAATGCGCGTAATCGAGCTTTTCGATCAGCGCCAGTTCCTTTTGCAAGGTAGCGCGGAGCTTGGCATCGATCCCGTCCGGGAAATACTTTGACACGCCCTGCCATGTCAGATCTTCCAGATGCCGCTGCGCGGTCTTGCCCGGCGGCACCGGTTCGTCCGGATAGCGGTATTTCAATTCGTCGAGCGAAAAGTGGATGCGGCCGGCAAAGCGCAGCGTCTCGGCGATCGCATCGGGATAATCGCGAAACAGCCTGATCATTTCGGCTGCCGGCTTCAAGTGACGCTCGGCGTTGGCCTCCAGCCGGCGGCCGGCCGCATCGATGGTGGTTTTTTCGCGGACACAGCTGACGACATCCTGCAGCACCCGGCGTTCCCAGGCGTGATACAGCACGTCATTGGTGGCGATCAGCGGCACGCCGGCTGACGTGGCGATGCGCTGCAATCGCGCCAGACGGCGCTTGTCGTCGCCGCGATGAAACGGACTGGCGGCGAGCCATACGCCATCTGCCGATAAACCGCGCATCGCCTCCAGCACGCCCGTCACGGCGTCCGCAGCGAACCGGTATGGCGGCATCAGCACCAGCAGCAGCCCTTGGCTGAATTCCCTCAAATCCTCGAAGCGAAGATGGCACTCGCCCTTGTCGGCGGCGAGCTTGCCCTTGCTCAGGAGCCGGCAGAGCCGGCCATAACCGGCGCGGTCGCGCGGATAGGCCAGAATGTCAGGCGTGCCATCGATGAAGACGAGGCGCGATCCGATCAGCAGTTTCGGTTGCGAGGCCAGTTCCGGATTTTTCAGTTCGGCATAGGCCCGCACCACGCCGGCCAGCGTATTGCGGTCGGCGATGCCGATGGCATGCAGGCCGTAGTGGCCGGCCTGATGCACATATTCCTGCGGATGCGAGGCGCCGCGCAGGAACGAGAAATTGGTGGTGACGCCGATCTCGGCATAGGCAGGCGTTGCGTCAACGCCGGCAGGCGTAGGCCCGGAATTGGTCATGCGAACAATCCATGCATGAACCAGTTCGGCTGCACCGCCCTGCCCTCTTCCTGCACGATCTCGCGGGCGTAAAGCCCGTCGCGGTAGAGCCAGAACCGCAAACCCATTTCGTCCTCGACGCGGAAATAATCCCGCGTCAGCGTCTCGCCCTGCGCGCGCCACCATTCCATGGCGACGCGCTCGGGGCCTTCGGCGCGGACCACGGCGTGGGTGGCGCGGCGCCAGACAAACCGCGCCGGCGGCCCATCCGGCACCTCGGCGATGACCTTGATCTGTTCCGGCCGCTCGAACAGCCGCAACGGCCGCAACGGCGGCTCGCCCTCGGCGCGCGCCGGCCACACCGCCTGCGCAGCCGCAGTCAGATGATGCTGCGCCGGCGCCGCCCACACCGCGCGTTCGGGAATGTGGGTGTCCTGCGGCAGGTGCACGACCACGCGCTTTCCGCCGATGCGCGCGGCGATGCGGTCGATAAGAGCGGCCAGTTCGTCACTGTCGTGCACATTGGCATCGAGATCGCGTTGCTGCTGCACCACGATTTCGCTGCGGCTGGCGGACAGGCGAATGAGATCGAATCCGAAACCGGGATCGAGCGGGTCGCTCAACGCGCCGAGCCGCTCGGCAAACAGCCGGTCAATCACCGCTGCCCTGGTCACGGGCTGGCCGGTATCGACCATGATGGTGCGAACGGCGCCATCGGTGCGGAAGAAACCGGCCTCCAGCCGCCGCGCGCCCTTGCCCTGCTGCGCCATCGCCGCGACCAGCATCGCAGCCAGCGAGGACAATGTCGCTGCGATCACCCCATCGGTCGCCACCGGCTCGGCGAAACGCTTTTCCACGATGTAATCCGGCAGCGGTTTGAGCGGACTGATCGGCGTATCGGCCTGCCCCAGCGCCTGTTCCAGCAGGCTCGCAAACCGACTACCGAAGCGGGCGGTGATTTCATGAGGCGTGCGGGCGGCGACATCGCCGATGGTTTTCAGGCCGGCGCGGCGCAGGCCGGTGACGACAGCCGGATCGGCGCCGAGCGCCGACACCGGCAGCGGCCTGACCGCTTCGGCTTCGTAGCCTTCGCGGACGATGCGGCCATGGACATGACGCGTCAGCGTCCGCGCGCAGACCGCCGTGCCGGCGATCGCAGCGCTGACGGCAAAGCCTTGCGCGGTCAGCACGTCGCACAAGCGCCGCATCATCGCGGCCTCGCCGCCGAACAGATGCACGCAACCGGTGATGTCGAGCAACAGGCCATGGGGGGAATCCAGCGCCACCAGCGGCGTGAAGCGGTCGCACCAACCGGCGATGGCCTTCAGCGCCATGGCGTCGGCGGCCTCATCGGCATCGAACACTTTCAGGTGCGGACAGATGGCGCGGGCATTGGCGAGCGGCAGGCCGATCGCAAGGCCGAGAACTGCTGCCGCATCATCGAGCGCGAAAATCTGCAGCGCGTTGTTTTGCTTGGCGACGACGACGCTGGGATCATCGCTGGCGTTTGGTTTAGCCGGCGCGGCGTTGCCAAGCGCGAGCTGGCGCTTGATACGGTCGATGGGCAGGCGCGGCAGCCACAGGCTGAGGATGCGCCGCCGGTTTGCTGAAAAGGCACTCATCACATTTCCATTCCATGATCCACCGCCCAACAGGGCCATGACGGTTGCGGACAAGCTGCGCGTCAAACACCGGCGCGCCCCAAGGCGCCGCCAGCATTAAAGGCGCTCCCGGCGGCGAATGCGCCGCGCGCACGATCCATCGGGTCTCCGCCGTCGAAGGCTCCGGCTCGGCCCCACCCCGCAGCAACAGGCCGGTCACGCCGGAGGCCTGGGCGGCCAGCGTCAGCTTGCGGCTGGCGATGAGATCGAGCTGGCGCGCCTGTCCCCAGACTTCCAGCACCACGGCGCCCAGCGCATCGCAGGCCAGCGCGTCGGCGGCAGTCCGCAACGCGGCATCGACATTGGCGGCGCGCACCGTCACGAGCAGACGCGGATCGAGACCGAGTTCGGCCAGTCCGCTCATCGACAACGCGCCCGATTCAATTTCGGTGAAATCCTGCCGTATCCACAGTAGCGGACGCCGCGCCCCTACCCGCCCGGCAAGGCCCGCGATAAAACCAGTCGCGACAGCACTTTGCCGGCCGGCCTCGGCGAACACCTCGTGCATCGCCCCCACCGCGAGACCACCCTGCAGCGTCGCGTCGGCGTCGGCATGGCCGAGCGTCACCCGGTCAGGCCGGTACGCTTCGCCATGCATCTCGATGCGCTCAATACTGCCGCGCAGACTCGCAAGCGTGTTCGTGCGCGCGCCGGTCATGCGCCGCTTCCTTAGGGTTGGGCCGTCACAGGTCTTTCGAGGTGAACCCGCGGCTGGCTCATTTGTTCATGATATGTTCTAATATAAAGCTAACATGGCCGGGAGAGTCAATCGGGATCGAGACTTATGTTTTTCGTGAACAATCCCAATGGGATCGAAGGAGCCTTCGATATTTCGCCCGCATTGAAACTCGACCGTGCCATGAAAATTCTCATTCCAACCGGAAAACGCCCATGACATCAGCCTCACCCGCCTCCGTCACCAGCGTCAAAACCCTCCGCGAACAGGCCGCCCATTGCCGCGCCTGCCCGCTCTGGAAAGACGCGACCCAGACCGTGTTCGGCGAAGGCCCGCAGCATGCGCTGATAATGCTGGTCGGCGAGCAGCCCGGCGACAAGGAAGACCTCGCCGGCAAACCGTTCGTGGGACCGGCGGGGCAGATGCTCGACCGTGCGCTGCAAGCGGCCGGCATTGACCGCAAGACGCTCTACATCACCGGTGCGGTCAAGCATTTCAAATTCGTGAGGCGCGGAAAATTCCGCCTGCACCAGAAGCCGAACACATCCGAGATCAGGGCGTGCCGGCCCTGGTACGAACGCGAACTGGCATCGATCAAACCGCTGCTGGTGGTCGCGATGGGCGCGACGGCGGCGCAAAGCGTGCTGGGTAAAATCACGCCGATCAACAAAAATCGTGGCCGCCTGTTCGAACTCGAGGACGGGATCAAGGCGCTGGTGACGGTGCATCCGTCCTATCTGCTGCGGCTGCCCGACGCCGACGCCAGGGCGCTGGAATATCAGCGTTTTGTTGAGGATCTGAGGATTGCTGCGGCGCTTCTAAATGAATCCTCTCGCGCCGCCTGATACCCGCGAAGCTGGGGATGCAACCTCACCTGCCGGGGCTTTTTCATTCCTCTGTCATATGCGCCAAGCAAAGTCCTCCGCATCAGTGATGGGGAGAATACCGATGAGTGATCTTGCGTTACCCGGTTCGATCGAACCCGCCCGCACCAAGGGGCCAAAGCTCGATGGCGGCCTGCATCCGCTGCAGGGCATCATCTACATGGGAGTGGTCGCAGCCGCCCTCCTGTTCGTGGCCTACAGCATCCATGCCGATGTCGATGCGACCGGCACCAAGGTCACCAGCATTCTGCCTTATCTGCTGCTGTTCGTTGCCTTGCTGATCGCGCTCGGCTTCGAATTCGTCAACGGCTTCCACGATACCGCCAATGCGGTCGCCACCGTGATCTATACCCGCTCGCTGCCGGCCAATATCGCCGTGGTGTGGTCGGGCATGTTCAACCTGTTCGGGGTGCTGATGTCCTCCGGCGCGGTCGCCTTCGGCATCGTATCGCTGCTCCCGGTCGAGCTGATCCTGCAGGTCGGCAGCGGCGCCGGCTTCGCCATGGTGTTTGCTTTGCTGATCGCGGCGATCATCTGGAATGTCGGCACCTGGTATTTCGGCCTGCCGGCCTCGAGCTCGCACACCCTGATCGGATCGATCATGGGCGTCGGCATCACCAACGCGCTGCTGCGCGGCCGCGACGGTACCTCCGGCGTGGACTGGTCGCAGGCGGCGGGTATTGCCAAGGCGCTCTTGCTGTCGCCGTTGTTTGGTTTCGTACTGGCGGCCGCGCTGCTCTTCATCCTCAAGACGGTGCTGGTGAAGGCCACTCCGGCGCTGTTTGCCGAACCGAAGGGCGATCAGCCGCCGCCCACCTGGATCCGCGGCATCCTGATCCTGACCTGCACCCTGGTCAGCTTCTTCCACGGTTCCAATGACGGCCAGAAGGGCATGGGCCTGATCATGCTGATCCTGATCGGTACGGTGCCGACCGCCTACGCGCTCAACCGCGCGCTACCGGACAGCCAGGTCCAGCAATTCGTCGTCAACTCGACGGCGGCGAGCAAGGTCATCGACGGCAAGGCCGCCGGTTACAGCGTGCTGGGCAACCCGCGGCCGGCCGTGACCAACTATGTCGCCCAACACCAGATCAACGAGGGGACCTTCCCGTCGCTGGCGGTGCTGGTGCGCGACATCTCCAACCAAGTCACGCAATATGGTTCGCTGGCCAAGGTGCCGGCCGAACAGGTCGGCAACACCCGTAACGACATGTACCTGGCGTCCGAGGCTCTCCGTTTCCTGGCAAAGGACAAGGAAGCCGAACTCTCCAGCGCGGATGTTGCCACCCTCAACAGCTACAAGGGCTCGCTCGACAGCGCGACCAAGTTCATTCCGAGCTGGGTGAAGATCGCGGTTGCGATCGCACTCGGTCTCGGCACCATGATCGGCTGGAAGCGCATCGTGGTCACGGTCGGCGAGAAGATCGGCAAGACCCACCTGACCTACGCGCAAGGCGCCGCGGCGGAAATCACGGCTGCGGCGACCATCGCCGCGGCCGACGGCTACGGACTGCCGGTCTCGACCACCCACGTACTGTCGTCCGGCATCGCCGGCACCATGGCGGCGAACGGGTCCGGGCTGCAATGGTCGACGATCCGCAACATCGCACTGGCCTGGGTGCTGACCCTGCCGGCCGCGATGATCATCTCCGGTACGCTGTACCTGATCTTCTCGCGGATACTTTAGGGCAGGCATCCCCACATCGAAAACCAAAGGCTCGCGCCAACGGCGCGGGCCTTTTCAATTAACGGCGTCCTCTACCACCTGACCTTGCCCGCCTATGGCTGGCATGATAGGGGCATGGTTGTCGGGCCATCGGCAACCGCCCGGTCAGCTGTCACGCAGCCAAGAGTTGTCTCGCTCCGTTGCGGAGGTGAGACATGTCCTGCGTCAGCATTGCCTGCGTCAACATTGCCCGCACATCAGCCATCAGCGCGATCCTGCGGCGGGCGTTCCGATGAAGCGCTTTTCCTCGATCAAGACTCCGCCGGACCTTTTGTGTCTGTATGGCGCGCGCGCCCTGCGCGGATTCGGCGATGGCTTTGCCATCATCATCCTGCCGGTCTACCTCACCGCGATCGGCTTCAGTCCGCAACAGATCGGGATCGTCGCCAGCGCCTCGCTGCTGGGAACGGCGGCGCTGACTTTGGTCACAGGCTTTGTTGCGCCGCGTTTTGAGCTGAGAAAGCTTTTTCTCGCCGGCGCCGGATTGATCGTTTTTACCGGCCTGGTATTCCCGGCGACACAATCCATCGCGCCGGTCCTGCTCGTCGCCTTTGTCGGCAGCATCAATCCGTCGGGCGGCGACCTCGGCATGCTGGTTCCGCTCGAGCATGCGCTGCTGACCCGGGAAACCGCCGACCGCGACCGCACCAGCGTCTTTGCCAGATACAGCCTGATCGGCTCGCTGACGGCGGCGATCGGGTCGCTGGCGGCGGCCCTGCCGGACATACTTGCTTCGCACGGCTGGCCCAGGCTCGGCGCCATCCGGCTGATGTTTTACTTCTATGCGGCGCTGGGACTGCTCGCAGTACTTCTGTACCGGCGCTTGCCGCGCGACCACAGCCATGCGGCCAAGGCTCCCACAGCAGCGCTCGGACCATCCAAAAATATCGTCTACCGGCTGGCGGCGCTGTTCAGCCTGGACGCCTTCGCCGGCGGCTTCATCGTGCAGTCGCTGCTGGCGCTGTGGCTGTTCGAGCGCTTCAACCTTTCGCTGGAGGCAGCGAGCCTGTATTTCTTCTGCGCGAGCCTGCTCGGCGCGATTTCATTTCCGGTTGCCGCCTGGCTTTCGGGGCGTATCGGCCTGATCAACACCATGGTCTACACCCACATCCCCTCCAGCCTCTGCCTGATCGCTGCCGCCTTCTGCTCCAGCCTGACCGCGGTGCTGTCGCTATTGCTGGTTCGCTCGGCGCTGTCGCAGATGGACGTCCCGACGCGCTCATCCTATGTGATGGCCGTGGTGACGCCGGCCGAACGTACCGCGGCCGCGGGCGTGACGGCGGTGCCGCGCAGCCTGGCTTCCTCGATCAGTCCCGCCATCGCCGGCTTCATGCTGGCCGGACCGTTTTCCGGCCTGCCGCTCGTGGTGTGCGGATGCCTGAAGATCGGCTACGATCTGGCGCTGCTGCGGATGTTCCGGCACACCAGGCCGCCGGAAGAAATCCACTGACGCCTCACGCCGCCAGCGTGTCCTCGACCAGCTTGATCCAGTACGAGGTGCCGAACACGATCGCCTCGTCGTTGAAATTGTAGGCGGGATGATGCAGGCCGGCGCTGTTGCCGTTGCCGCAGAAGATGATCGCGCCCGGCCGCGCCTCCAGCATGTAGGAGAAATCCTCCGCGCCCATCATCGGCGGCATCTCGTGAACGTTGGCGTCACCGGCGATCTGCTTCGCCACCTGCGTGGCGACCTCCGTCTGCGAGGCGTGGTTGACCGTGACCGGATATCGGCTGACATATTCCAGATCGATCTTCGCGCCCGTCATCTGCGCCACGCCGGCGACGACCTCGCGCACCCGCTTTTCGATCAGCAGCTTGACCGCCGGCCTCAGGGTACGAACGGTGCCCTTCAGTTCGGCGGTATGCGGAATCACGTTGCGGGCGTTGCCGGCGTGGAATTCGCAAATCGAAATCACCGCCGACTCCAGCGGATCGACGCTGCGCGCGACGATGGACTGCAAGGCGGTGACCAGCTGCGCGCCGACCAGAACGGAATCGATCGAGATGTGCGGGCGCGCGGCGTGTCCGCCCTTGCCTTCGATCCGGATGTTGACATCGTCGGTCGAGGCCATGATCGGGCCGGACCGGATCGCAAACGCGCCGATCGGAATTCCCGGCCCGTTATGCATGCCGTAGACCTGCTCGATGCCGAAGCGATCCATCAGGCCGTCCTTGATCATCGCGGCAGCGCCGGCGCCGCCCTCTTCGGCGGGCTGGAAGATCACCACCGCCTCGCCGGCGAAATTGCGCGTTTCCGCCAGATAGCGCGCCGCACCCAATAACATCGCGGTGTGCCCGTCATGACCGCAGGCGTGCATCTTGCCCGGGGTCTTGGAGGCATAAGGCAGTTCGGTCGCCTCCTCGATCGGCAGCGCATCCATATCGGCGCGCAGCCCGATCACCCCGACCTCACCCTTGCCGGCCGGCTTGCGGCCCTTGATGACGCCGACCACGCCGGTCCGGCCGAGCCCGGTCGCGACCTCGTCACAGCCGAATTCCCGCAAGCGGTCCGCCACGAAGGCCGCGGTGCGATGCACGTCGTACAGCAGTTCCGGATGTTCATGGATATCGCGGCGCCAGGCCTGGATATCGGGTTGCAGATCGGCGACGCGGTTGACGATGGGCATGGGGAAATCGATCCGGTTTGGGGTGTTTTGTCCTGTCTAGCACGCCACCTGCGGTCCGCCCAACACTCCTGCGCGCTGTACAGCGGGCCGCCGCGACGCTATGGGCTTTGGCGCCCAGGGGTTTGGTACCCGGCGGGTTGCGGGTGACGGTTTATGAAGCAGCTCGAGGGTGATTTCGACTATATCGTGGTCGGCGCGGGCACCGCCGGCTGCATCGTCGCCAACCGGCTGTCGGCCGATCCCAAAAAGCGGGTACTGATCCTGGAGGCCGGCGGCGACGACAACTGGATCTGGTTTCACATCCCGGTCGGCTATCTCTTCGCGATCGGCAATCCGCGCTCGGACTGGATGTTTCGCACCGAGCCGGAAGCCGGCCTCAACGGCCGTTCGCTGGCCTATCCGCGCGGCAAGGTGATCGGCGGCTGCTCCGCCATCAACGCCATGATCTCGATGCGCGGACAGGCCGCCGATTATGACCACTGGCGCCAGCTTGGGCTAACCGGCTGGGGTTATGACGACGTGCTGCCGGCATTCCGGCGGCTGGAAGATCATTTTCTGGGCGAGAGCGAGCATCATGGCGCGGGCGGCGGCTGGCGGATCGAGGCGGCGCGGCTGTCCTGGCCGATTCTGGATGCGGTCGGCGATGCCGCGGAAGAGATGGGTATCCCAAAAATTCCGGATTTCAACACCGGCGACAATGAGGGCGTCGGCTATTTCCACGTCAACCAGAAGCGCGGACGCCGCTGGTCTTCGGCGCGGGGATTTTTGAAGCCGGCATTGAAGCGTGCCAATCTGCGGCTGGAGAAGAACGTGCTGGTCGACCGCCTGATCGTCGAGCAGGGCCGCGCCGCCGGGGTGCGTTTCACGCAGGGCGGCGAAGTCGTCGAGGCCCGCTGCAACGGCGAAGTCATCCTGTGCGCCGGCTCGATCGGGTCGACGCAGGTGCTGCACCGCTCCGGCATCGGGCCGGCGGACTGGCTGACCCCGCTCGGGATCGGATGCGTGCTCGATCGCCCGGGCGTCGGGCGCAACCTGCAGGACCATCTGCAGCAGCGCGCGATCTACAAGGTCTCGGGCGGCCGCACCCTCAACGAGACCTATCATTCGCTGGTCGGGCGCGGCCTGATGGGCCTCGATTATGCGTTCCGCCGCCGCGGGCCGCTGACCATGGCGCCGTCGCAGCTCGGGATTTTCACCCGTTCCGATTCCCATCGCGCGCGCGCCAACATCCAGTTCCATGTCCAGCCGCTGTCGCTCGACAAGTTCGGCGATCCCCTGCATCGTTTTCCCGCGATCACGGTCAGCGCCTGCAATCTGCAGCCGACCTCGCGCGGCACGGTGCGGATCCGCACCGCCGAGCCGGAGCAGGCGCCGGCGATCGCGCCGAATTATCTGTCGACCGGCGAAGACCGCGAAGTCGCCGCCGATGCCATCCGCACCACCCGGCGGCTGATGCAGCAGAAGGCGCTTAAGCCCTATCATCCCGACGAATTTCTGCCGGGCCCTTCGGTCGGCGACGACGACGCCTCGCTGGCGAAGGCCGCCGGCGATATCGGCACCACCATCTTCCATCCCGTCGGCACCGCCAAGATGGGCGCCGCCAGCGACCCGCTGGCCGTGCTCGACGAACGCCTGCGCTTTTACGGCATCGCCGGACTTCGCGTTGCCGACGCCTCGGTCATGCCGACGATCACTTCCGGCAATACCAACACCCCGACCGCGATGATCGCCGAAAAGGGTGCGGCGATGATCCTTGAGGATTCGCGATGAGCGAAAAGAAAATGCCGTCCCCGTGACGGGGACGGCAACACGCGACTCCACGCCTACAAAAGTCTAGTTCGCGCCGTGATGCTCGGCGTGATGGCGGCTGGCCTCGTCGTGATGCTCTTCGGCGTGGCTGGCGTGGCCATGGGCGGTGTGGGCGTGATGGGCCGCCTTCTCGTGATCGCCGGCTTCGTGATGCTTGGCGGCTTCGCGGTGATGTTTCGCCGCATGTTCGTGGTGTTCGGCGGCCTTGTGGTGATGGTCGACGGCGTGGTTCGTCATGTTTCTCTCCCGGTTCAATGCGTAAAGTCCGCATGATCTACCGAGCCTCCCTGACAATATGCTGACAGTGGCACGACAGCTTTGTTGCGGCCGCCGCGCCGCGAGGCCGAAAAGCGCCGGCCCGTCCCGGTCACGAAACCGTCATCACATCATTTTCCGGGAATTCCGGGAATAAACCAGCGCCCTGCCCGATCACGCCCATGCAAACCCAATCAAGGGTCCATGGAGATCTGGCATGAGCGATCACGACCATCATGACGACAACCCGGGCGTCAGCCGACGCCGGGTGCTGGAATGCATGACCTGGGCCGGCACCGGCGTGCTCTGGACCATTTCGGGCGGCGTGCCCCGTTCGCTGGGCCTGGTCGGTTCGGCACAGGCGGCGGAGCCCACTGGCCTGACCTTCCTGCAGATCAGCGACAGCCATGTCGGCTTCGACAAGCCGGCCAATCCGAACGCGCTCGGCACGCTCGAGGAGGCGATCGCCAAGGTCAAGATGATGCCGGCCAAGCCGTCATTCATGATTCACACCGGCGACATCAGCCATCTGTCGAAGGCGGCCGAATTCGACGACGCCGAACGCATCATCTCGCAGGCCAAGCTCGACGTGCATTATGTGCCCGGCGAGCATGATTTCCTCGATGAAGAGGTCAAGTTCTACAAGGAGCGTTATGGCAAGGGCACCAAGGGCGCCGGGTATTACTCCTTCGACGCCAACGGCGTCCACTTCATCGGCCTCGTCAATGTGGTCGACCTCAAGGCCGGCGGGCTCGGCAATCTCGGCGCCGAGCAGCTCGAATGGCTTGAGGCTGATCTGAAGGGACGTTCGAAATCCACGCCGATCGTGGTGTTCGCCCATATCCCGCTGTGGACGGTCTATCCGACCTGGGGCTGGGGCACCGAGGACGGCGCCCGCGCGCTGGACACCCTCAAGGGTTTTGGCTCGGTGACGGTGCTCAACGGCCACATCCATCAGGTGATGCAGAAGGTCGAGGGCAACGTCACCTTCCACACCGCGCGCTCGACTGCGTTCCCGCAGCCGGCGCCGGGTGCGGCGCCCTCGCCCGGGCCGATGAAGGTCGCCGACGACAAGCTCCGCAGCATGCTCGGGGTCGCCAGCATCAACTTCAAGCCCGGCCAGCAAAGCCTCGCCATCATCGACACGCCGTTGCAGGGCTAAAGGGAAACTCGTCATGCCGTCCGCAATTCTGCGTGGCCTTGGCCGGCTGGCCATCGCCGCGGCGATATCCTTCTGTCTCGGCAGCACCCCAGTGCGCGCCGAGGAGATCCAGGTGACGATCGACAATTTCACCTTCGCGCCGGCTGAGGTGAAGGTGAAGGTCGGCGATACCGTGACCTGGACCAACCACGACGATATCCCGCATACCGTGGTGTCGGCGGGCAAGTTCAGATCGAAGACGCTCGATACCGACAACGCCTTCTCGTTCACCTTCACGACGGCGGGCGACTACAAGTACTTTTGTTCGCTGCACCCGCACATGACCGGAATGATCAAGGTTGAGTAGCGGCCAAAACCAAGGCATCACAACGTTGCCCGGCCGGTGGATCGACGCCGGCCGGGCGCCACCATTTTCCGCACCAGCCGGGCAACAGGCGATGCCGGTCAACGCTGCCAACGACGACCCCGACAGAGCGCGGCGTTTTCGCGACGCGGCGCTGCCGCATCTCGACGAGGCCTATACGCTGGCGCGCTATCTGCTGCGCGATGCCACCGACGCCGAGGACGCGGTGCAGGAATGCTATTTGCGCGCGTTCAAACATTTCGACAGCTACCGGGGACCCGCGATGAAGCCCTGGCTGTTCGCGATCCTGCGCAATGTCTGCCGCGCCGAATTTGCCCGCCGCGCCAGTTCGCCGACCGCCGCCGTCGAGGAGCTGCCCGACAGCGCCGCACAGCCGCCGCTCTGGAGTGAGGGTCAGGAGACGCCGGAGACGCAGCTGCTGCGCCACCGGGACGCCACTGCGATCCGGCGGTTGGTGGCAGCCCTTGCCGAACCGTTCCGGGAGACCTTTGTGCTGCGCGAAATCAACAATCTTTCCTACCGCGAGATCGCCGATGTTGCGGAGGTGCCGGTCGGCACCGTGATGTCCCGTCTCGCCCGCGCCCGCGCCATGCTGCGCACGGCCTGGATGGCGGAAGAGGAGCAACCGCTATGACCTGCGACGAGGCCGAAATCCTGCTGCACGCGCTGCTCGACGGCGAACTCGATGCCGGGCACGCGCGCGAGGTCGAAGAACATGTCGCGGGCTGCCCGAACTGCGCCGCCGCGCTTGCCGCCTACCGCGAGATGAGCAAGGCCACCGCCGGCGCGGATTTACGTTATACGGCTCCGCTTGCGCTTCGCCGCCGCATCGAGGCGGCGTTGCCGCCGGTGCAGCCGCAAGCTCAGGCGCCGAGCCGGCGCACGCTGCTCCGGGGTTTTGCGATGGGATCGGCGGTCTCGGCGATCGCCGCGACCGGCCTCGTCGCCATCGTGCTGCGCAACGATGACGACGCCCGCAACGAGTCCGAGGTGGTCTCGGCGCATCTGCGCTCGCTGCAGGCCGGACATCTCACCGACGTGATTTCGACCGACCAGCACACGGTGAAACCGTGGTTCAACGGCAAGCTCGACGTGTCGCCGCCGGTGGTCGACCTCACCGCGCAGGGTTTTACCCTGATCGGCGGCCGGCTCGATTACATCGACGCCCGCGCCATCGGCGCCATCGTCTACAAGCGCCGCGCCCATGTGATCAACCTGTTCGTCGCCCAGACCGCCAGCACCGAACCGCGCGCCGCCAAAATGGAAACCATCCAGGGCTTCAACATCCGGCGCTGGGGCGACCGCGGATTGAATTACTGGGCGGTGAGCGATCTCGCCGCCGATGAGCTTGCCGAATTCGGCGAGAAGTTCGAGACGGCGATGAAGAGCGCCGTGGCGGGGTGAAAAAGCATTGCGTAGGACGCCCTTGTCCTCAATGTCGTCTCGGCGAACGCCGGGACGACAAGGGTTTGTGGGGTCATATACAACAGCCAATCACCGTCATTGCGAGCGTTAGCGAGGCAATCCATCGAGCGGCAGAGCAAGAATTTGGATTGCTTCGTCGCTTTCGCTCCTCGCAATGACGGCAAGGCATGCCTCTACGATCCCGCCGCGCACAGCCTTGCCGCCCAACGTTCGCCGGGCAAGAAAAAGAGCCGCCCCAAGGGGATTGGGACGGCTCCAAGTGGTCCTCGG
>Ga0302320_10018335_pt1 | contig 14117 bp, 14 predicted proteins | sample Bog_T0_3_FD_202130 | JGI IMG/M metagenome (GOLD analysis project Ga0302320, IMG submission 202130) | Peat permafrost microbial communities from Stordalen Mire near Abisko, Sweden - Bog_T0_3 | ecosystem: Environmental > Terrestrial > Soil > Wetlands > Peat | place: Sweden: Abisko, Stordalen Mire... | reverse complement strand
GGGAAGCCGGCGGTACACCGGAGATGGCGGATGAAGCGGTACGAGGCGGATGGGGCAACGCTGGCGTACGAAGAGACGGGCGAGGGTGTGCCGGTGGTGTTTCTACATCCGACGCCGCTCGATCACGACTATTGGCGACCGGTGGTAGAGCGGCTGAGCGGGGTGCGGGCGATTGTGCCGGATCTGCGGGGGCATGGGGCGTCGGAGTTGGGCGCGGGGCTACCGATGGGGGGATTTGCCGAGGCACCTGATGCGCCGGTGCTGACGATGGAGCGTCTTGGCCGGGATGTGGTGGCGCTGCTGGGGCATTTGGATTTATCGGAAGCGTATTTTGCGGGCTGCTCAATTGGCGGCAACGTGGTGATGGAACTGGTGCGGCGTGCGCCGGAGCGGATAAAGGGGCTGGCCTTTGTGTGTGCGAAGGCGCAGCCGGATGCGGCGGCGAACCGGGCGCGGCGGAAGGCGAACATCGAGCAAGTGATGGCGGAGGGGACGGAGAAGCTATTTGATGGAATGGCGCAGACGCTGATTGGAGCGACGGCAAGGAGAACGCGGCCGGAGATAGTGAGCGAGTTGCGGGCGCGGATGACGATTTCAGCAGAGGCGGCTGTGGCTGTGCAGGCGGGGCTGGCTGTCAGGCCGGACTCCGTGCCGGATATTGCGCGGATCCAGGTGCCGGTGCTGGCGATTGCGGGCGGGGAGGATGGGGGCGTGACGGCGGTGGAGATGGAAGCATTCAAGGCTGCGCCGGGGGGATGCGAGTCTCATGTGATTGCGGATGCGGGGCACTTTGCGGCGTATGAGAAGCCGGATGAGGTGGCGGGGATGCTTGGGGCGTGGCTTGCGCGGGTGAAGGGCGGATCAGCGGATCACACCTTAGGGCATTTCAGGGTGAGGGTTCAGCATTGAGGCTCAGGTGGAGCAAGCCTCGTCTAATGAGCAGGGGGAATCGATGAAGAAGCTACTCTTGCTCGCAATTGTTCTGTTTCCAACTGCCGTGTTTGCGGCGCCTGCGCCGACGGCTGCCGACTATGACCTGACGGTGCATGTTACCGGCTCCCATCTTGTTTCATTGGGCGGGAGTAACTGGGTGGAGTTCAGTCCGCGGCTTGATGCGGTGATCAACGGCAAAAAGGTTGAACTGTTCGAGCTGAAGATTCGCGGTGCTGTTCTGCACACGGGCGACTACAAGGCTAGGATCGTGAGCGGCGGTGGATCGAAGACGCGCATGGGGCAAACGGGACAAGCGAACGATGCATCGACATACGAGGACACTGTCACGTATGAGTTTCTGCTTTCGGATGGGAGCAAGCGGAAGTTCATGCTGGTGGGCGAGCAAGAGTAGCGGACCGTTGGGACGCGAAGGGATCAACTTTTTGGATTGAATTGACGCTGTGATTGCAGAGGGCGCGAAGATTGCCGCTCAGGTGGATAGCTTGTTGAGCAGGTCGATCTTTACGTCGCCATCGGGAAAGACTGCGCGAATCTCCAACGCTCCGCCCATTGCCTCAATGTAGCTGCGCAAGGTGCTGAGGTACATGTCGGTGCGTTTTTCGAGTTTCGAGATGCGACCCTGATCCACACTGAGGACTTCGGCCAGGCGGGTCTGCGTCATCTCGCGTGCCTGGCGAAGCTGGTGGAGGGGCATGTTGGCAAGTTCTGCTTTGGCGTGCGCCTCGTTCCGGGCCCTGCGCTCCGGCGACATCTTTGCTCTCAACTCTTCAAACTTTCTCGCCATGGTCATGACTCCATTCCAATTTCACGCAAATATTGGGTGTAAATTGCATCTGCTCTGGGGACAAACTCCTGATACCAGCGGGAGTTTCCGGTTTTGTCTCCGCCGATGAGGAGAACTCCGATACGGCGCGGATCAAATGCATAGAGGACTCGGTACGGACGGCCTTGGTGCTGAATCCGCAGTTCGCGCATGTTGGGGAACTGAGAGCCGCGAATCGTATCGGCGTAAGGCCTTGTAAGTGCCGGTCCCGCATCCTCAAGCATGTGTACAGATGAGTCGACGCTATCTTGTTCTTCGGCCGACAGGCCATCCCACCACCTTCCGAATTCATCGGTGAATTCGATTTCCCAGGCCAGCGTTCCAGTATGCACTAAAATACATATTCAGTCAAGAACATAGTTGGGTCGCGGTTTATTGGAACCCCGGGCCTGCGTCCGCGCGAAAAACCGGTCAGCCGCGCAGGGATTGTGCTATTCTCCTGCCGTGCATTCCCCTGCGCAAACCTTGAATTCTGAAGCGGGCCGGATGGGTGCTTCGCGAGCGGCGGAGAGCGATGCTGCGCATGCGCCGCGGCATGGCGTGGTGGTGCGCGTTACTCATTGGATTACAGTGGTGTGCTTTCTTGCGCTGGTGGTTACGGGTGCGGAGATTGTGATCTCGCATCCGCGGTTTTACTGGGGCGAGACGGGGAATGTGAACATGAAGCCGCTGTTCACGATACCGATTGCTTCGTCGCGGGATACGGTGCCGACGGGGTATGGCTACGTGATGCCGGACCAGAATGGATGGAGCCGGTATCTTCACTTTGAGGCGGCGTGGGTAGTGGTGCTGACTGGGCTGGTGTATGGGATTGCGGGGTTGTGGAGTGGGCATTTCCGCAAGGATCTGTGGCTGGGACGGGGCGAGGGAAGCTGGCGGGCGTTTGCGGCGGTGATGGGGCGGTATCTGCGGCGTGGGCCGCCGGGCGAAGCTGATGCGCACTCGTACAACGTGATGCAGAAGGCGGCTTACCTGGGCGTGATTTTTGTTTTGTTTCCGCTGGTGATATGGACGGGGCTGGCGCTGTCGCCGTCGTTTAACTCGGCGTTTCCGTTCTGGGTGAATGTGCTGGGTGGGAGGCAGAGTGCGCGGACGCTGCATTTCTTTGTGTCGTGGGCACTGGTGTTGTTCCTGGTGGTGCATGTGGGGATGGTGGTGATGGCGGGGTTCTGGAGCAGGACGAAGGCGATGATTACGGGACGATGAGTGTGGTGGTTGATCCGGTTTAAAGGTGAGGGATGTACATCCCAGCCGCAAAGTCAAAGGCGCGGCAAGGATGGGGCACGCGGGGTTCAATTTGGTGAGGAGGAAAGACAACGACAAGAACAACCGCAGATCCCTCACTGCGTTCGGGATGACAACAACTTATTGAAGAGGGTTGGGGATGACGGCAGGGTCGAAAGGGAGCGCGTATGAATCAGATCACACGGCGCAGGCTGATTACTGGTGGAGTTGCGGCGACGGCTGGAGTGGCGGGGCTGGCTGCGGCGGCGCGGATTGCGGGGCGGTATGGGCTGGTGCCGCCGGACTGCAAGGGGATTTATGGACCGGGCGAGACGCTGACGTATGCGGCGCAGAGGGTGTTGACGGCACATTCGCTGGCGCGGGAGTTTCCGCGGAGCATGATTTCGAAGACGCCATTTATGAATGAGACAGCGCCGAAGAGCGATGAGTTCAAACGGCTGGAGGCGGGGGATTTCAAGGAGTGGCGGCTGGCGATTGATGGGATGGTGGCGCGGCCGGGGGTGTATTCGATTTCAGAGTTGAAGAGCCTGCCGATGCGGAGCCAGATTACCGAAGTGGTGTGCGAAGAGGGGTGGTCGTATATTGCGGAGTGGATTGGGACGCCGCTGAGCGATGTGTTGCAGGCGGTGGGGGTGCTGCCGCAGGCGCGGTATGTGGCGTACTTCGCGATTGAGAAAGACTGGTGGGACTCGATCGACATGGCCGACGCGTGGCACCCGCAGACGGTGCTTTCGTGGGGGATGAACGATGGGGATTTGCCGGTGGGGTTTGGCGGGCCGCTGCGGCTGCGGGTGCCGCGGCAACTGGGCTACAAGAGCATGAAGTACCTTACGCGGCTGACGGTGACGGACTCGATGAAGAAGTTTGGCAAGGGGCTGGGGTCGGCGTCGCCTGAGGGCGGGTATGCGTGGTACGCGGGGATCTAGAAGCAGCGGGGCAGCGAGACAGCGGGTCAGCAGGGCAGCGAGTCGGCGAGTCAGCTAGTTAGCGGGGCGGCGGGGCGGCGGGGCGGAGTTGATTTGCGTTGCTTTGGCGAGGGCGAGGATGGCGCCGCCGAAGTAGAGGGTGTCGGCGAAGTAGTTGATGCCTTCGATGTTGGCTCCCATGTCGGCGGCGGACAGGGCTGCGATCAGGATGGGGCCGTAGACCAAAAGGACAAGGAGCAGAGTCCAGCCGCCGAGGATGGTGGCGGCGAGGCGTGTGTGCTTGTTGAGGAGCATGAAGGCTCCGGCGGCGAGGAGGATTGCGGCGGTGAGATAGCCGATGAGGAGTTGGGCGGGAATGAATGGGGGCATGGATAGTTCGAGAGGAACGACGGGGCGGGAGTGGGGGTGGAGGAACTGCTCGATGCCGTAGAACAGGCAAGTGATGGCGAGGACGATGCGGCCGGCGGGGATGAGTGTGGATTTGAAGCGGGCGGGCAGGAAGGGTGCGGCGAAGAGCCAGCCGCCGGCGGCGAAGGCTAGTTCGCGGAGGGCGAGGGTCCACGAGAAACGATCGTGGGGGGTGGAGATGACGCCGGGGATGTCCATCAAGACGACGAAAGTAAGCATCATGAGGGCAAGGAGCAGGCCGGACCAGCGGACCATGATTTTGGTGGCGATGCTGAGGGCTGCGGCGATGAGTGCGACGCCGACGAAGTAAGCCCAGAAGAGGCGAAAGGGCATGTAGTCGGGGACGATGGGGAGGACGATGTCGACGCCCCAGATGTGGAGTGCACCGAAGACGGCCATGGGGACGGCGAAGGCGAGGTTGGCGAGGGCGGTGATTTTGTCGATGGGGCGGGAGTGGATGAGAGGGGTGCGGGCGGACCAGAGGGTGATGAGGGCGATGAGGCAGGCGAGGATGCCTGCGAGGCACATGGCGAGGGGGACGGGAGGGAGAAGCTTGATGAAGAATCCTTCGAATTGGGTGGTCGGCATTTGGACCCCAGGGAAGAGCGTGATTGAACGGGCGAGAAAAACTTGCGGTCGGGATTGGATTGAATTGTACGATGGGGCGGACCTGAAAAACACATAAGCAGGTTGTTCGGCTCGTCGCCCCGCCGACAAGGACCTGTCGTCGGGGACCCCGGCTCTGCTGAAGTGCGCTTCTCGCAGGAGGGTAGGAGCTCAATTGGCAGCTCTAAAAACGAGCAACCGCAGATCCTTCGACTCCCTCACCCTTCGACTTCGCTCAGGGCTCGGTCGCTCAGGATGACAACTTTATGTTGAAGCGAGCATCGGACTCAATGCGCTCGATAATGTAGGCTCAAGAGAAGACAAATCCCCCTTTGGAAGCTTCCATTGACTCGAACTCATTCAGACTCTTCGCGTACGGGCTCGGCACGTTCAGGCTCTTCAGGTTCAGAATCGGCGCGGCCGTTTGTTCGTCCTGCCGCTGACGCGGCTTTGCATTGCGGGAAGGTTTCGCTGGAGGGGCTGGCGAAGAAGTTTGGGACACCGCTGTATGTGTACTCGGGCGATCAGATTGTGGAGCGGCTGGGGCTGTTTGAAGCCGCGCTGGCTGGGCGGGAGCATCTGGTTTGTTATGCGGTGAAGGCGAACTCGGCGCTGGCGATATTGAAGCTGCTGGCGGAGCGCGGGGCGGGGTTCGATATTGTTTCGGGCGGGGAGTTGGAGCGGGTGAGGGCGGCTGCGCCCGAGGCGCTGGGGCGGGTCGTGTTCTCTGGCGTTGGGAAGACGGCGGAGGAGATCAAGGCGGCGCTGGCGGCGGGGATTCTCCAATTCAATGTAGAGAGCGAAGGCGAACTGGCGCTGCTGGCCCAGTGTGCGCGGAAGATGCAGGTGAAGGCGCGGTTTGCGCTGCGGGTGAATCCGGATGTGTTTGCGGAGACGCACCCGTACATTTCGACGGGGCTGCGGGAGCACAAGTTCGGGATCGATATTCGCAAGGCGCTGGCGATGTATAAGAGCGTAGCGGGGGATAAGTGGCTAGAGGCGCATGGGGTGAGCGTGCATATCGGGTCGCAGATCAGGAGCGCGGAGCCGTTTGGCGCGGCGATGGAGCGGGTGGCGAAGCTGGCGGGCGAACTGGAGCGGGAAGGGATTGTGCTCGAGACTGTGGATGCCGGGGGCGGGTTGGGGATCGATTATCACGGCGGAAGTTTTGACGCGGCGGCGAAGGTGACGGAGTATGCGGCGGCGCTGGGGAAGGCGCTGGGTGGGTTTAAGGGAAAGCTGCTGCTGGAACCGGGGCGATTTATTGTGGGGCAAGCCGGGGCGCTGGTGGCGCGCGTATTGACGGTGAAGCGGAACGGGAAGAAGACGTTTGTGATTACGGACGCGGCGATGAACGACCTGATCAGGCCGGCGCTCTACCAGGCGCATCACGAGATCGTGCCGGTGCGGAAGAGGGCTGGGAAGAGGAGCGTGGTGGACGTGGTGGGGCCGGTGTGCGAGACGGGGGATTTTTTTGCGCGTGACCGGAAGCTGGCGGCGGTTGAGGCGGGGGACCTGGTGGCGCTGCTGGACGCGGGGGCGTATGGGATGGCGCAGGCCTCGAACTACAACACGCGGCCGCGAGCTGCGGAGGTGCTGGTGGAGGGCGGGAAGGCGCGGCTGATTCGGCGGAGAGAGACTATGGGGGATTTGTTGGGGCCGGAGATACTCTAGGTTTTAGTGCTTTCACGTTCAGTCAGCGGTAGCATTCTAGAGAGATTGCAATGATAGACCGAATCACAATTGAGCCGGGGAAACGGTCTGGTCAGCCGTGTATTCGCGGTCTGCGGATCACTGTGTGGGATGTGCTTGGGTGGTTGGCGGCAGGCGTAACTCAGGAACAAATTCTTGAGGACTACCCAGATCTTGAGCCGCAGGATTTTCCGGCTGTCTTTGCGTATGCTCTCCGGGTTGGCAAGTCCGAGAAGATGGCGGACTTGCTGGGGCCGGCGGTTCACTGAAATTGTCGAATGATTTTTTGAATCAGCGACTCCCGCAGGGGTTAAAACCCACATTTTTTGAGCGGGCTATTCGGCACGACTGAAGTCGTGCCCTGATACAGTGCGGCCGCCTGACATACTGTCTTGCATCCTTCTCCCAGATACCTGAAACTCGGACAAGTTCCAGCTCGTCCTGATAAGGTGTAGCGCGGGAGAATTTACGATGCAAATTGGTATGGGATTTTTGCGTGCGCTGGCGGTATCGGGGCTGGCGTTGGGGATGACTTTGGCTGTGCAGGCCGATCCATTGACGGTGAAGACGGAACAGGGCAAGGTTCATGGGAAGACGATCAACGACGGGAAGGTAAACGCTTTCCTTGGATTGCCGTATGCGGCGCCGCCGGTGGGCGATATGCGCTGGAAGGAGCCGGCACCAGCGGCGAAGTGGAAGGGCGAGCGGGATGCGACGGCTTTTGGGGCGCACTGCGCCCAGGGGCATGTGTTTGACGACATGATCTTCCAGGACAAGGGCGAGAGCGAAGACTGCCTTTTCCTGAATGTGTATACGCCGGCGGATGCGAAGAAGGGTGCGAAGCTGCCGGTGATGTTCTGGATTCATGGCGGCGGCTACTCGGGCGGCGGAAGCAACGAGCCGAGGCACAATGGGGACTTTTTGCCGCTGCACGGCGTGGTGTTGGTGACGATCAATTACCGGCTGGGTGTGTTCGGGTTCCTGGCGACGTCGGAGTTGGCGAAGGAAGCCAATGGGGTAGCGGGCAATTACGGGCTGGCGGATATGGTGGCAGCGCTTGAATGGGTGAAGGCCAACATCAACGATTTTGGCGGCGACAAGAGCAACGTAACGATCTTTGGCGAAAGCGCGGGGTCGTTTGCGGTGAGCACGCTGATGGCTTCGCCGGCGGCGCAGGGTCTGTTTGCGAAGGCGATAGGCGAGAGCGGCGGCGCATTCAGCGATGTGCTGCCGACCGATACGCTTGATGCGCGGTTGAAGAAGGACGACAAGTGGATGGCCTCGATTGGAGCGAATTCGCTTGCGGATTTGCGGGCGATGCCGGCGGACAAAATTCTGGCTGCTGTGGCCAAGGCGCGGGCCGGGTTCGCTCCTACGGTGGATGGCAGGATACTGGTTGAGCCGCCACCGGCGACGTATGCCGCGGGCAAGCAGGCGCATGTGCCATTGCTGGCGGGCTGGAACCGTGATGAGGGGAGCTTCCTATCGAACGGCATGACCGCGGCGAAGTGGAAGGGCATGGCTGCGGGCATGTTCAAGGATCGTGCCGACGAGTTCCTGAAGTTGTATCCGGGCGACACGGATGAGCAGGCGGTCGAATCTTCGGGCGCATACGGCGGGGACGCGTTTATTGCCTTCTCGACGTGGAAGTGGCTGGAAGCGCATCGCAAGACCGGCGATTCACCCGTGTATCGCTATCACTTTGAGCTTCGGGCGACGCCGAGCAAGTTCCACCCAGGGACGTGGGCGTTCCACTCCGACGATATTGAGTATGTGTTTGGGACGCTGGATACGCGGCCGGGCTGGACGGTTCGGCCAGAGGATCGGAAGCTGAGCGAGCAGATGATGGGCTACTGGACGAACTTTGCGAAGACCGGGGATCCGAATGGACCGGGACTGCCGACGTGGCCGAAGTACGACAAGGATGACTCGCTGATTCACCTGGACAGCACGATTACGTCGGGGCCGGACACACTGCGGCCGCGGTATGAGTTCCTGGTGAAAGGGATGCCGTCGTTCCGATTCTAGGCAGACGACGAAGAAGTGAAGGAAAACAAGACGCCATCCTTGCCGGAGGTGATTTTCCGGTGAGGATGGGGTTTTGATTTTGAATTGCGCTGTCCTGGGGCGACCCGGCGTGAAGTTGCGTGGGAAGCTGGGAGGGCGGGCCATAGATATCCCAGGTTAGCTCGCCCGCTGACGCGGTCTCGCGAGCGTGGGGGAGTCGCGATCCAGGATCTGGAAGACGGTGTTTTCTTGGTGCGCGCGGAAGGAAACGGCAAGAGCAAGGACAACCGCAGATCCCTCACTTCGTTCGGGATGACAACAACTTATTGAAGAGTGTTGGGGATGAGAGGTAGGTGCGGGGGAAGGTTCATGGTCTCCCACCCTACGCAAAGAACGCGTAGGATGGGGCACCCGGCCCTGGGAGACAGAGCAGTTTTGGTGCGAGCGGAAGACAAAGGCAAGAACAACCGCAGATCCCTCACTGCTTTCGGGATGACAGCGGCTTTTTCGAGGGCGCTTTGGGGAAATAGACGGTCGGGAGAGGAAGAGGACTAGTGGACGACGCCGGAGCCTTCAGCGAAGCCGGCGGCGACGCTGGGGGGGATGGTGCTTATGGGCGGAGGGGGAGCGAAGGAGGAGTCCCTGGCGTTGATGGCGTTGGAGTAGTCGGGGCCGAGGCCGAGGGCCTTAATGGCGCGTGAGTCGGGCATGAGCTTGGTTTGCCAGCCGTGGTCGGCCTGGTACTTCTGCATGGCGGCTTCGGTGGTGGAGTCCCATGCGCCGTCTGGTTCCTTGGAGAGATAGTGCTGGCGGATGAGGGCGGCTTGAATCTCGGTGACGCGCTCGGGCTCGATGGCCTGCTGGCCGTGAAGGCGCTTGGATTTAGGGACCTTCTTACCGGTGCGGGCGTGAGAGGAAGCGGTGTGGCCGGTGGAGAGCTTGGAGCTGTGCGCCGAGGTGGTGGAGTGATGAGTGGTGCGCGCAAATGCCGGGGCACAGAGGAGCGCTGCCGAGAGCAGAATGGCCGCGTTTGCTCGAGAAAGAATCAAGCCGGGTACCTTCAAGAAATGACCGTAAGGTTGCGAGCGATTTAATAGAAGTGTATTCAAGCATGCCGCATTGGGACAAGCGAAAAGTGGGGTGGAATACGTTGGTGAACCAATTGCCCGTGGAGGAGAAACGTCCCCCTCCACGAGTTGAGCAATCAAATTCGATCAAAGAACAACCGCAGATCCTTCGACGCACCACCCCCAGGCTGCAGAACGCCTGGGGCCCCGTTCGCTCGGGATGACAGCAATTATTCATTTGCGAACTTCTTATTCATTTGCGGACTTCTTATTCAATTGCGAACTTCTGATTACGATTTTCGCTCCCCTTTCGCGGTTACTCGAGCGTGCCACCGAGGTAGTTGGTGCCGCTCTCGGGGTGGTGTGGATCGATGACTTCGAAGACGACGTCATCGCCGGTTTTGATTTTGCTGACCACGGCGTCGTACTGATCCTTTGAGCCGGTGGGCTGACGGTTGATGCGCGTGATGAGCAGGCCAGGCTCGAGCCCCTTGAGATCGGCGAAGGAGCCGGTGCGAACGGACTGGACAATGACGCCGGCGATGTGGAGCTTGGTGGCCGTTGCTGGGGGGACGTCGCGGACGACGAGTCCGAGCTTGGCTTCGCCGGCATCTGCGCGGTCGTCGGGAGCGTTGTCGGATTGCCGCGCTGCTGCATCAGCGAAAACTTTGTCGAGGTCGCCGATGGTGACGGACGCATCGCCTTGCTTGCCGTCGCGGAGGTAGCCGATGCGGATGGTTGAGCCTGGGTGGCGGCTGGTGATCTCGTTGACGAGGTCGTCGCCATCCTTGATGGGGCGACCATCGACGGAGATGATGATGTCGCCCGCTTTGAGGCCGGCTTTCTCGGCGGGGCCGCCGGGCTGGACCATCTGGACGAGGACGCCGTTTTTGAAGCCGTAGACGCGATTGACGGCGGAGGGCAGGCCCTGGTTGAAGCGGATGCCGATGGAGCCGCGGGTGACCTTGTGTCCGGCGCTGATGAGGTCGTTGTAGACCTGGACGACGGTGTTGGAAGGCATGGCAAAACCGATGCCCTGGTATCCGTTGGACTGTGTGAAGATGGCGGTGTTGACGCCGACGACCTCGCCGTTCATGTTGAGGAGCGGACCTCCGGAGTTGCCGGGGTTGATGGCGGCGTCGGTCTGGATGAAGTGCTGGAACTGGCCGCTTGAGCCGGGCTCGATGGTGCGGTTCTTGGCGGAGATGATGCCGGCGGTGACGGTTTGGGAGAGGGCGAAGGGGCTTCCGATGGCTTCGACCCAGTCGCCAACCTGGGCAGAGTCAGAGTTGCCGAGCTTGACGGTGGGCAGGGGAGTGCTGGTGTCGATCTTGATGACGGCGAGGTCGGTAGCCTTGTCGAAGCCGATGACGTGTGCGGGACGGCCGAGGTCCTGGGAGTCAGGATCGGTGGAGAGCTTGACGTAGATTTTGTCGGCCTTCTCGATGACGTGATTGTTGGTGATGATGTAGCCCTTGGGGTCGACGATGAAGCCGGAGCCAAGGGACTCGCGAACGCTGTCATCGGGGCCTTCCTGGTCAGGGACCTGGCCGCCGAAGAATTTGTTGAAGAAGTCCTGGAAGTTGTTCTGGCCATCCTGTTGACCCTGCTGATCGTCATCCTGGTCGTCGTCGGGGTTTTGGGGCTGCATGCGGCCGTGGGGATTACGCTTGTGGGGCACTGCGGATTGCTTGGGGAGGGTCTCGGTGTTGATGTTGACGACGGCCGGACCGACTTCTTTGGCGATCTTGACGAAGGCGTTGGGGGCGACAGGGGAGTCGACGACCTTGAGGGGAGTGGCGTCTGCGCTGTCACTCTTCGTTTCCTGCCCGCGTACACCATGAGCGGCGAAGGAGCCGGCCACAATGGCGGCCGTGAGTGTAGCAAGGAGGACAAAGGCGGAAGCGAGACGGCGGTCGCGAAGCCGTGCGAAGAGCGAGTTCATGGTTTTCATATCCTCTTATTCGTCAGCAGCAATGGGGTGGTGTGCGTGGACTGCACCAAATATCAGTATAGCGAGTGGCTCGGGGCGTGGCCTCAACCGGGATGCCCATTGGATGTTCGAACCCGCCCAAAGTTTGTCGACCCTACCTATTCCGGTCGCTGGCGAGCATTTGCAGGGGCTGAAGCCCGCCCATCTATCCCGTGCTTTTTGGCCCGGCTAAAGCCGTGCCGTTGTTACAAATCGGGCCAACGCAGAGCTTGAGTTGCAGTGTGTGGGCATCTGGTTGATCACGCAGGGGAAGTGCCGATTCTGGTGCTGGTAAGAATTCACTATCTGGAGGTATAGACGGCGGGACGGGGAAAGAGTCGCAGGGGGTGAGGCGGGGGTGTTCGCGTGATAACATCCGGCATGGTTTCCCTACAGAAAATGAGCAAAAGCGTTGGCATTGGCGGGCTGATTGTATTGGCAGCGGTGGCGGGAGTTGGTGTGGCCGGGGCACAGAATGCGACGCCGGCAGGGCAGAGCGCGGCTGGGCCGCCGAGCATTCTGGACCGGCTGCAGGGGATGATGTCCGGTGGCAAGAGCGCATGGACGCCGGAGCAACTGGCGACGATGGCCAAGCTGAGGGATGCGGCGATGAACGATCCGTACGCGCTGGATGAGTTGCGGCACCTGACCTACAACATTGGGCCGCGGTTGAGCGGATCTCCTCAGGCGGGGAAGGCTGTGGACTATGTTGCGGGCGAGATGCGGGGGCTGGGTGCGGAGGTGACGCTGGAGAAGGCGAAGGTTCCACACTGGGTGCGCGGCGAGGAGAAGGGGGAACTGGTGAGCTGGCCGGGGCAGGCGGCGGGGACGGCACAGAAGGTGGTGCTGACGGCACTGGGCGGGAGCGTGGCGACGCCGCAGGAGGGGATTACTGCCGAGGTGGTGGTGGTGGACGACTGGAATCAGCTTCACGCGCTGCCGGCGGGATCGGTGGCGGGGAAGATTCTAGTGTTCAACCACAAGTTCGACAAGGAGCTGGCCGCGGTGGGGAACGGGATGGGCGCATATGGGGATGGGGTGGTGTATCGCGGGGCGGGGCCGATTGCAGGAGGCGCGGTAGGGGCAGCGGCGGTGCTGGTGCGGAGTGTGGGCGGGGCGGATTATCGGATTCCGCACACGGGGCAGACGGCGTATGCGCCGGGGGTGGCGAAGGTACCGGCAGCGGCGATAACGGCTGAGGATGCAGACATGCTGAAGGTGCTGACGAGCGAGGGGCCGGTGACGATGCATTTGACCTTGACACCGGAGACGCAGCCCGATGTGGACAGCTACAACGTGATTGCGGACTGGAAGGGGACGGAGCATCCGGAGGATGTGGTGATCGTGTCAGGGCATCTGGATTCGTGGGACCTGGGCACTGGCGCGATTGACGATGGCGCGGGGGTGGTGGTGTCGATGCAGGTGATTCACCTGCTTAAGGAGTTGGGGATTCATCCGAAGCGGACGGTGCGGTTTATTGCGTGGATGAGCGAGGAAGAAGGCTCGCAGGGCGCTGCGGCTTACATGGAAGAGCACAAGGACGATGCGGCGCATCACATTGGCGCGATTGAGAGCGACCTGGGGGCGGATCATCCGTCGGGGATTTACTACTCGGGGAAGCAGGCGCTGGGAGGTTGGTTGCGGCCGCTGTCGGGGGTGCTGGAGCCGATTGGGGCGGAGACGCTGGACGCGACGCCGGAGACGGGCGAGGATATTGCGGGGTTGACGGCGCGGGGCGTGCCGAGCTTTGCGCCGATACAGGACAGCCGGTTCTACTTCAACTATCACCACACGGCGGCGGATACGTTTGACAAGGTTGATCCGAAGCATTTGGGGGAGAATGCGGCGGTGATGACGGTGCTGGCGTATGCGCTGGCGGATTCGGCGGAACAGGCGCCGCGGTAGGGGCCGCAGCTGCTAGCTTCTAGCTTCGAGCTACGAGGTTTGCTCAGGGCGGGCTCTGGGGGGCTTGCAGATTGTGCTTGTGTGAGGCGGCGGGGGAAGGTTCATGGTCTCCCACCCTAGCCGCAAAGACAAAGACGCGGCGAGGATGGGGCACCCGAGTTTCATCTTGGTGGAGATGAAAGACAACGACAAGAACAACCGCAGATCCCTCACTGCGTTCGGGATGACAACAACTTATTGAGTGGCGTTGGGTGGATTGAGGGTCGTCGGGGATAAAGGGTGGATGCGGGGGCGGGTGAGGGCGAGCCGATAAACTAGAAGACACAGTTATGTCTACGACTACAGAAGAGCGTTTGATTCGGCCGGCACGGAATATTGTGGGGAGCCTGCGGCTGCCGGGGGATAAGTCCATCAGCCATCGCTACGGGATGCTTGCGGCGTTTGCCGCAGGGACGTCGCGGTTTACGAATTTCTCGACGGGGGCGGACTGCGCATCGACGCTGGCCTGCATG
>Ga0302320_10018331_pt1 | contig 14122 bp, 6 predicted proteins | sample Bog_T0_3_FD_202130 | JGI IMG/M metagenome (GOLD analysis project Ga0302320, IMG submission 202130) | Peat permafrost microbial communities from Stordalen Mire near Abisko, Sweden - Bog_T0_3 | ecosystem: Environmental > Terrestrial > Soil > Wetlands > Peat | place: Sweden: Abisko, Stordalen Mire... | reverse complement strand
GCGATCTGGTTGCGCTCCCGCATCAGCTTCTGGGCGGCGGCGGCGTCGTTCCACAGCGCCGGATCCTCGGCGCGGTTGTTCAGTTCAGCAAGGCGGGCTTCGGCGACATCCCAGTCAAAGATGCCTCCTCAGCAGCGCGATCGACTGCTTGATCTGTTCGTTCAGGATCTCGGATTCGGCGGACATGGTTCGATGATTCTCATACGAAGGGGCGGGTCAATACAGGCCGCCCATGCTGTTATCAACCCCGCCATGCACGATGGCGGGTGCTGCCGGCGTGCCATCAGCCGATGGTGCGCTGGCCATGCCCATTCCGATCGGGGCTGAGCCGCCGGGAACCTGGCCGTCCTTGAAGGCGTCGGTCACCGTCCCCCGGCCGCTGTCCCATGGCGCCATGGTCACACCCGCTGGCATGGGGAACGCGAGGACAGGATGGCCGGCCAGGGCCGTGGCCATGTAGTCGTGCCAGATCGGAGCCGCGACGGCGCCGCCGGTTTCGTTGTCTCCCAGTTCGGCCGGGGTGTCGAAGCCGACCCATACGGCCGTCACCAGGTCAGGCGTGAAGCCGGTAAACCACGCGTCGGCGAAGTCCTGGGTGGTGCCGGTTTTGCCGGCTATGGGCCGGTTGAGACCCTTTCCAGCCGGCTCCCCGGTGCCGCGTTGGACAACGCCTTCCATCATCGTGACCAACTGGAAGACGCTGTCAGGATCGGCGATTTGCGGACGATCATCGGTGATCGCCGGCGGCTTGGACGGGTCGGAGCAATCCGAACAGTCCAACCCCGAGGCACGCATCACCACGTGCCCGTCCGGATCCTGAACGCTGTCGATCAGGGTCGGCGTCACCTCCCGCCCGCCGGTCGCCAGCGACGCGTAGGCGCCGGCCTCTCGCATAACCGTCGTTTCCACCGCGCCCAGCGCCGCCGGCAGCACCAGCGGCATGGAATCCACCATATGAAACGCAATGGCGTTGTCAGCGATGGCCTGCATGCCGACCTTCTGCGCCACCCGCAAGGTCACCAGGTTCAAGGACTCTTCCAGGGCGACCCGCAACGGCGTCGGACCGCCGAATGTTCCCTCATAGTTGCCGGGGCGCCAGCGGCCTTCGGGCGTATCAATCACGATCGGCGCGTCGAGGAACCGCTGACTTGGGGAAACCCCTTTCTCCAGCGCCGTCAGATAGACCATCGGCTTGAAGCTCGACCCCGGTTGCCGATTGGCCTGGATGGCGCGGTTGAACTGACTTTGCTCATAACTCCAGCCGCCAACCATCGCCAGCACGCGCCCGGTTTGCGGATCGAGTGACACCATGGCCCCTTGAACCAGCGGAATCTGCCGCAACGTTGCTCTGTTCGAGGGCGCCGGCATCGACGGCGGCGACGGCGCCTTGCCCTTCACCGGCACTGGCGGCCCCGAGGGCGGGGCTGGCATCACCGAGGGCGGTTCGATCATCACCACATCGCCCACCTGCACGATATCGCTCATTCGCTTCGGGGTCGGTCCAGGCTTGCCGTCCCGCACCGGTCGGGCCCACGCGAGATCCGGCAAAGCCAGTTCGGCCGCACGACGTACGCCGGCAGTATTCAGCCATTCGACTTTTGCTTCGGCGTCGGTCACGCTGGCGACCACGGCCAGCTTCCATGACGGCAGCATCCCGGGCGGGCGTGGCTGCTCATTCAACGCGGCCGGCCATTTGGTCTCGAAATCATCCGCCGGCAGCGTCAGATGCGCCACCGCGCCACGCCAGCCGCCCAATTTCCGATCGTAGGCCATCAGGCCGTCGCGCAACGACTTCTCCGCGGCCACCTGCAGCACAGGATCCAGACTGGTGCGCACCATCAGGCCGCCCTGGGTCGTGGTGTCCTGGCCAAACCGCGCGACAAGCTGGCGCCGAACCTCCTCGGTAAACCAGTCGGCACCCGGAATAGGCGGCGGGCGGCGGAATTCAGACGGCACAACGGGCGTGGCCTTCGCCTCGGCCGCCTGCGCCGCGGTGATCGCATGATCGTCGACCAGGCGATCCAGCACATAGTCACGGCGCGATCGCGCGGCGTCAGGAAACTTGAACGGATTGAGGTTGTTGGGCGCCTTCGGCAGCGCGGCGAGGAACGCGGCCTCGGCGATCGTCAGTTTATCCAGTGGCTTGTTGAAGTAGGTCTGCGCCGCCGCCGCCACACCGTACGCACCCTGCCCGAGATAGATCTCGTTCAGGTACAATTCGAGAATTCTGTCTTTGCTGAGCGTCTGTTCGATCCGGATCGCCAGGATCGCCTCCTTCGCCTTGCGGGCGAACGAGACCTGGTTGTCCAGCAGCATATTCTTGGCAACCTGCTGGGTGATCGTGGACGCGCCGATCGGCCGGCGCCCCTCCCCCGCATGCGCCAGATCGAATACCGCAGCGCGGGCGATCGCCAATGGATCGATGCCACGGTGGGTGTAAAAATTCTGGTCCTCGGCGGAGATGAAGGCCTGCCTGACGATCTCGGGGATGGCGGTAACCGGGACAAAGATCCGCCGTTCAGACGCCAGTTCCGCCAGCAGTCGCGAATCGCCGGCGTACACCCGGCTCATGACCGGCGGCTGGTAGTTCCGCAGCCCGTCAACGTCCGGCAGGTCGGCACTGAAATGCTGGTATGCCATGTAGCCGCCTGCGGCACCGACGATGCCGCCGAGCAGTACGACTCCCAACACGCCGCCGACGAACCCACGGGCGACGCGCACCACAACGCCCCGCCGGCGCTTTGGCGGCTTGCCGGGCGGTTTGGCCGCCGGATTTGCATGGGGCGCGGCCGATTTACCGCGGCGGTCGCGGCTGGGGGGCGCCAGCGGCTCGCCGGCGGTCAGTGGTCCTGTCATGACCTCGGATATGACGGCTTTTGCCAAAATCCGCCAGCAACCGGATCACACATTTTGGTAGTCTTATACCAATCGGCATTGCTGCCGATTGGTATGCGCACAGGGTTGCCAGTGGGAGCCGGCATGCGGCTGCGCGCAACATCAATACGATACCAGCCGGCCAGCGGTCGATCGAAGAGTCAATCTTCCGGCCGGCTGGTATTACCGACGGATTCAGCCCGTTCCCGGACCGTCCCCCTCCGCCATATGACCGAAGCCGGCGAAGTATGCATCAACCGCGCGATGCATCGCCTCGGCGACCAACTTCCGGTGGTCGGGCCTGCGTAACGCGGCCTCGTCCCGCGGGTTGGACATGAACCCCATCTCGACGAGAACGCTGGGGATGTCGGCCGCCTTGAGTACGACGAATCCGGCGTGGCGATCCGGATTCGGCAGCATGGGCAGATCCTGGTCCAGGATGCCCACAAGCGTGCGGGCGATCCGCACAGAGCCGGTTCGGGTTTCCCGCCGCACGAGACTGGCGAGGATGCGCGAAACCTCCGGCGAGGTCCCTTGCCACTGGTGCCCGATGAAGCGATCGGCGTTGTTCTCGGTTTGCGCCAAAGCCGCCGTCTGCGCATCCGAGGCCGTTTGCGCCAACGTGTAAACCGAGGCGCCGCGCACCGAGTGGTCTGCCAGTGCGTCGGCGTGCATCGAGACGAACAAAGCCGCCCCGTGGCGTTGCGCCCTGTCGACCCGGTCATCCAGCGGGATAAAGACGTCCTTTGTTCGGGTCAGCTCGACCCGATAACGGCCGCCCGCCTCGAGCTGGCGCTTCAATTCGAGCGCCGTGGCGAGCGATACCTGCTTCTCATAGGTCCCGGACAGGCCAATGGCGCCTGGATCCTTGCCGCCATGGCCCGGGTCAAGCATGACAAGCGGCTTGGCCGGAGTTGTGCGACCCGCGTCCGGCTGGCGCGACTGCTCGCCGCTATGCCGTTTCGCGCGCTGCTGGCCGGCCACGGCCTCGTGCAAAGCGGGCGGCAGCAGGAACGTCCCAAACACCGATGTGCCCGCCGCGAAACGGCGCAGCAAAAGGCGACGCGTAACCGGCAGAGCGAAAACCATGCAGAACTCTTAACAGATTGGATGCAGATTCGCACCTTATATATTGATTACCGGTTGTTCATGGCCCCCTGATATGATCTGCTTGCGGTCCACGACGGTTTGCTTCATGGTCGTGTCGCTCCGGCGATGTCACTGGGGATTGCTGCTGCTGCGGTCCCTTGGCTTTTTCCGGCGTCGCGTGATCCCTTGTTCGCCTGGTCGGAGCCAGGCTTGCAAGTGTGGGGAAGGATCCGCCTCGCCAAGCCACGTCGCCGTCCGTGTCGCGCCCGCCAACTTGGACTTGTGGTGCGCCGGGACCCTGTTCGCCGCGGATCAGACCGCATGCGGGCAGCGCCAGCACCGACTTTCACGCGGGGCAGCGTTTCGTCACGGAACGCGCCATCCGAACGCCAGGGACTGATGAACCACATCGCGCCATACCCGTCCGAATTTGGACTTCCACCCGATTTTACGGGTGGCCCTGGCTTGTTCAGGGCTTCCAACGTCGCGCGGATTTATGGCGTATGTGCAAAGCGTTATTCTGTTCCTGAGACTTCGGGCGGGCCCCTTCCCTCAAGCCTTGCAAGCCGTTCGCTGGCTGAGACCTCCGTAAGGTCCGCGCCATGCGTCATCACGGCGAACCGGAGTTCAAGACTAGATGACCAAGCGCATGCTGATCGACGCCACGCACGCGGAAGAAACCCGCGTTGTGGTGCTGGACGGTACCCGACTTGAAGATTTCGACGTCGAGACCTCGACGAAGCGGCAGCTCAAAGGCAACATCTACCTTGCCAAGGTAGTCAGGGTCGAACCGAGCCTGCAGGCTGCGTTCGTGGAATATGGCGGTAACCGCCACGGGTTCCTCGCCTTCAGCGAAATCCATCCGGATTATTACCAGATCCCCGTCGCCGACCGGCAGCGTCTGATTGAGATGCAGGCCGAGGATGCGCGTCGCGAGGAGGAGGAAGACGATCTGGAACTGGCGCTGAGCCAGGCGACGGAGACCCCGCAGAGCGCCCGCGCGATCGATGTCACACCGCCATCAACGACCGCGGAAGCATGGGCAGTGGCGTCGACACCATTGCTGATCGCCCCGGCTCGCCATGCCGAACCTGATGCTGTCGTCGAGGCTGAGGCCTGGGCCAAGCCGGACCTCCCGATTTTGGTCGACGAACCGGTCACGCAGGCCTTGTCAATCGATGTCGAGCGGGTGGCCGAAGACGACGCCGATGCGGATGACGATGGTTCCTATTACGCGAACGGCGACCAGATCGAAGTGCTGCCGCCTCCCGAAACCATCGGCGGCGGCGATCAGGAAAGCAGCGACGATCAACGGGAACGCCGGTTGCCGCCTCGCTTCCTGCGGAATTACAAGATCCAGGAGGTCATCCGCCGCCGGCAGATCCTTCTGGTGCAGGTCGTCAAGGAGGAGCGCGGCACCAAAGGTGCGGCGCTGACGACCTATCTTTCACTGGCCGGACGCTTCGGTGTGTTGATGCCGAACTCACCCCGCGGTGGTGGCATTTCCAGAAAGATCACCTCGGCGGCCGATCGGCGGCGGCTGAAAGAGGTGATGGCGGAACTCGATATCCCACGCGGCATGGGCATGATCGTGCGCACCGCCGGTGCCAACCGGCCAAAGCCTGAGATCAAGCGGGACTGTGAATATCTGCTCCGGCTATGGGACGACATCCGCGAGCACACGATGAAATCCGTGGCGCCGGCGCTGATCTACGAAGAGGCGAGCCTGATCAAGCGGGCGATCCGTGACGTGTATTCGCGCGACATCGACGAGATTCTGGTCGATGGCGAGGAAGGCTGGCGGGCGGCGCACGACTTCATGCGCATGCTGATGCCGTCCCATGCCAAGAAAGTTCAACTCTGGCGGGATGGCGGTCAGCCGCTGTTCGCCCGCAACCAGGTCGAAGCGCAACTCGACGGCATGCTGATGCCGACCGTTCAGCTTCGCTCCGGCGGATACCTGGTGATCAACCAGGCCGAGGCGCTGGTTGCCATCGACGTCAACTCCGGCCGCTCGACCCGGGAACGCAACATCGAGGAGACCGCGCTGCGGACCAACCTCGAAGCCGCCGATGAGGTCGCGCGCCAGTTGCGGCTTCGCGATCTCGCCGGGCTGATCGTGATCGACTTCATCGACATGGAGTCAAAGCGTCACAATGCGATGGTCGAGCGGCGGATCAAGGACGCGCTGAAGAACGACCGCGCCCGCATCCAGGTGGGTCATATCAGCCATTTCGGGCTGCTTGAAATGAGCCGCCAGCGGCTGCGGCCTTCCCTGGCCGAGACCAGTTTCATCCTTTGCCCGCATTGTGGCGGCACCGGGCATGTGCGCAGCACGGAAAATGCCGCGATCCATGTGCTGCGCGGCATCGAGGACGAAGGCAGCAAGCGGCGGTCAGCGGAGATCATCGTGCATGTCTCCACCCCGGTCGCACTCTACCTGCTGAACCACAAGCGTGAACGGCTGCAGGAAATCGAGCTCCGCTACGCCATGCGGGTGATCATTGCCGCGGATGACGGGCAGATCGCGCCACAGTTCCGCATCGAGAAAGTACGAACCCGATCGCCGGACGAGATGCCCGTCGTGGTTACCGCAGAGCGGTCCATGGTGCCGCCCGCGAGTGTGGAGATCGAGGACGACGAAGACGACGAGGCCGATGCCGTCGGTCTCGAGGACGAAGAGGACGAGACGGACGAGGAAACCGCCGATCAACGTGGCGCAGATGCCGCCGGCAGCGGTGGCGCCGATGAAGCTGAACGGCGGAGGAAGCGCCGCCGCCGGCGGCGCCGCGGGGGCCGTCGTGATGATCAGCCGGTGGCGGGGTCCAGCGATGCGCCGGCCACCCCGGCAGCCACAAGCGAAGCCGAGTACGCCGCAGCCGAACCGGATGTTGCTCCGGTAACCGACCCGCCAGTGGGAGAGTCGGTGACTGACGAGGCGTCCGAACCCGGGGAGGCTTCGCCGGCCTCCGACGACGATCCTCGGAACCGTCGCCGCGGCCGTCGCGGCGGGCGGCGGCGGCGGCGGGAAAACGACGGCGATTTGTCTCCGTTTGCTCTGCCCGGAGCCGATCAGCCCGAATTGCAACCCGTTTATGCCGGGCCGACGCCAGCCGACCCCTTCGGCGGACGCGCATTCGACATTTTCGACGTCATGGATCAGGCGGAGCGTGCCGCCGAGGTGAGACCTGCAGCCCGCCAGGCCTCGTTAACGGAAATTGTCAACAGCGGCGCCCCGGAACCCGAAGCGTCCGGGGTGGAAGCCGAACCTGTCGCGCCGGTTGCCGCGATTGCCCAGCCGATCGTCTCCGACGCGCCGCAGGACCCGCCGCCTCAAGCCGAAATCCAAAACACCGCTGCGCCCGAACCGACCGCCGAACGCCTGAAGGCCGAAACTGAGCCAGCGGCTCCCGAACTGCCCACACCGGCTAACGATACGGCGGCTGACGCCGGGTCTGCCCAACCGCCCGCGGCCGAACCGCTGATAAAGCCTATCCTGGTTGGTGCCGGTGGCGAACCACCCGCCGCGCCAAGGCGCGGCTGGTGGCGGCGGTAAGGGAGGCAAGCCGGCGCGCTGTCGCAAACCCGATAAAGTCCGCCCGTACCGAATCACACCACCCCTGGACGGGTCAGCCACGTTTCGGCCATTCCGTGCCATTAAATAAGGGGCGTTGAATTGAGGAGGGCAAAGCGGAATGACAGGCACGTCAAGGCTGACCCTGGCAAATGAGCGGGCCTAGGCGTCTGCTTGCCCGGCTGCGCAACCTGCGTGCGCATGGCGCAGCGCCGCTTTCCGCGCTGGTCCAGCTTGTTGCGTCAGAGTTGGTCAGTGAGGTCTGCTCGGTTTACGTTCAGCGCCCGGGCGATATTCTCGAACTGGCCGCCACGGAGGGGTTGAATCCCGAGGCGATTGGCCAGACCCGGCTCCGGGTTGGCGAGGGCATCGTCGGTCTGTGCGCGGCCACCGGAACGGTGATGAACCTGCCCGATGCGCAAAACCATCCGTCGTTTGCATACCGGCCGGAAACCGGCGAGGAGCCGTTCGCGTCAATGCTCTCCGTGCCGGTGCGCCGCTCTGGACGGACGCTTGGCGTCCTCGTCGTCCAGAACCGAACGCCACGCAACTTCACCGAAGCCGAGGTTGATGATGTCGAAACGGTAGCCATGCTGCTGGCAGAGATGCTGTCCGGCAGCGGCGCCACCGACGGTTCGCCGGAAGGGCTGGGCGCGACGGTGCCGCGGCTGTTCACCGGCACCCCCCTGATGAGCGGGATCGCGGTTGGTCCCATTGTGCTCCTCCGTTCTGCCCGTCCCGTTGTCAAACTCCTCGCCGACGATCCCCAGGCGGAGCAGACGCGCCTGGACCAGGCGGTCGATCGGATGCAACGCGGCCTGGACGATTTGTTCGCCGAGGTGCCGCACACCGGGCGCGCTGCCGATGTCAGCGCATCGCGGGAAGTCCTGGAGGCATACCGATTGGTGGCGTCCGATGCCGGCTGGCTCCGCCGCGTAGGCGATGTCATTCGCGGTGGCATGACGGCCGAGGCCGCGGTGCAGCGCGTCGCCAGCGAACTTCACGACCGGATGCGCCGCATCAGCGATGCCTATTTGCGTGAACGGCTCGCCGACATGGAGGATCTCGCCAACCGGCTGCTCACCGCCTTGACGGGCGAAAGCCCGCGAGCGGTCGTCCCGGAGGGCTCGATCTTGTTGGCGCGCCGATTGGGACCCGCCGAACTCCTGGACTGGCACGCCCGCGGCATTGCCGGCGTGGCCGTCGAGGAAGCCAGCCCAGCCGGCCATGCCGCCATTCTCGCGCGGGCCTTGGGCATTCCGGCGATCGGCAGCCTGCGGGGCATGTTGGATAGTGCCGAACAGGGCGACGATGCGGTGATCGACGCGGACGATGGACAGTTCATTCTGCGTCCAGAGACCGAAGTCCGGCAGGCCTATCTGCGTGCCCAGGAAGCCCGCACCGCCAAGTTTGCCGAGTTGGCGACCTGGCGGGACCGGCCGGCCGCCACCGCGGACGGCACCGCGCTCAAGCTGATGCTGAATGTCGGCCTTAGCCTGGAGTTGCCGCAACTCGAGCGCACCGGCGCTGACGGCATCGGCCTGTTCCGGACCGAAATCGCCATGCTCGCCCGCGGTTCGGTCGCCGATGTCGGCGAACAGGCGGCGATTTATGCGCGGGTGCTGGATGAAGCCGGTGACAAACCAGTCGTGTTCCGCACGTTGGACCTCGGTGCGGACAAACTGCTGCCCGGAACGGTGATCGAAGAAGAGAATCCGGCGATGGGGTGGCGATCGCTGCGGGTCGGCCTCGACCGCCCGGCCCTGCTCAGACGGCAGTTACGCGCGCTGCTGCTTGCTGCGGGCGGGCGGGATTTATACGTCATGTTCCCAATGGTCGCGACGATGGTTGAATTTCGCGCCGCGAAGGCATTGCTTCTGGCGGAAGCCAAACGGATTCGCCCCGCCCCCGGCAGGCTGAGCATTGGCACGATGCTGGAGGTGCCGGCGCTGATGTGGCAGTTGGCAGCGTTGGTGAAGGAAGCGGACTTCATCTCTGTCGGCTCCAACGATTTGTTACAGTTTCTTTTCGCCGCTGATCGCGGAACGCCATCGCTTTACGATCGCTATGACTTTTTGTCTCAGCCGGTACTGGACCTCATCGAGCAACTGGTGGTTGCGGCGGCGCCGAATCTCGTACCGATATCGGTGTGCGGCGAGGCCGCATCCAGGCCTCTGGAAGCCTTGGTGCTCGCGGCCCTCGGCGTGACGACACTTTCAATGCCGGCAAGCACGATTCTTCCGATCAAGGCGATGTTTGCACAGGTCGATCTGCCATCTTTCCGGTCGGTCCTGGCGGCCATTCGCCGCGGCGGTGGTTTCGGTCTGCGGGAGGCCATTGCAACCTGGGCGCGCGAGCAGGCGTTAATCACCTGACCGCTGCGCAACCGGTGTCACTGCGATGCAACGCAGTGGAATTATCGCCCTGGATCGGACATCGACACTCATGCCCAGTCTGAAAAAATCCAATTTAAGGCGTTGGAAAAACGTATCGCGTGGGCTAGAAGCCGGTTGTCGAACTGGGAGCGGGGGTTCGGCGAGTTTCTCCACATGTGCATGAATGAGAAGCGGGGCTGCCAGTGCTGCAGGAACGCAGGTCGAAGCTGGTTGAAAGTCGAAGCATGATGTCAACCGTCACACCTCTGGTGACGGAGCAGCCCGCCGCCGCGCGGGCTGGTGCCGATCTTAAGGCGGCTCGGGAACGCCTGGGTCTATCGCTGGACGATGTCGCCTTCAGTCTGCGTATTCGCGTGCCACACCTCGAAGCGCTTGAGGAAGGCCGTATCTCGATGCTGCCCGGCACCGCCTATGCTCTGGCCTTCGTTCGAACCTATGCCACGGCGTTAGGTCTTGATGCTGAGGAGATGGTCCGCCGCTTCAAGACGGAAGCCGCGGAGTTTGGACGACGGACCGAACTTGTATTTCCGGTTCCGATGCCGGAACGCGGCCTGCCGACGGGCGCTGTCCTGCTGCTGGGGATCGTTCTGTCCATAGGGGTTTACGCAGGCTGGTATCGCCTTTCCGGAGAGGGGCGCCTTCCGGCGGAAGCCGTGACATCCGTCCCGGAACACCTGGCCCCGCTGGCGGAGCAAGCTCAGCCTGCGCCTGTCGCTTCGGCGCCGGCGGCTCCATTGCCGACGGCGACGGCCGAGGTGACAAACGCCACCGCGCCGCCCATCGCCGCGGCGGACCCGATGACATCTCAGCCGCAATCCGCCCCAGCGCCATCGGTTATGGCGATCTCGCCCACCTCGGCCGCGGCCGCTCAGCTTCCGATGCGGCTAACCGGCGAAGCACCCGCGGGAGATGGATCGGCCACGCCGCCGTCCCCGGACGCCGGCCGTATCGTGTTGCGTGCCAGCGCGGACGCGTGGGTTATGGTGAAAGACCACAGCGGAACGGTGCTGCTGAACCGGACGATGAAAGCGGGCGAAACCTGGCCGGTGCCGCCGCGGACGGATCTGCTGCTGACCGCAGGCAATGCGGGGGGAACAGATATCCTGGTGGATGGGATATTGACGCCGAGCCTGGGCGCTTCGGGCGCGGTACGGCGGGATTTGCCGCTTGATGTCGATCAGATCAAGGACGGCAAGCTGGCTGGGGCGACCGCGCCACAGCTTGTGTCTGGGCGGTCCCGGCAGTAGCGGATCACCTTCTGAGGACCCATAGTAAGACCGGTCGCGTGAACCGAACGTGTCCGCACGACCATATGCGACCACGTTTAAGGAGACTGCCATGAGCTATCGTCCCTACCAGGAGATCATCCGACGCAAGTCTCGCCGGGTCTATGTCGGTAAGGTGCCGGTGGGCGACGGCGCACCGATCACGGTGCAAACGATGACCAACACACTGACGACAGATGTCGCCGGTACCGTCGCGCAGATCAGGCGGGCCGAGGCCGCCGGGGTCGACATCGTCCGCGTCTCCTGCCCCGATCAGGAAAGCGCCCTCGCGCTGAAAGACATCGTCCGCCAGGTCGATGTGCCGATCGTCGCCGATATCCATTTCCATTACCGCCGCGCGCTGGAAGCGGCGGACAGCGGCGCCGCCTGCCTGCGCATCAATCCGGGCAACATCGGCAGCGACGAGCGTGTCCGCGAAGTGGTGAAGGCCGCGCGCGATAACGGCTGCTCGATGCGCATCGGCGTCAACGCCGGTTCGCTGGAAAAGCACCTGCTGGAGAAATACGGCGAGCCGAACCCCGAAGCGCTGGTCGAAAGCGCCCTCTATCACGCTAACATCCTGCAACAGCACGATTTTCACGACTTCAAGATCAGCGTGAAGGCGTCGGACGTGTTCCTCGCCGTTGCCGCCTACCAGCAACTGGCTGAGGTCTGCGACCATCCCCTGCATATCGGCATCACCGAAGCGGGCGGCCGTCGTATGGGCACGGTGAAGTCGTCGATCGGGCTGGGGTCGCTGCTGTGGGCCGGCATCGGCGATACGTTGCGAGTGTCGCTGTCCGACGAGCCCGAAGAAGAAGTCCGCGTCGGCTGGGACATGCTGAAAACCCTTGGCATCCGCCACCGTGGCGTGAAGGTGATCTCCTGCCCGTCCTGTGCCCGCCAGGGTTACAATGTCATCGAGACGGTCCGCACCCTGGAAGAACGCCTCGGCCACATCGAGACACCGCTGACCCTGTCGATCATCGGCTGCGTCGTGAACGGCCCGGGTGAGGCCCTGATGACCGACATCGGCGTCACCGGCGGCGGCAATGGGCGGCATATGATTTATGCCGCCGGCAAGACCGACCACACGATCGACGGCGCATCGATGGTTGACCACATCGTCGAACTGGTGGAGGCCAAGGCGGCGTCGCTGAAGGCGGCCGCCGAGGCGGAGAAGCTCGCGGCGGAGTGACGCATGGCGCTCAATCTTCTATGGTCGGGCGCAGAAGGAACTGCAGGGCCTGACGAGGGTCGATCTTGACCGAATATTCGAACGCCTCGAAGCCTACGCTGCCGATCCGGACAATCCGCGCAAGGCGGTCATCGCGTTGGTCGGAGAGAAGCCAACATGCCGGCTGCGGGTTGGCGATAGGATCGAGGTCCGTGGGGCCAGGCATCGCCGGGAAGCATACCGATGAGCACCTTGATGATCTGGTGCCCTGATCGCAGAAAGACGAGGCGACCGTCCAGCTTGCCCGATCGCACTGATTGCTTCGAGGAGTGACCGGCCAACCTCTGCCACTCGACATACCCCCCGAACAAGCCGAATCGGCGCCGTTGCTTCAGATGAAGCCGAACCGTAGGTGGCAACGGCCGATTTGACCGTTCATCATGGCGGTTCGTCCCGGCAGAGGCTGAAGCCGGCTACCCTCCCGCCCCGCCTCGCCTATATAAAGCCGGGCGTAAGGACCAAGGACCCCAAGTTGACCGACCTTCAGCCCGCCCGCGGGACCCATGATATTATCGGCGAGGAACAACGGCGCTTTCACCTCGTCGCCGACGTTGCCCGCCGTGTTGCCGCCACCTACGGCTTCGACGAATGGCAAACCCCCATCTTCGAGGACACCCGCGTCTTCGCCCGCACCCTCGGTGAAACGTCCGACGTCGTGATGAAGGAGATGTATACCTTCGACGACCGCGGTGGCGATTCGATCACCCTACGGCCCGAGGGCACCGCCGGCGTCTGCCGCGCCCTGGTCAGCAACGGCCTCACCCAGTCTCTGCCGCAGAAGGTTTTCTACGCCGGCCCGATGTTCCGGTATGAGCGGCCGCAGAAGGGCCGCTACCGGCAGTTTCACCAGATCGGCACGGAACTGATCGGCCCGGCCGAACCGCTGGCGGACGCCGAAGTCATCGCGTGCGGCTGGAGTATCCTGCAGGCGCTCAATGTCGCGGATGACACGGTGCTTGAACTGAACACGCTGGGAGACAGTGAAAGCCGCGACGCCTACCGCAGCGCGCTGGTCACCTACTTCACCGAACGCCAAGCCGATCTGTCGGAAGACAGCCGCAACCGCCTCGAACGCAATCCAATGCGTATTCTGGACAGCAAGGACGAGGCGGATCGCCGCATCGTTGCCGAGGCACCGATCATCGATGCCTATCTGACCGACGCGGCGCGTGGCTTTTACGATAAAATTCAGGAATACCTCGTCCACTTCCGCGTCCCGTTCCGCAAGAATCCGCGCATCGTCCGCGGCCTCGACTACTACGGACACACGGCGTTCGAGTTCGTCACCGCCAAACTGGGCGCACAGGGTACGGTGATGGCGGGTGGGCGTTACGACGGCCTGGTCGCTGAAATGGGTGGCCCAACGACGCCCGCCGTCGGCTGGGCGGCGGGGATCGAGCGCCTGGCCATGCTGATGGAAGCCGCCCCGCCGGCGCCCGCACCGGTCGCCGTCATCCCGATCGGGGACGCCGCGGAGGTGGTTGCGATCGAAATCCTGCAGGCCTTGCGCTCGAACGGTATCCGCGCCGAGATGTCCTATCGCGGGAACGTCAAACGCCGAATGGAACGGGCCAATCGGACCGGCGCCCGCGCCGCGGTGATCATCGGCGACAATGACATCGCCAACGGCGTCGCTCAGGTGAAGGACCTGGCGAGCGGCAACCAGGAAGCCGTTCCCTGGTCGCAC